>Ga0105239_10000290_pt1 | contig 74043 bp, 70 predicted proteins | sample KBSC44metaG_FD_92761 | JGI IMG/M metagenome (GOLD analysis project Ga0105239, IMG submission 92761) | Corn rhizosphere microbial communities from Kellogg Biological Station, Michigan, USA - KBS C4-4 metaG | ecosystem: Host-associated > Plants > Roots > Rhizosphere > Soil | place: Michigan, USA...
GATGAATACACTAGTAAATGTGTATATAAAACAGAACAGCGTACATAGATTTGACGGAAGACAGAACCTCAATGCTCGATTTGATTGAATGACTTTTCCACGCTAGTCTTGCCTCCAACAACAATAACTAGATATGCACAGCTTCGGTTATTCACCACTGGCCCGCCTTAGACTGTGCAAGAAGAGAGGGTCTTGCCTCAAAAGGGTCAAGCCTCTCACGTGCATCAGCGACCCCTGTTTTAGCTTGAATATCACGTGCTCCAGGTGGAGAGTCCTTGATCCAACCATCTGGTCTGTAATTTTTCTTCCTTCCCTTCTTCTCCTGCCACTATTCTCTGGGACGCTGACTGTCACCACCAAATCCATCAGCAGCTTGGGGTCCTACAACAACCATGACTGCCCGTTCTGTTAGGAGACTTTGTTGATGCTATTGGCTATTTTTAGACAATATTTGCATATCAGCCATTGACGCTCATCGTTATGCTTCATAACCGCCTTGGCATTGTCAGTTGATGGTACATTCAGAAATCTCTATCCTTAATCTGGAGCGAAGCCACATCTCGCGATCTTGAAAATGGAGCTTGTGGCCTCAGAAGCGAGGCTAGATATGTCAATTTCATCGATTCGTATTCTGACCTTAAATTGCTGGGGTCTCAAGTACATTTCCAAATTTCGATCTGAGCGGTTGTCCGAAATAGGAAATCGGATTGCGAGCATTTCACCAGAGCTCGATATTGTCGGTCTCCAAGAATGTTGGACATTCTCCGACTATCTCGCTATTAGAAATCGGACTCGATCTATACTTCCATATGGTAAATTCTATCACTCGGGGATATTTGGTGGAGGGTTGGCCATCCTCAGTCGCTGGCCAATCAGAGAGTCGTCTATGTATCGTTACCCGCTTAATGGTCGACCAACGGCTTTCTTCAGAGGCGACTGGTTTGTTGGAAAAGGCGTTGCCTGTGCCAAAATAGCACTACCAGATGGCGTCAACGTTGAAGTGTTCAACACTCATTTGCACGCGCCATATGAGAGGGAGCCGAACGATAGCTACATCTGTCATCGTACCGCCCAGGCTTGGGAAATTGCCAAGTTGATGCGAGCTGCGTCGGAACGGGGAAGCCTAGTGATTGGACTAGGGGACTTCAATATGGTCCCTCTGAGCTTTGCACATGTGCTTATTGAAAGCCAAGGTCAGGTTCAGGATGTTTGGCGAGTTATCAAGCCCGAAAGCAGCATCGGCGCGAGCATCGATCCTCCTGAAAGGGAGAGAAGGAAAAGGGTTGGAGAAGAGGAAACGCCAAACGTTGACACAAGTCTGCAAGAGCACGGCCACACATGCGACTCAACACTGAATACCTGGCGATGGAATAAAGGTCACCAGGAGGCGCTCGAAAAGGGCCGTGATCGGAAGATTCCAGGGAGCGACCCTGATCCTAAAGCTAAGCGCTTGGATTACATCTTCTTCAGTGGAATCGGCAAAGGTTGGATTGTCAATGATGTGCAGGTTGTCCTCACTGAACGGCATCCTACCCTACGATGTTCGTTGAGTGATCATTTCGCTGTGCAAGCTACTGTGCAGAGGAGCCTGCCCCCCTCGCCGACCCCAGCAAAAAGTAAAGTACATGGGACCTTCAATAATTCAAGAAGCAAGGACCCAGGTTCAGAAGTGGCGAGGTTTGAGGAGAAGGATGTCACTACAGCGGCGTCGAAGCTTCCAACAGAGTTGCAACTTGGAAAGGGCTTCTATGATGATATTCTGACTATGATTCATAAGTACGCACTGCGGGAGAGAAAGCAACGACGATATCGACTATTGCATTTCATCGGGTCGGCATTGTTTTCCATTGGAAGTTTTATTGCCGTATGGTGGTCACCCATGAACTATGTGTCGTTCATTCTCATTCTCGTGAGCAGTTTGGGACTGATGGCTGGCACGGTAGATGGGCTGATTGGCGGACTCTTCGTTGGTTCTGAATTGCGAGCCCTTGCCGAGTTTGAATGGGAAGTGCGGAATGCACTCCAACTCACTGGTGGCCCAGTTCAGGAAGATCAAGCCCTTCAGGACTGGTACGACCCATGAGATCGGTGTTGCGGGCCGTGAAGCTGTGAAGACAAGTCAGTATTGTAGAGGTGATTTGGTCCGAGAAGCGCCCAGATGACGAAGCGCTTAAATCGATCATTGCGCTGGCAATCGTGGGCTGTGGGCCTATGGACAGGCCCCGGTCTGGCCGTCAGATACATTTGAAGCATCAAGGCAGCCTCAGGGGAAGTTTAAACAGGATGCATTGTCAAGGGGAAGAATTATCAATAATTATGGCGATGGTTATAATTACCGTGGCGGTGATGTGTGTTGTTCTCAGCTGAGGCGATGCAAGGCAGGCGTTGGGATCACCACTCGAAACAGAAGGAGCGAAACAGGGCTCGAGTCAAAAGGAAGGCACCTCCCACCCACCTCGATCGCGTCAATCTTTCCACCTTCAACTTCACCACCACAAATCATCTTCCTTTCAAATTTAATATCACTTGGTCGCCTAGTGGTTATTGACATATTGATATTGTTTGAGAAGTGTGCGACAGCTTGTTCACCAGGTACGTACATATATGTTCCCTTTGCGCATCTGGCTACTCGACTGTTCCGGTAGCTCCCCATCTTGGTTGCCTACCCAGCCTCTCACAACAACATTTTATTATCATTCTAATGACTCATTCCTTGTCGCAATGGGGTTATCTGGCACTGTCTTTCATTATATAAATATTCAGGCGTTGTTCATTGAGTTGTGCTCATTATCTCACCGCCCCTACCCATCTGAGCTGCCCCGCCTTTTCCACGCCAACAGCTTACTTCAGTGAACCAAAGCAGCTGACATATTGCATCTACAGTCACCCAAAGAGCTATCTAACTTCCATCTCTACGTTTCAGACACCAGTCTTCATCATACACACTTAAAGCACAATGGCCCAAACACGCGGCGCAACTGGCAACTCCAAGCCACGCGTCTTCCCAACCATCTCCACCGACCCTGTCCGCAAGCCCCGTACCGGCGGTGTCAAGAAGACTAAAGCTACAGGCGTTACCAAGAAGCGCGCACCGGCTACTCATCACAAGAGAAAACCATCGCTCAAGGACAAAGTCGTGGGTGCAGTTGAGAAGGTCGTTGGCTCAGTTGAGAACAAGCCTGGCAAGAAAGCAGCAGGTACTAAGAAGATGAGAGGTACCGATGGCAAGAACAGCAAGACTGCAAAGGTCAAGAAGATCTAAGCTGGAAATGACGAAGATTATGTTTGGGAGAGGAAGACGTGACGAATGTGTTTTTGTCTTTTATTTTGGCTGGGTAATGCAGTGTGATATTAGCAGATTGCGAACGCTGCCCTAACCCGACATTCACAAAAACACATATGAGCGGGTCTACACAGGTTTAGGAAGACGCGCGAGATATGGAAAGCCATGGGTGGGTGGCTACGTCTGGGGCGGTAGGACAATTCTCGGGCAATGAACATGTACTTGGGTATTCACCACTGATTGATTGATCTATTTGGGCTTTACCCTCCTTCCTATGTGCTTGTGTTTGGTAAAGTATTCTCTTTCTCCTGGCCGCTGTTCTGGTACAAACTACGAGGGTACTTGATCAGTTTACGTCAATCGTTGCAAAACCTCTCCTCTACCTTTAAGCGTGGGTTTAGAACATCGCACGCTTTCTTCCATTCTGAACCTGCATCCTTCATGTTTTCCGTTTCCTTGACACATCTTCTTGTTCCTCATATACTGAGGACCTTCAACGTTCCGTCAATTGCAGACCTGTGGTCGAGTATTCGAGTATTGGTGGGAAGAACGCAAGCACGGAGTATTGGGCGAGACTGAGGAACATGGGCGGGCTAAATCCGAGTACGGACTCGAGTACGGAGTCCAGTGATTGAATCCGCACCGTAGATTATAGTAGTTAGCTTATACTACATACATGCCTGTGTGAGCCATCTCCTGCGCAATTACAGCCCAGTCAGTGTTGGCTAACCACTCTGTAAGTAGGCCCAGTCGGTAGGAAGTACTTCGGACTACCATACGGAGTTCGCTAGAAACACATGTTGCCACAGGCGAGGCCCTGAGGAATCTTTGATGCTTATCCAAAACTTGTAGATATCGGGGAGTAATTCGGTTGATTGAAATGTTGTTTCATTCACAGGGTTCTATCTAGCTAGGGTTTGAGTGAGCTCTCATGGTCTCATTCATGTCTCCAATTATGCGTTCCATTCCAAAGCCTGACGAGGGCCTTCCGTTTCCTTCAGATGTCGAGTTGATTCATGGCGATTTCATTTGCCTTCCAATGCCATACCCATACGCCAATTTGAGTCATGAGGTAGTTGATTGTACAATACAATTTTCGCTGATCGTTGTATCATTTCCGTGCCATTCCCAGGGCTTTGCTCAACATGCTCGTTTCTCCATACAAATCAAATCATCTTGCAAATTTGAAAAAGAAAACAGGAATTATGCGGCTTTATGTTGTTGACTCAATCATCGAGACTGTCACGCCTATCACGTCGATAGCCACCGCCGGTCTTGTTCTGGCCACTCAGTCCCGGAATGGGGTGATGATAACTTTTTGTGTACTGGCTCTGAACATCAAAGTCCGAGTGGTCATTGAAGGATCCAGGCACGGTTCGAATTGGTCGTTGAGGGCTGGAATTCTTGTTTGGGGAATGGTAGCGAGGTGGGCGGGCAGAGGGTGTTGATTCGGCAGCGGTTGGTGGTGATCTCACACCAAAAGTTTCTTCACCGAAAGAGAAGTCACGACGATTTTGGCGTTTCTCTGGCGAGGAATGTCGTGGAGGTGGGGGAGCGTAGCTGTTGCTGTTTGTTTCGCTGCCGGTACGGTCGGACTCGGTATAATCAGTTCCATAGAATTGACCATCAGAATCTTTGTTCAGACCACCCACACGAGCCGGCCTCTCATGTCGGTAAGCACGGACATCTTCATCGTGACCTCCCTCCCATGTGGCTTCGTTTGCTTCTCGGACCTTTCGCTCTTTGGCAGTTTCTTTCTTGAGCTTTCTGGTCCGCTTCTCTTGAATGATCGGGGCCTCCGAGGAAAGATCTGTCATTGTTTCGGTCATACCATCGGTAACGGTGCCATCTACGGTAGTGACTTCATCTTTGTCAGAATATCCATCTCCGACCACACTGCCACCGCCAAGTGCCGTGCTCTTAGTTGCGTTACTAAGAGTAGTACCGTTGGGGCCCTTTCGACGCAAGACAGTGGATTTGTATTCGTCCCAGTCCCCCTTACGGAACTGAAATCCGCCATTCTTTGCCCAGAAGAAGAACCAGATGATTCCAAGGACGAAAGCAGCACCAATCAAAGCAAAGATAGCTTGGATGCCTTTCATGTTGATATTGTTAGGATCAACAGAGCCGTCACCCGGATGCATGTTTTTGGTTGGCTGAGTATCTCTTGCAGTGAGAACTTTGAAAGTGTCCATGGGTGAGAGGATTGGAGATGCATCATCGTTGCGTGGGATCAGCGGGTTATCCAGTCCAAAATCAGATGCACTCCTCTTGACCAAGGACGAGTCGGACGCTTCCCTGGGTATGGAGGATCGTGAATCGAGTTCGAGAGAGGAGAAGATGAGGTCGGGAATGTCGATGTTCGTGATGGAAGTCGGTGCCATGATTGATATGAAGAGCCACGAGGCTCACGGAGAGGAGCTTTGTTCAGCAGATGATCTTCTCGTGGGCGACGTGTCGAGCCCTGGCGGTTTAAATGCAAGTGGAGGGCTTGTAGCTGGTACGGAGTATAGTGGTATGAGGATGGTTAGATGGAGAAGAATGAGGACAGATTTAAGAGAACTCACTCTTGAATGAGGTGGTTGATGGTTAATGGGTGTGGCGGGTGGCTGGCAAGATGGTCACCATTGCTGGTGGCTGGAGGAATAAGACCGAGTGAATTGCAGGTGGTGACGTACAGGCATAACGGCTGCCAAGACTCGTTTTTATTTACACTGCTGTATTGGGTGTAGCTTTGCGCTAATCCATTGCTACGACGACTACATCACTAAAGATACATATATACTGTATTGGCCTCCAACTCCAACGCACTTCCAAAAGATGTCTAATAGCTGCGGTTTAGACAAATGTCTCAACCCTTTCAAAGCGCTGTAGTCTTTTCGCATTTACTGAGAGCGAAACATGTCTCAATAGGAATTCGAGTCAAGTGAAGCACCTTTGAGTCTACCTATACTACCTAGGTAGGTCCCTACAGGTACCGGAAATCCATCCATACCCAGGAGTACCTGGAAGTATTCAAGGCCCAGTTCCTGCAATTTACGAGTGTTGACCTCATTCTTGGCAGCGGTGACATTGACAGGGATGCGATGGATAGCAGGGGGGAAGACGGTGTCTATCAGCTCGTCGACATTCAGCCGTATCAGCCATCCTACATACCTACACATATGAAATTGCCATACTATCATTGCATCTTGAACCTGAGACTTTTTTCCAATTCCCCAAAACCCCAGCGTGAAAAAGTGTGCCAGTTTCGATGAATCCACCCCCATGGCCCCTGGAGAGTTCTGCTCCACTCCCATCTCGCCATTGTGGGCCTGAACTCGTGTATGTTTCAGGCCAAATTCCAGTGCCCAGTCAAGAATTGCGTTGGCGCTGGCGTGGTCCATCGCTCTTTCTTAAATCTCTGGGGGTTTGCCGCGCCTAAAGAGTGTCTCCATGGCTGCTGCTACTCTATGAATCGATAAATACTTCGACTTGGCCACGGCGCTACGCACAGTCTCGTGGCCTCGATATCCCTTCCATCTGGTCGTCGCCCGCATGTCCAAATTGCTGTTATGGCTGTTGGCCTTGTCGCTGGCCCAATGGGTTACCGCGCAAGATCCGACCACTCTCTGCGGCACCAGCGAATTTTATAACTCGACCCTGGTCCCTTACTCATGTAAGTACGGTCCCTCTGTCGCTCAGTCGCACCAGCCTATTCTTCGAAGTTTGCCCTAATCCAGTCTCACAGTTAACAACAATGCCTGGGGAGACAACGGCCAAGGCTACTCCTGCCTACGCATTTACGATGGCGACACATCTTTCTCCGTGACGTACCAGTGGACCGGAGATGCCTCCACTGTTAAAGGATTTCCCTACATGAAAGCAGACCCTTCACGTTTCCCGGTCCAGTTGTGGAATGTATCCTCCCTCGAGTTCGCAGCCCAATGGAGCACAACGGTCAAGGGGTCTGGGAACTGGTCAGAGGAAGAGCAGGCGATCGCCATGGACAATACAGGTTTACGAGTGAATGTGGCTGTCGATATGTTCCTCTCAGACAATGCGGAAAACTCCACGGGTCTAGGCCCTCCCATTGAGATTATGATCTGGCAGTGGTTCACCCCTAACGTCCTCCCGTTAGGACATGCTGAGTCTACTCCGGAAAAGGACACGGTCGAGATTGCCGGCACAAATTACAGCCTCTACCACGGCTGGAATGCACAGGGCCAGCATGTTTTCTCCTGGCTGCCCCACCGAAACCTGACAAGTCTGGACGCGGACTATTCTCCTCTGCTGAGATACATCTGGGAACAAGGTCTTCTTTCAGGTGCGCTGTACATGGGACAGCTGGAGTTTGGTACAGAGGTCATGTACGCCGGACAGGAAACAACTTTCGATGCCCGTAATCTTACCTTAAAGATCACCAGAGATGGGGATCCAGATTCACCTCCAAAACCCACCACGACAACGTCTTCTGCAACAACATCTAGGACTTCAGGTCCTCGTACGTCGAGCTCGACCCCTGGGACTTCAACAGCAAGTGCCACCATCACTTCAGGCGGTGCTGTAGCAAGCGCGACTTCCACCGCCAATGTTGCATCGTCTGTCTCGCCCTTGGTGACATCTCATGACAGGACTGGATTTACCATTATTGCATTGTCTCTAGCTATTCTACCGCTGACAATGCTATATAAATTAATAGATAATGCATCATGAGCGATTTGAATGTCATGTCATCATTGCCCTCGCCCTCCTGGGCCAAAGGGAGGGATTGCATCTTCCACTCCCCGCTTCTATGGGTTTTCGTATTAATCATCAACCTCCAAAGACTAACCACCAAATATCCAAAAACCTTTCACTGGACATGAATGGCCGGGCCCTCCCCATCAAAGAAGACCTCGTCCAACAGAGCCAACATCACCTGTATCCCTTCCCACTGCTCCTCCGCCGTGGCTCGAATCTGGTCCGGAGGCAGCACAAAGCCAAAATCGCCCGTATCGCGCAACTCGATCGTATAGCTCCAATCCGCCTTCCCAGCACCATAGATATAATCCACACTACTGCCTGTCGTTGCATACAGAGTCCCACAGCTGGGCCCAAAGGTAAACGTCTTGCCATTAACCTCCCTAATCGTGTTGGACACCAGCGCCGCCAGGTTAATATGCTGGCCCAGATCGTCGGCGTAAAGCGTACAATTGAACCCCCACGGCGCAAGGATATACTGCCCGTAGCTGTGCCAATCGATGTACAGCTTGATGCCGCTCGTGTCGCGCAGCGTGTCCACCAGCTTCGTCAGTCCCTGGTTCTCAGGCGTGTCGCTCGGTGCTTCACCCTTGTATACTTGCGAGCATGGGTCCGTTGAGGCGCCCAAAGGGTTGCTGTCCCACTCGTACGCCCAGTTGCGGTTGATGTCGCGTCCGTAGCAGGATTGGTTGGCGGGCGGAGGCGGTGGTGGCTGCCGGTTCTTGCGCCAGAGGCGTTCCGTCGTTTGTGTGTAGATGAAGCCTGTGTGCAAACAATGGTCAGCCTCGTGGCATATGGGACAGATACAGACATCAAGCTCCAAAAGAACATCACCGACCATCCGGATTGACAAATGGCACCACCCAGAAATCATAATTATCCACAAAATACTGCGTGACGTTGTCGCCCGCCTTATACCCTTGGATCAAATTCAGCGTGAGGAACTCAATGACCGGCGCCGTGATCCACTCCCTCGCATGCACGGTGCCATGCCAGAGCACAGCAGGCTTGCCCGGCCCATCGCGGCCCCAGAAATGCAGGCCGAAGATGTCTCGCCCTTCGTAGCTGGTGCCACTCGAGATCAGCTCCGAGTTGTCGGGAAACGCGGCGTGCAGGGCCTTGAAGTACTGCTCGTGCTCCGCGTACGCGTGGTAGCCGTTGAACCACGAGAGGTCGCTCACGTCGCGTTTCCAGGAGTGGGTGGTCGGTGGCTGCGCGGATTCGGCACGGATGGATTCGCCCAGGTTCGCGTGCATGCAGTGAGAGTCCAGGCCGAGGGCGTGGAAGGCGGAGAGCTGGTCGGGCGCCAGCACGATGTCGATGTGGTTGGCGATGTCGTCGTTCCATTGGTCGAATGCCAGCGATGAGAGCTTCTCCTGGACGCCTTTCAGGTAGCGGCCGGTCTTGACGCGCAGTACCTGGTAGCCTTCGTAGTCGACAAATGCCGGGTTCGTGACTGCGAGGCTGGCGGTGAGGGAAACGAAGAGTGAGGTTAATGTGAGTAGCTTCATGATGTCGACTATATACCTCAAGGTCAGAGCCAGTGCAAAAACCTTTTAAGAGAAGGTCGGCCGTGAGAGTGGCTAAATCTCATATATATATAACCCCAAAATGTGGGTTTCCTTGTCGTACTTGTGCCTGGCTTCCTGGAGCAGGAATGATTTCATTGACCTACCTTCAATTGATCGGCAACAGGGATATACAATAGCTCAAGAGCAAGCTTGAGAAGGTAGCATTGGACATCTCATCTGCCGACGTGTGTCCTGCGAAGACGACTCGACCAGGGAATCGGTAGCTATTGTTGTACCACTGGCATTTCCCTGTAGGCAGCCGAGTCAAAGGCGCCCCCGAATGCCAACGAGCACAATCCTTGGAGGCCAGCCGCCACTACCAGTGATAACGATAAAAGGGAACCGCAAGCGGAGTCTCAGGTCGTTCGAGCTCTTTCACTTTGTTGGCAAATCTGTGGAATGGTGGTATTCCCGCTCCGATGACGCCAGGCACAGAAGGCACAGAATACCACCTTTGCTATTATCCTCCTTCTGGATTCATTCTGGTCCAGCCATGGCGTTTTCTTGTCATACATGATAGCTTCTCGGCGCAGATGCAAGCCCCCATGGCAGCCTTATGTACAGGGGACATGGCATGTCATTGGCATGATCGGCGCCTCGGCCGTCTCCGGATTTGGTGCTCAGCCTTCGTCCGTTACTATTGCTAGGCGGGTGCGGAGAATATTCAAGGTGGAGGGGAATGGTACTTGGGTACAGGTATGTAACCTGGTCCTTGTCTGTTGAACATGAGAAAATGACTAGAACTTGGTCTGCACGAGCATAGCAAGCATCACGTACTCGCAGGGCAGGGTCTGCACAGACCATTCAAATATGGGAGTTAACAAATGACGGCGTACTCCGTCCCTAAGTAGATTGGTAGCTCTCCCTTATCCCTAACTTATTAGATGGCACCTTGATATAGGCATGAGGGGTAGCTCCTTAGTTGGTCGCCGAGGCTGAGCGGAGGGGCGAGAAGCCCAAGGCTGAGGGGACACCAGCTGATCGTCGAGAATATTCAGTTCATTGCATGACTGCAGTGGAATACAAACCATCACTACACAAAATGGTCTCTCTTCAAGACCATGTGTTCCCTCTTAGTACACAGTCGCAATCAGTTTCCCCTTGGTCTGATTGCTCGCCAACAGCTCATGAGCAGCCTGGATATCCTCCATTTTGAAGACCTTCTCAACAATGACTTTGAAGGAGCCATCGATGAATTTAGGCAGGGCGTGTTCCACCAACTGATCTCTCAGTTTCCCTTGATAATCCTCGTCGCGGCTTCTTAAACTGCTGCCCTCATACCGCAGCCTCTTCCTCAAGAAGCGGCTAATATCCACAGGTTTTTCAACTACACTCCCACCCATGTTACCTAGAGCGACGATATGTCCATCCCTCGCGGCAGCCTCGAGATTCTGGTCAAAGTAACCAGCACCGATAAAGTCGACGATCAAATCAACACCTTTGCCATCTGTGTACTTAAGCAGCTCCTGTGCCCAGTCCCCAGTCTTGTAGTTAAACCCTTCCGTAGCACCGAGCGACTTGCAGAAGTCGATTTTCTCCTGGCTACTCGCAGTGACGTACACGGCACTTGCACCGTCTCCTTTCGCGAGCTGGATGCCGGCGATCGAAACACTGCTCGCGCCCGCGTGCCACAGCACGCTCCTGCCCGGCTTGTAATCGCCAATAAGGTAGAGCGCCTGCGTTGCCGTGATCCATGTTTCTGGAATGCCTGCGGCTTCCTCCCAGCTGAGTTCCTTGGGCTTGTGCACAAGCATATGCGTGCTGACCGCGATATACTCGGCGTAGGCGCCGCCATACGCCAGGCCGAAGACCTCGTCTCCAACATTGAACCCCCGCTCTGGCTCGCACCCAAACGCCTCAATCGTGCCTGAGAACTCCACTCCCAGGGTGAGTGGTGCTTGTGGCGGAAGGGGATAGTGTCCTTCCCGCTGCAGCAGATCCATACGGTTCAGCCCAAATGCCTTGACCTTCACCAGTGCCTGGCTGTTCTTCGGGGTCGGCTTGGGTATATCCGGGTTGATGAACAGGGCCGAGATGGGGCCCTTCCCGTCCTTGATGTCGACTGCGCGCATTGTAGCCATGGTTGAGTAGCCTGATGTGTTGATTGATTTTGGTCCCTAAGCTCGTTGGAGCTATGTCGTTGTTCTTGAGTATATATTCGTTGGAGAATATCCTATCTGCTGTCCTCGCAGAAAGATCGAGTAGCCGGGCAATAGCCGCGAGTGAGAAAGATTGGTAATAGGGAGGAGGCCTTGTGCGTGTATTATTCTCGCTTCCTTCCCACACGTGTACCTGGCGACTACCTCGCTGTTTTACGTGTGTAGTGAGATGACAAGCCCGAACTGATCAAGGAGAATGAATATTGAGTACCTGAATAAATCTGACTAAGGTAAACCGTCACTGGCACCCAACTGGTAAATGTTTAAATTATGATTTGCATTCGTATTCTAGTTGCTCGTCCAATGGATTACCGCTCATGTCTTTCCCCAATTGCTCATCGGCTTTCGGCATCTGTTTGCGATGACGCAATAGTCGCTACACAGTCAGACCTTTTCTCCCTACTCGTCCACATGATAGGGATACAGTGCATTGACAACAAAGCACGATTTTCTATCCCTTGAAAATCCCGAAGTCGCATGAGAAAGGCCAGCTAGGTGAAACTTTCAAGCGCCTGCGGCGACAACGAGCAAGACAATGCCCTCATAAACACGTTGCAAATAGCCCCGGCTACAGCGGTTCCCCACTAACAGGATGTATTCTCGCTTTCGTAATATCCTGCCTTTGGTGCCACAGTGGATCACAATGTCGTCTGCAGTGACCTCAATCAATGTTGTATTGTTTGATGAGCTCGATCAACTTTTGTGACTCTGCGACGTAATTCATGGGTGCCGCCGAGGTGACTTGATATCGTACTCTGTTTTCCTTGTTAGATGACAGTTGAACCGGGATGGGAGGAGTACTTACCGCTGTTGATCCCCATAATTATCTAGTTTAGCCTTGCACTTCCAATTCCAGATCTTGCAAATTGAATCAGTGAAGATTTCAGACAATCTCGTCTCATCAACTTCCTTGATTTCCATTAATTCATCCGCCGTCATGCCGATGATCTGCCTACCGGTCTCGTCAAAGCAACTGACCCACAGCTGGCCAGTATGGTCACTAACGTTGACCGACATAATGTATCGATATTCGGGCTTAGGATGACTCTTGTCACATCTCTCACAGCGCCACTGGCCAGGGTCCATTTCGACGACTTTCTTGTTGCATCCCTCTGAAAGACATGCTGGGTAGCAGAAGTTGTCTTGCTTGATGTATTGTACCGATGCTTTCACGGAGAAGAAGTCCGGTGTCTCCGACATGCCGAGTTGTTCATCTTTGATTTGAGCAATGGTCTTGAACGGATCACGTCGAGAAGAACCAGCCGAGACAGTCCCCTGAACATTGGCGTGGGTGGCGAAGTTGTTTGATTTTCCTTGGTCATCATACCAACCTTTCAATTTGTGGGCCTCAGTCATGTCCGGATTCGCACTGACAGACCCGGAGCTGAGAAGACTCAAGCTACGGCCACCAAAATCTGAAACTTTTACGCCTTTGAAAGCAACCACAGACTCGGGTGGAATATCAAAAGAAGCCGCGGTCTTTCCCCAGACTGTGAGTCTTACGGAATAGCCAGTATTGTCCACCAGAGTAAGCTCTCGTTTGTCATATGGCTTGCTTGTGGTCTTGGAGGTGATCTGAGAAGTCTCGCCAACCTCTTTCAGGACTCCAATGATGTCGATCGTCGTATCTTTCTCGACAGACTGTAGATCGGCAATTGTAGTGAAATTGTACCGAACCTGAGGCACACCATCTGTTTCTTCGGCTTTTTCAACCCTTGTGTCCTTCTCAAAGTGTAGTTCGTAGTCATTGGGAAGGTTGGAGAATTGCTTCTTTGCGAATGTAACTCGACAGGGGCTTGTAATGTAATAAACACTGTTTTCCTGGAACAAGTCATAGAGTTGATCACATTGTTCGTTAAAACCTGTGGCACGGATTTCGCCACTTTCGTCAAGCAGGTTCACACTGAAAAGTTTGCCTTCACCATTGCGATTATGCCACGTTTTGATATCTGACTTGTTCGTGCACCGCGCTTTGATAGTCCAGTTGTTGGAGTATGGGGAAATTGCTTCGATGGGATATATATTGGCGTGTGCGGAGGATGACGGCTTCGCATGTGTTGGCATGGCCCTGCTTTTGGGTTGTTCTTGCTTATTACCATAGAAACCTTGACTGGTGACTGTGCTAGGATTCGCCTTCTGATCATCCTCTTCAGCCTTGGCCTCGAAAGGTTTTGGTTCGCCGAGTTTCTCATGTTCGCCGTACTCTTCAAGCACTTTGATCTCAGTAATGATGAGGATTCTATGGTGGAGGTTAGATATAATATGAACATGATGGGTGCTGGGCTCACCGCTTGGCCTTGTAGTTGTTTGCAGTGTATCCCATCAACTGGACCAAAACTCCACGGCGAAGTATCTTCTCCTCGACAAGATGATTTTGATCCACTGCCAACATCGTCTGAATGTAATTTTTGGTGTCACCAAAGATGACTCTATGGCGTTCTTGGCCACCGGGTTGGGGAGCAATGGGCTTGATTTGAAGGCATTGCATTACGGGTTGTTGCACACGGTTTGGACGATTCTCGAAAATGTCGGCGAGTGAGCCCGCATCCACGCGGGCTAAGGCTGAAGCAACGCTGGAGGTCATCTTGATTTTGTTCGAGGGGAAACAGATGTGAGCAATCCAGTGTCGTTGTTCAAGAACTTGAAGCGACAGTGTTGCCGTAGGTGAGTGACTCGCCAACAACTTTGTGGCGATGAGGGGCGCTTGTTGGCTTCACGCGTTGCAACGCGTAAAGTGAATTTCTTGGCACGTCGCCACAGCCTTAGTCATACACTATTGAATACTCCAGATCACGTGAACCGAATCATCGCCTCGCCGCTTTTGTAGCAGGTTCACCCACCTGCCCCCTCGCACGCCCCACTCACCACTCACTGCATTACCACCGTCTCTGTGTAGGCCTAGAATGTGTTGTTCGCACCCACTCAAATACCGCACATTCATCGGTTCACGATGCTCATGTGCTAATGAAGACGCTCCATCCAATTAATTACGTCATCCCCAATTCCTCTTCGGTCTCAGCAAGACCGCATGCGTCTTGAATTTATATGATACTTTTGGAGACTGTTCAGACTGGCAGAGCTCGAGGCAGCTAACAGTCTACTACAAACATACTATAAGTATGTATTCCGAAAGCGTTCCACCGGAATCCTAGGAGAAGAAAGTCAGGCCGGCGAGTTCCCCGCTGAGAGCCGTGTCTTGGGGGCCCCTCGGAATTATCTGGGGATCCTTCCCCAGTGCAGCAGGCGAGAAGTCCTCGAAGCCTACCTAATGTAGGCCTCTCGGCCCCCTGGGCAATCGCACATTAGGCAGAGCGCGCCTATCATCGCCTATGTCGCTTGAGCCGCAGCTAAACACCTAGATCTACGCATGCGTAGGCATTGTTCCTAGGATCCATCGTACCGCTAATGTAGATCAGGCCTGGAGACCATCGACCAGCCAGTGAACAACGCGAAAATTATATCCGAATTGGGCCGCGAACCTTGCCGTTGTTGACTGGATCCGAGATCGTACGAACGACACCGTCCAGCAGGAGGAAAGCATTAACACGGCACGATACCAGCAGACGATCGAGATGCTGTTTACAGCTATTCCGACAGTCAATCAAGAAGGTGCTGTCGTGTGCGTTTGAATGTATAAGTAAAGAGCAGAAGACCAACGGTTGCCTGCTCGCGCTGTAACACAATCGTCAAGGCTCCCCGGTTTGACCATTTCCATTTAACACTCTTGCAAAGGTAGCACTCTCTGTCTGATCCAACAATGGCGCCCAGCAAGATGAACGCAGTAGTATTCAAAGGAAAGCTCAAAGTTGAAGTTGAGCAGAGACCTGTACCTCAAATCCAGGAACCAACCGATGTCATCGTCAAAGTCCGTTATACAGCGTTGTGTGGAAGGTTCGTTGCTAGATTGCCCCAAGTGAGAGGAAAAACTAATTTTTAGTGAACTTCACGTCTTTCGAGGACACCAAGATTCTCCCGATGGCTTCATCATGGGACACGAATTCACCGGCGAGGTAGTCGAAATAGGTTCGGAGATCAGCACTGTAGCTGTTGGCGACCACATCGTCACGCCTTTCACTATCACTTGTGGCGAATGCTTCTTTTGTCAACATGGATTTTCTTCGCGTTGTGCCAAGGGCAAGCTCTTCGGCACGGCAGCTCTGGACGGCGCTCAGGCAGAATATGTGCGGATCCCATTGGCCGACTCGACTGTCCTCAAGGCACCAAAAGAGATTGACGAGAAGAAGCTAGTTCTCATGGCTGACATATTTCCTACCGGATATTTCGCTGCAGCAAATGCTTTCGACGGCGTGTCGAAGCGAGTAGCCAGTGAAAGTGTGGTTGTGCTCTTCGGTCTTGGCCCGGTCGGTATCTGTGCTTTGGTCAGCGCTTCAACATACAAGCCGAAGCATCTGATTGCAGTTGATAGCGTTCAAGACAGACTGGACCTCGCTGGACGCTTAGGAGCCGAACCCTGGAACTTCCAGACACAAAAGGACGAACTATTCGCCAGAGTCAAGGAATTGACGGAAGGCAGGGGCGCCGATATTGTCATCGAAGTCGTGGGGCATAGCTCCGCGTTGGAGATGGGTTTTGAACTCTTGAGGCCCTGGGGAGTAATCTCAAGCGCTGGCGTTCACAATGGTCCCATTCCATGGAGCGGAAATCAGGCTTACGGCAAGAATTTGAGAATTCAGATGGGTCGATGTCCCGTCAGGAGTGAGCACACCCGCAGCTTTGAGGTCGAACACAGTGCAGCGACACATTGGGCTGACCATTGGCAGGTATCTTCGAAGATGCCCTGAAACTTCTTGCTGAGAAACAACATACACTCAAGTAAGCAATTCAATAGTGACTGGACGATGCTGACAGAACTAGTTTCATGACTACCGACATCAGACCACTTTCTCAAGCCGTTCAAGCGTAAGTTTCCTTGGTTGTTTTTGCCCGCTGAAGGTGTCTGATTTCCGTATTAGCTACGACGACTTCAACCAAATGAGAACACAGAAGGTCATATTCGACGCGGCCCAGTAAGGAGAACTTGGGGGAATTTGTTTTTTGGGTGGCTTGGAGTCTTTTTCTGTGATTTGATTCCAATGGCCATTCTTCTTTCTCAGCTCAGAGATTTTGGATCGCAGGACAGATTAGGAATTGGAGAGAATAGTACGGTTTTTATTGCCGATCCTGAAATTGAGACAGTGGCACGTGTCTGCTACTTGGCTGTAAAAAGGGAAAAGGGGCTGGATGCTACGAAGCCACTTAAATAATAGGGCTTGGCTGTCAGACGTCAAAGCTCAAAGCGGCGTCATATGATGTCTCAATGCAATGATGTCTCTCACCTCACCTGTCCCTCCATCCCCCTCCATACGCACTCCCATCGTAGATTTGAATAGCTATTTCCTCTTGATCGGAATTACCAGAACCTAGTCAGACGAGATTCGGGAATTCCAACTTAACTTTGCGCTCTGGTTGCTGAGACACCTTACCCGCTCAGACTAGGCACCCCTTGACTATTCATCCGACCACTCACCATGTCCGAACCAGAGCTAGCCACAAAAGCACCAGAATCAGACGCGCTGGAGCCGTCACTAATCTCATCGACCGACTCTCCTGCTCAAACCGGGCCAACAATGGGTGAACACTGCGTGACAGACCGACCAACACCAGCATCCGCCCAGCAACCATCAGGTGAGCTGACCAAGTTCGGGGATATCGACGTCTACGTCTCCAAGCCAGGCGACTACCCGAACTCACCGGCCAAGCTGCTACTACTGCTAACCGCTGGCACGGGCGTGCACTCCACCAACAATCAAATCCAAGCAGACCTGCTCGCTGCAGAGGGCTTCGTGGTGATCATGCCAGACCAGTTCGGTGGAGATCCAGCGCCGAACACGAAAGCCATCTCGTCTGAGGCAGAGCCGCCGAGCCCAAGTATTCTGGAACAGTTCAAACTGCGCGCCGCAGAGACGGCAAAGTCGTTCCTCGTCGACATGTGGCTGGCACGGCAGACACCCGAGAAGGTGTTGCCCATCCTCCTGAAGGTGATCGAGACGGCGAAGGACGAGTATGCCGACGCCGTGGCACATGGTGGAGGGATCTACAGCGTGGGTTACTGCTTTGGTGGGAAGTATACTGTGCTTCTGGCGGGCGAGGATCCGGCATCGCTGCTTGAGGGGACCGGTCAGGCACAGCCCAAACAGGACGAGGAGGCGGCGGCGGCGGCGGCGGTCAAGAAGGAGCCGTTGATTAAGGCAGGAGCCGTGGCTCATGCTACTTTGGTAACGAGAGAGGACTTGAAGGGCGTTAAGGTTCCATTGACGTTTGTTTGTGTTGGTGAGTGGTGTCGTACAGCTCAAGCTGAATTTATAGGCACAACTAACTGATGCTACTAAACAGAGAACGACCCCCTATTTCCCGACGAGATCCTGGAAGAAGGCAAGAAGCAGTTCGCTGCAAGTAATCTGGAACACGAGATCAAGACCTATCCTGGTGTCCCTCATGGTATGTTCCATATTCCCGTCTAGCAGTCTACCGCTGCTTTACTGACCATTTCTCGTCAGGTTTCGCGGTCTACGGAGACTACGAGTCAGCGAGTATCAAGGAATCACAACACTCAGCCTTCCAGCAGATATTGAGCTGGATCCAGTCACATTGAAAGGACTGTCTGGGCTTGGTGTTTCTCCTTATGAGGGGGGGTGATACCTCTACTATTCATCCTAGATCTGATTGGCCGATATTTTGATGCAGGTCGGTATTGGTGTGAAACCGGTGAAACAAAGTAGCAGCATGATGCGAGTGAGATTATGATACCCACGCGGGCCCCGAAAATTCATTATCGGTGAAAAATTGGGGGAGAATGAAATATGAGGAATGACGTGGCAGAAATCACAGAGGTGAAATAGCCACATAAGGCACTGATGAACGCTTTTGATTTGCTCAGTGGATGGGCATGATAGCTGTTCAAGGCATCCGGCGTCGGTGAAAGCTGATTTCTATGAAGGAGTTCAATGATCCCGTTCAAATTTGACACCACCTGGATAGGGGAGTTGTTCCTTCGATCCCCTCGCTCCGCTCTAAAACATCAAGAAGCATTTTGCACTACGTATACGCCCAAATGACCTAGCTGCTCATTTCTGCATCATCAATTGAACGAACTCGTTGTCTGTGAAAAGGAGTCAATATATGTACAGGCAATTATGTATCACGTGATAAAAGGGTGCTAGAAAGCGCAGTAGTACTCACAGTCAATGCGGCCATCCCCATCTTGATCAGCTTCTCTGATCATTTCATCCACCTCATCATCTGTGAGTTTCTCCCCAATTGAGGTCATGACATGACGCAGCTCGGCTGCGGAGATGAAGCCATTGTTGTCGCGATCAAACACCTTGAAAGCCTCACGGATTTCTTCCTCGGAGTCGGTGTCTTTCATTTTGCGAGCCATCATGGTAAGGAACTCTGGTAGACTGGTGAGCAAAGAGAAATCCTGTGAAAACCAAGGCCATATCATACCTGGGAAATCAATTGTGCCATTGTTGTCTGCATCAACCTCGTTGATCATGTCTTGTAATTCAGACTCAGAAGGATTTTGACCCAGAGATCTCATGACAGTGCCTAGCTCCTTTGTAGTGATTTGTCCTTGGGTACAATCAGTATCGCAGGGACGAAGTCAGGGGTTTCAGATCCGAGTAGGTCGAATAGACATACCATCGCCATCTTTATCCTGAAGATATGTGTCAGCAAAGAGCCCCGCGTTGGTGCCGGACAGTGGACTTACGAAGAGAGAGAATGCCTCCTTAAACTCAGAGACTTGTTCTTCGGTCAATGAGTCGGCCTAGAAATACATGATGTTAGTATGTGCGCAACTGGAAATTGTTCCATAGGGACTGGTGTGGGTAAGAATGTATCTATCCACGCAACAGGCATACCATATTGAGGGGTTGTCAAAGATGTGCGACTAAAGGGCGCTTCTGGGCAATAGGTAGTTGAAGGTTATGCGCTGGAGTATCTGAGAGTAGATTATGCCTGGTGGGCTGAGGGAGAACAAGTTAGGGAGCAGCTGAGGCAGTTTACAAGAGATGTGCTAGTCGTAGTGGACGTAGTGGCAGTTGCAGGATGATCTGGACTTATTCTGGTTCACTGGGGGGTTCCAAAGAACGAAAGAGCGAATGACAAACGATCCAGGCGCAGGACAAACAAGCAACTACCCCCCAGCGATCAGGGAAGGAGCGAACAGAAGAGGCCTCGACCTCGGTTCCGGATTATCTATCCCTCCGCATCTAACCTCACCCCGACTCCCTGCGCCCTCTAAACGGTCCAGAACAGATCATGCTCGTAAATTGGAGGCCACCTCCTCTATGGTTGAGAGATCGGCCCATGCCGTCGCTGTCACAACTCACAGCACTGTTACTCCTTTGATCTATGACCACTTGCCATTGAGCGTCGTTTGTCTTTGTACGTCTACTACCTTCCAGGGCTCTATCAATTGAAACGACCAGCATGCCAGTCACTGCTACCACCCAACTCCATCCAGCAGGCATCACATGTTCGTAAACTTGAAGTCTTTACACATCTGAAGATGTGGAGAGATCGAACCAACCTGTAATAAAACCCCAGTCATTCGTTCCATCAAAACTGATACTTACACCCTTCCAGCTATATCTCCTATCGCCAATCCTACTCTCATCATCCTGCGAAGAAACCCAAGTACGGAGGAGGATCCAATGGCTTCGCAGACCATGGTTCCGAGGAGACCAGGGGTCTTATGTCGGCGGACCCATACGACAACGACGGCGACGCCGTTATTGAGATGGATCTATTACCACCGCGCTGGATCGATGTCCAAGAAGAAGTCGGAGACGTCCTGAAGGACATCACATTGAAGGCTGCAAGACTGGACAAGCTCCACGCTAAACATGTCCTCCCGGGGTTTGATGATGACTCGGTCAAGCAGCAGGAGGAACGAGAAATAGAGCGACTGACCACCGAGATTACCAGAGGCTTTCAAGAATGCCAGAAGGCTATCAAACGAATTGAAATAATGGTCAGGGACGCCCGTCAATCCGGTAATCTCCAGAAAGGTGATGAGACAATGGCCAAAAATATCCAGGTGGCATTGGCTTCTAGTGTCCAGGAAGTCAGTGCGACCTTTAGAAAGAAGCAGAGCACCTATCTGAACAGTAAGTCATACAACTGAGGGTCCCTAAGAATGGCCTCTAATCCGTCCACAGAACTTCGAGCCCTGGGTGGTTTCGAGTCCCCAATCGGTCGCTCTTCAACTCCAGTCCCACAAAACCCATACACCGATCCAGCCTTGATGGAATCAGACGCCGACAAAAAATTCAGTCAATCTACCCTCCAGCAGACAGCTCTGAAACAACACAACAACGATACTGTTATCGCCCAACGAGAACAGGAGATCAATGATATTGCCAAAGGAATCATCGAGCTGGCAGATATTTTCCGCGAGCTTCAAACCATGGTCATCGATCAAGGAACCATGCTCGACCGTATTGACTACAACGTTGAACGAACGGTTACCGACGTCAAAGACGCTGAGAAGGAACTTACCGTCGCAACCAATTACCAAAAACGTAACACGAAACGGAAGATTTTACTGCTCCTCTTGTTACTTGTCATTGGCATGTTTGTATTATTACTTATAAAACCCAAGAAGAGCCCTCAATCAGATACTCCTCCGCCGGCACCCGTACCCCCTTGAGATTCATCATGCAGGGTATGATTTAGGAGTCCCAGCTGAAGACCAGGATTTTCCACGAACACTGTTGGTAACAGCTTGGACTCGAACGCCGCTCTGGATTCCGCGTTTGTGATCCATCAACCTCACATTGGGGGAGTGGATGCCCTAGCTCTGGTTGGCCCTCCCCTGGCGATAAGGAATTGTGCAGAAGAAATTGAATCATGTGGACGATTTTCTTACCATTCCAGGATGCCAATTCAAACCGAGGAAAACTTCCTGAATATCTTGAGTTTCTCCATGTGAGACTGGATTACTTGAAAGCGGACAACGTCTCGAGAAAGATCGAGCCTGAGGACAGTTTTATCGTCGCCTTCAGTGCTCGGCGTTTGCGGTGACCACAGAACCCTCGATGGCGGAAACCACACCCAATATGCCTCGTGCTGGCAATGAATTTTCTCTCCGAAATACAGGAATCATTCTGATCATCGGGAGGTTGTTTGAGCATGAGCGAAGCTGATATCGGCGCGGGTACCGAGTATTTGGTACGCCCGTAGCTAATCCTATCAACGCGTGCCTCCGCTAGCACAGCTTCCATGCTCTGCGGGAGACGGCGGCGGGCAGATCGGCAAGGGTGGAACAGTGGTGGCACCCATATGGAGGGAGTTGGGAAGAGTATCACAAAGCAGAAGCAGATCTTCAAACGTGTTCTGGAACACCCCGGGACCGGCTTAGATTATAGACATTCCGACCACAGCCTTGTCATTGTTTTAACAACTTGAAACCATAATAATGATAATTTAGATCCAAGCAGGCATTGAGCAGTTATTCCTCTCCGAGGCATGTCTCAGCAATCCCCCCTCATCAAGCCCACGCAGCCTGGCCCTTTCGTCACGGCTACTCAGGCTGAGATTCGGGTGCAGTGACTCCCGACTGCCACGCTCGTTCCGCTCGTGGCCGTAAACGTTATTACCACGGCTGCTCAAGGCATCTGCACCACCACCACCACCACCAATCTCACTCAACGACCGGCCCAGCTGGGTCGTGAAATTCAGCTCCTTGGCGACGCCATACACATTCGGATCCCGCCTCGCAATGCAACAGCCATTGACGGCCAGCACGAGCACCAACACACTATAGACGGCGCTACACGCGACCAAGAAGCACAGCGCGCCGATGGGGACCTTCGCGACCAGCACACTGCGGCGCGTCTGCTCCGCGAGATTCACACTCGACGCAGAATAGCCGCCGATGACGCTCAACACGCGGGTCCCAAACAGCCGGCCCCACGTGTTCGCCATGTCGCCGCTGTTGGCCTGCAGCGCCATCTGCAGCACGTCGTTGGTCCAGTCATTGCTGGGCGAGTTGGTGTAGTACTGCATCTGGCCGACGTACATGTTCAGCAGCGAGCCGTTCACGGGCGACGTCGTGTGCGCCCGCACCCCGTTCTCGGCCCACACGTACTCCACCTCGACGGCTTCGACGCTGCACCCGAACATGAAGTCCATGTAGTACGCGGCGTCGCCGCCGGTGGAGAACAGGCCGCTATCGTTCAGCAGGTTCACGTCGACGCGCGTCGAGAACAGGTCGAAGCGCCCGGCGACCCCGACGTGGATTTTGTTGAGGAGCGAGGCGTCCGACGGGCACGGTGTTGTCGACGAGTTGCCGAACTCGAGCACCCAGCCGGACTCGCTGGTGTTGTAGTTGACGGGGTTGTATGGTGTCGAGAGTTCGGCGTCTTCGAAGATTCCGAGCTGCAGGTAGGCCGTGAGTTTCAGGTTCAGGGGTGGCGTGTCCGGGTCGGCGATGGTGAAGTATTGGTCCGCTGGCTTGACGGGTGCTTTGTTGATGACTCCGCGGAAGGCGTCTGAGCAGTTGAACTGGGTGTTGGATCCGTTTGTGGCGATGGGGTTGCAGGACTTGGTGATCGGTTGGCATTGCGTCGAGATGCCGATGGTGCGAGCGCTGTATTCTGTTACATTGGGGACTCGTGCTGAGTTGGGCACGAGGATGGACAGTCCGGAGCCCAGGCTGTGGATTTCCGATGTTTTCGAGATATTGTTGCGAACCTCGTAGACATTGTTGGTCAGCTGTTGGAAGTCGGTGGTTGAGCCATACACGTCCCAGGTACACGGTAGACAGAGGCTTTGGGAGCGATCGAAATTCTCACACTTATCAATCACGCGGTGACCGAGTGCGGATATTGCGGGCGAGGCTCTGACCTCCTGAATATTGACGGCATCGGTATAGGTGTGAAATACCGTGTCGGCGATGAACATGCTCAGAACGAGAAACATACTCAGCAAGAAGATCGAGGCCGAAGAATGGACTTGTCTTGCCATGACTGGTCTTCTTTGACCAGGTCCCCTCCAGAATAACGAGGGAAGGCATTTTCTTAGATAGGTGAGGAGTCCATCCATAGAGGCGGCAAGAAGGCTGATCAGAAGGCTTAGCTGTGGGACATCTGAGATTGGGGATGCATTGCCCCATAGAGTTCTCGAGCGGCGTCGGATATTCCCAACGACGTGGAATTTCCAGACACCCATGATAAACGATGTTAGAAATGGGGCCAGTGTCGCCGCAACCGAAGAAACGATGGCCAGTCGCGTAGCGGAGAGGGTGACTAGAATGTAGCCTGGAAACTGTTGACTAAATTCCCGATATTGGGCAAAGATGTCCGTCTGGGGTTGAAACTTGTTCCAAAATACCAAAGCGAGTAGGACAGCAGGACAAGCAATGTTGGGTATCAGTACAATGAGCAATGGAAGCCATATCGACGAGGGTGACTTCAGTCCACTTGTGTTGGCTCCAAGGTGGCCATTGATTGGGGGTTGCATAGAGAGACGGGCGATCGCCTTCTCATCCACGACGATTTCAGGTGAATGATAACTGGTATCAATATCATTTTGGGGGATCTTTCTTGAGAAATTGAAATGTGAGTCCCCGCCTTGTAGGGTGGACTGAGAATCATCATGTTGGTGTTGTGGCCGGTAGCCCCCATGTCCAGCGTGTTCCGAGAATGACTTGCCTAAACTGCTGGTGGTACTTGGCCTTGAAGTTGTGTTCGAGAAGGAAAAGTCGTCCATGGTGAAGCGAGTTTGGGACATTCACACAGAGGGAGGCCTGAAGAATCATGATTCCACGAGACACGATATTTCTTTCCTCGCACAAGGACGCAAGGCGTGAATGTATTTTGTGAGGCGTGACCTACCTTGTGCTCCATACTCCTTACAGCATCTGCAAGTCTCGGCTGGGCGCTGATGGTCCCTGGCAATGTGGCACGACTCCTTACTCGTTTATCACCCACATGCCGTGCAGTAGACTGAGAAGAAATCTCAGCGGCGCGAGCGAGGTTTTGATACCAGCCACACTCTCAGAAGATGGTGAGATGGAACTTGGCTGCATCAAGCTAGAAGAAAGCCACTGATTAGTCCCTGAGTGGGATAATGCACAGTCGGCCACAGTAGCGATGAAACGAAGGTTCCTCAGCTGAAGTCGTGGTCCCCGAACTGCGCAATTGTCTCTGGAAGGGGATTGGATGAATTAGCGAAGGCAGCTGAAGCCCGAGGCGTGCTCAGCCTCGGGTTGCAGGCAGCCTGGCGCCCGCCTGGTGCGGCAGTGGTGCTTAACTAAACCCCCAGTAGCCACCCCGGTAGCCACCCCAGTAGCCCTGTGGGCGCCCCCGTTCTTCACCGATTCTTAGGTAAGTGGATGCCCAAGAGTTCACTGGCTAGGCGACCCTGTCCCCTCTATCCAGTTAACAGCCTCCCGCCCAGCATTTCTCCCCCCTGGTCAACATGAATAAGCCAGTCGCCTCCTCCGACACCGATCCTTCTATTTTCGACTTTTCAAAGGATCGTTGTATCTTCTGCTCTCCCTACTCGTAATGCTTCACAGAACACGCGTCAAGCACGTTTTTCAGCTTCAGTCGAACCGGTCTGCAAAAGTCCCACCGCTCCTTCGAAAGACATGGATATCATATCCTCCAATTATGGGATCAGAATGCACACTTGTGATAAAGGTTCAACACCTGGCACACGATCTGTGCTCGGTAAGCAAAGGGACATGCATCTATTTCCATCTAACCCACTAGCCTCATCATGCCACTGCACGTTACTACGACTTACTGCGACTTACTACGACTTACTACTGCTACATGGCCTTGTCCCTGTCGCTCGACACTAAGAAAAAGTTTTTCTTGTCGTAGTGGCTTAGCCATGAGAAAAGGGTATACGCTTGACTTGTGTATCTCAACAATCAGTATCACGCTCGTACTCGGTCCTTTTGGACCAGTGGGCATCGGTCTTGAACCTTGGATGGCGGCGTCTTCGTGGATGGGACCAGATAACGTCCTTGTTTCGAACTATGAGGAACTCCTCCTCCTCCTCCGAAACTGTATTTGCTCTAACCGACTAACTAATCAGCATGTGCTCCTCATATCGCCTTCTCTCGCTTCTGGTTATACTCTACTGAGCACTTCTATGTTATAAGTAAGCGGCTCCTTCCCACTCACCAAAGCCTTTCGCTAGACAGCTTCCCATCAATCATCTTCCTTCTCACCAAAATGGTTTCCAAAACCCTCCTGCTCTCGTTTGTTGCTAGCCTGGCTCAGGTAAACGTGGTGGTTTCAGAACCCAGTTCTGGCGTCGGCTTGGACCATATCCAGAAGCTATTGTCCCAGCATATCACAGATCTGTCAGCCCTTCTTGATCAATTCAAAAACAGCGACCAGACAGCGCTGCTCCAGGGCCCATCAACAAACTCTTCAGCAGCTCCATTGGCTTGCAATTGCCACGATACTCCTCTTGACCCAGCATGTCGAATCATGTGTGGCAGCCATGAAAATGGGCCAATCCCTCCAGCAGCTCCGTTGGCCTGTAACTGCCACCAAACTCCTCTCGACTCAGCATGCCGGATCATGTGTGGAAGCCATGAGGATGGACCGATCCCGACGATACTCGCAGACTCTGATAAACTTGAGGTCATGGCAGCTCCATTAGCCTGTAACTGCCAAGCGACACCTCTCGATCCAGCATGCCGGATCATGTGCGGCAGCCACGAGGGCGGCCCAATCGATCCGCCAATCGTTCCAGACTCCGATAAATCCAACGACAGCACAATCGACCACATCCTCTCTCCAGCTGGTGTTCTCCCTCTGAGATTTGTGTGCCGCTGCGTAACCCCGATCGCCAGCAGCTGTCGCAACTTCTGCGCCAACCACGGCGGCAACATCCATCATCCACCGAACTGGGAGAGTAGGCTGGCGCCGCCCTCCAACGAAGCTGGCCTCCGCAGCACTGGGAGCCAACAGCCCATTCCCGACACGGGCTCCAATCCTGAACGGGACGCTTGCGACTGCCACAGCTCCCCCACGGAAGAATGTAAGAACTTCTGTGAGAGCCACGGTCGGAGAGGCAACGATACTGCCGATGATGGACATGGAAACCCATCCGACAATACACCTTCTCAGCCTGGCGAGAACCATGGAGCACGACAACCTCCCTCGGATTCAGAGCCTCCGACCTGTACCCTCCCGAACTGTCTCCACAACCACGGTCAAGCCGCAGCAGTGGACGGCGCACAGGTCCGCTTGAGCAGCGGCCAGCAGAACGCCAGCATGCCGTTGCCAGGGATCTTGAACCCTAACCCCAACATCTTCAACACCGCCGCAGCGGCAGAACCACTCCAACTCTCACTCACAATCTCCAAAGCAGACGGAACATCATCCACTATCGCCGCCTCCGTCGACCTAACATCCTACGCAAGCTTCGCTGCCTCGTCCACTATAAGCGACCTCGGTTTCGCGGGGGAGATCCACCATACTCCCAAGCAACCAGTTACCATCCACAGCCAACCGTGCAAAGTAGTAGGCACCGCCGCGCTACTGCTGCCGGACTTTGGGCTGCATGAGGTGTTCTACGTCGTTGAACCCTCAGTGATGGGAGATGAGGATGATGCTGGACTCCCGGAGCTCACTGTCGGCGTCGATTTCTTGCAGCAGATTGGCGGCTTGAGTGTCAAGAGCCATCTACTAGTTTGAGCACGTGAGCACGCGAGAGATGTGAGACATGAGAGATCAGCGCCGATTTGATATTCGGGACAACGTACGGGAGTACGAAGGTCAGAGTATGAATCGCCATGGTCACCGGGGATAACATCGCTCACTCCAGACCTACGTCCGTACATACGTTGCCATATCATGTGTCTCACCCTACAGCTCAGTGAGAGCGGAAGTTTAACAAAGGGAAGGGGAGGGAACGGAGTTCCTGCTCCTGCTCCTGCACCTACACCTACACCACCGAGTCGTTTTGACTGCTGCCTGGAACGCCAAGCTCAACTGTAACCCGTGTATAAATATTACTATATTACTATACCACACCACCACCATCACACTCATCAGCGCCCGGCGATTTCCCGACTGGAGTTTCGCTTCTATTTCTATCCGTTTTATCCGAGTTATGCATCTGCACTACATACCATTTTGCTTTGCTTTGCACGGGGATTGGGAGGGATTAGGGAATGAGCGCTGGAGACATGGCCACAGACACACCCGCACCTGAGCCGAGACGGTCGTGGATCGTGGAGGAATAGAATAACGATACTGGTACATTGTTATTGTCATTGTCAAACCACACTTGTCTTGCAAGTCTTTGGACGCCATCCACCCTCCCCCCTCCCCCGGGTGAGCGGGACTCCCGGTGGTGGACAGTTACATACTGTTATACTGTAGTTAATCAGTGATCCGATCGTGGTTTTGGTTGGCTCGAGGTCGAGGTAATGCTATTTATATATATACCAAAATATAATATGGGGAAGAGAGAGAGAGAGAAAAAGGGAAAACTAGCTAAGTACTCAGTCAAGTCATTGATTTCGGAATTCACACGCCGGAGGGGCGGGGAGGGCGGTACTGACCGTTCAAGTAAGTACTTAGTATGCAGTTGATATTATATTCATATTCATATCATTTGAGTCTTGAGATGATTGCCCAGCAGCAACAGAGAGCTCTAGTGGGAAGGAAAAACAGGATACTGTACTAGTACTCATGCACTTTCTGGACCTTATTTATACATAGTATCTGTTTTATACTGCTTCTTAATTTATTTATTTATTCATCTCATCCCCTCTTCTCGAAGAAAGGGGGGGGGGTTATATATGTATATATGCATCTAAACCACCCAGTTGTAGGCAGAGCTATTCAACCCAAATAAAAATGAGAGAGTAAAAAAAAAGAACAATCCATCGCTTGCTTTGCTCGCTCGCTTCCCATGCATGCTTTGTGTGTATGTAGACAGTCTGTGTGCAGTCGCTCGGAGTCCTCCGTGGAGGCGCCTCGGTATAACTTACAGACAGAGTCAGTCAGTCATCATAAAAAAAACCATATCAACATACAGTACGTTTTCAATTATAAACACTCAAGAATAAAAAACCCAATGAACGTGAACACGAACATGAACAGGAAACGAAAAGTCATGAGACAGTTCCAGCCATGAACAGCGGCCTGACGCCGACGACCTCCTGTTTCTTGCGGGGGCCATTTCCAGCGGATGCCTGGTTGGTCACGCTCGCAGTCGGGCCTCCTCCAGCTACACTGGGGTTATTCCCGCCGGCACCGCCAGTCCCGCCACCACCGTCGAGCTGCAAGCTGCGTAGCTTCTTCGCCAGCTCAGCGGATGCACTATTCCGCATCGCGGTCGCGAGGCACTCATCCTGGCCGACGACACCCGCGGGCCGCTTATTCGCGCCAAAGCCTGGTCTGCAGGGCACGGGGAGCTCGACGGTGCTAGCGCCGAGGCGGGCCCTGATGTCTTCGAAAAGGACCTCCATGGGTGCGATGTACGCTGTCTTGCTCTTGTCGCCCCACGCGAGGACGTGACCGCACAGGCCGCCAGATACGGGATCGTACACCCATGCGCCGCTGTCGCCGGGGATGCCGAAGCCGCCTTCCACGCACCAGCTGGTACTGAAGGATTGGCGGCCGTGGAGTTTGACGAGTGCCATGGCTTGTGAGATGCGTCCCCTTTTAAAGCCTGACGAGCGGCCCCGGCAATGAACGTGTAGACCGGAGAGCCTTGCTAGGGGTGTGACTGATGTCAGGACTGGGAGGGTGCTGGGGTCGGTGGACCTTGAGGAAGATTCGCGCGTTCTCGATTCCCCTCGTGAGGGTGTCGCGCCGGAGTGCGGGGTGGATTGTTCACGCATGGCGTTTTCAACCTTTAATCTTTCTTCGTGGACGCGGATGAGAGCCCAGTCCACTTCATGCTTGATCTCACCTCTCTTGACGCGGCGAATACCGCTGGTGGCGAAGACGTACCCAAACGAATGGCTGGCGAGATGATCATCGTCTCTATCTTCTTCACTTGGGAAAAAGTCGTCATCGACATCATCGATGGCAGGCTGAGTAACACAGAAGTCATCATCAGCGTATGGAGCGATGCCTACTTTGTCACCAATTGATGCCGCGTCGTCGTCATCATCATCAGATGAAGAGGAAGATGAATCGTCGTCGTAATCATCGTCATCGAGGCCGGGGGGAGAGTCTTCTAAGAACCAAAACTCGTTTCCGTCGGCGTCCATGATGGCATAGTCGGGACGGATGGTGCTGGTATCGCTGTCATCGTCACTGCCTTCGTACTCGTCGTCAGAAATTTCAAAATCCGAAAAGCGTGAGAGGTCTTCCTCAGATTGCATAAAACGTACATCGGCTGATGGATCAAATTGTCCTGGTATGGTCCGAGCAGGGGCCGCAGCTCTTTTTGGTTGTTCCTGAACCGGCCCCTGATCTTCCTCATCCTCTTCGTCATCGCTTGGAGCGTCGAGCATATGGTGGACAGTTAAGCCGAATGGGTCACCGTCGACAAGGATAGTTCCGCCGAATGATACTGGAGGAAGATGCTCATGGTCTTTGAACGCTCCGATACTTGCTCCACTTGTCGGATGCAGTTGGTACTTCTGTTCTCTTGGCTTACGAGCAATGGCGCGGCGACTCTGGGATTTGGACTGGTAGGCGGATCTTCTAGGACGTCTTCGTTTTCCACTTCTCCTTACCTCACCATTCAGGATGACAACACCCCAACCCTTCTTTGGTCGAAATCTTTTTCGGAGGGTGTCACGGACTTTGTTGATGTGTGCACACTGAATACAAATTGTGGTCTTTGCGTTCTCTGGACTGCTGCCGAACATCATCAAGCTGAGACTGCACGACTCTGCTGTATCCTTCAACGCGGTGTTGAGCATCTTGCCGAGCTTGGGCATGACGACAGTATTCCACTGGTCGAGGTCATCTTGGGGAATATCAACATCTGGCCATTTCTTTTGTGGTACTTGTGGTGTGGGCTTCTGTTGAATTGCGTCTGCCTTTCGCTTCGAGTTGGCGCGTTTAGGAAGTTCAGGTCTGTCTTCGGCCTTGTCTGATACAAACGGTGTCTTTTTCTCCTCCGCTGCGGCCAATTCTTCTGCCTTGCACATTTGTTCGATGATGAGAAGTTCGAAGACTTCAATGTCAGAGGCCGGTGGGGGCCCTTCTTCATCAAGGGCACAACATTGTTGAAGGTCTTTTGCAATTTGTAACAGAAAGGCTCCAGCATCTTCGTAGTTGTTTCGGTACTGAAGCTCTGCGGGGGCTTGCAAGCATTTTTGGACCACTCGCATGTATTTGCTACCACACTTCGGTGATAGCTTTTGAGAATAGATTCGTTGGACTCGTTCCATGAATATGGCGCGATTGTACTTTGGTTTCCATAGTTTCGCCAAGGGAATCCAAAGACCAATCTCTAATAGTAGTAAGCCAAGGCTGTAGATGTCATAGGCCGGGACGGTCTCGGCTGCATGGATGTCGTGTTCTGGGTGTCGGTAAATGCTCGCAGCAAAAGGTTCCTCCTCTTGCAGTCTGGAGACAAAGTCTTGACATGACTGCAGGAGATATGGCGAGCGCATTTCCTTGGGGGAGTTGGATCGTTGCATTTGATCGTTGGAACCGATCAAGATTATGTTGCTGCTGTTGATGTATTGATGAGTCTCTCCTTGAGAGAAATATCCCATGACGGAGAGGGCTAGGTTGTAGGCTAATCGGAAGCGATCTTCAAGCGCCGGCTGGGCCGAGTCTTGAGTAGTGGCGTTGGAGATCAAGGATGTCAGTGTGCGCTGATGTTGAAGATTCTTGGAATCGTGTCCTTCTGGAAGACCATATACCATTCCACAACGAGGTCCATTAGGGTCGACGGTGAAGCCAAGCAGTCTAAGGTGGCCACACCATGACAGATTGCGGTTCTTGCATAGATTTCCTCCAAGTTCATGAAGCTCGAAAACATCGTCGGCACTTCCGACAACATATGGAGGACAATCAGCAGTGAGATAGTCAACGAGGACGGGTTGGTTGGAGGTATGATAGAATGCAATGGAGCGTTCTCTGGAGGCGGCTGATCGTTCCTTGGGGTCATATGGAGGCGGGTCAGCTGTTTCAGAGAAGTAGGCATTAAACTCGAGGCTTGCAAAGTCGATGTGCAGGGGATGATCGAATAAATGGGCATAGTCGGTACCATCGGGAGCTGGATGGGAGTGCTTCATGCGCTTAACATCGCCTTTCTCCTCATCACCTTTCATCCTCGATTCGGATAGACTGTAGAGAACATCGATGCAGTTGGTCAGCTGGTCGAGTAGGGTTCTTCCAGTTTGGACCTCGTGACTGGTCCAGTCCTTACGTTGAGCCACGGGACTAGACCCGGGGCCCCTCATGGATTTTCCAGTTTGCTTCATCTCATATCGCTCAGGGTGTTCGAGTCGGCCACTTTCCTCGAGAAGCCGTTTGATCTCCGACATGACACTGGCGACGACTTCGCCCAAACCGGCCTGGTCGATTTTCTTGTCGATATCTACATCGATTTGACCGGCAGTCTGAGGGCCAACATCGGTCCAGTGCATGCCCCATGCTAATAACCTGTCCTGTTGAATCTGGAAATCCCGCCGTAGGTCTCTAACATCGGGTGAGTCGGTGGTGTTGGTGGCAACCTTTGCGCTCTCGTAGGATTGCTTGGTGTCGGAGTACAACTTGGACAGCCGTTGCAGATAGGTGCCGCGCCTTTGAAACATTTCGAGGGTTGGTGCTTGATCCTCAGGACTCGGTTGCTTTTGTCGAGGAGTTCGAGTTGTTGCCTCATAAGGGAGTGTTCATTGTGATCCTGCAGAGAATAGGCGCTGGATGAATCAGTCCCTCCCTTGTACGTGATTGATATTTAAGTGATGGGCGTGATGGGGTGGTGGTAGTGGTGTTGGTGGTGCTGGTGGTGTTGGGGGCTCAGCGTGAGAAGGGCGGGGTTGAAGCACGTATATCGTGGCCGAGTGAAATCCTGCTGCCTGCCGTTTCATTCGTAAATCGTAAAATTCGACATCCGAGAGACTCGAGCGACTCCCTCTTCGCCACACCGGCGCTAGACCACATGCGGCTCTTCCCTTGCGAGCCAGTCTCGCTAGTTGGTTACCTGTTAGTTGCTTGTTATTACAATATTAGTTACCTGCTGAGAGTGGATGGTCCTTCTAGGCGCCACCCGATGCCCTCCTTCTGACTGGCACGGCTCTGCATCCCTTGACCCCCATTGCGGACGATGGTTGATCCAATTTGGTGCTGTTTCGTCTTGGGGGGGGCTTTGTTCAATGAAACCCACGGGTGCCAATTGTGGCTGCCTTGACTTCCTCTAGTGCTCCCACAGGTCAGTGATGGTTCCTAGCTCTAGGCACTCCGTACCTACACTACGGCCATTGATCGCAGTATCTCGGATTTATCAATGCGATTTCGCTGTGGCGGTACATCCAGATACCTAGGTACAGAGCCACGTGCCTGTGCAGTCTTATGTGGGAAGAGACTGCCAGATCTAAGATGAAGTCCCCTAGGATGGCCTGACATGAACTCAGCCATCACGCTCAACAGCCGAATCCAGCCGAGCCTGAGGCTGTTTCGTGAGTGATCTCTCGCTCAGAGCAGAGCCACGTCCCCCACCCTTTTGCCTTGCGATTAGAACCGAATACTCGGGCCAGAAGAGTCTTGCCTCAATCTCTATGATGTGCATCTACGTAGCTATCCACAAAGCCCAGTGAATTATAGGACGATTGATGTATGTTCCGTCAGCGTAGCGTTTCGCCACGATATCGCTTACCACATACCCCATTCCGTACGCATTCATTCTACATGACCTACAAGAGAAAGACAGAACAAGTGCATCAGCAAATTTGTTTCATTGTTTGCATTTAGTGCCATTGACTGTGTGGCATTGGATGGAGATGCTGGCTTGAGATGTGTCTCAAGCATGGCCGTAGCCTAGCATCCATTCATCAAGCCAATAGCAAAACATCTAGGCTGAACCCATAAAATCTCAAGTTCAACTCTGGTGTGAATTGTGATACAAAAAACCCATTGCGCCATTCATCAACCATAAAGCTCCGTAACCATAGCCATTGTAGTGACAAGTCTAGAGGCATGACAAGCCCGAGTGACAAATCTAACCACCGAAACCATAGAGGGTTCTGCCTTGTCGCTTGAGAGCATAGACAACATCTAGAAGAATAATGTTAGTACTTGCGCATGATCCAAAGACCCAATGTTGTGGCGTAACTTACCAAGGGAAGTGACGGTCTTTCTCTTTGCGTGCTCGGTGTAGGTGACGGCATCACGAATGACAGACTCGAGGAATGACTTGAGGACACCACGGGTCTCTTCGTAGATCATGGCTGAGATACGCTTGACACCACCACGACGAGCGAGACGTCGAATGGCAGGCTTGGTGATACCCTGGATGTTGTCTCGTAGAATCTTGCGATAACGCTTGGCACCTCCCTTTCCGAGGCCCTTGCCGCCTTTTCCACCTGTAAAAGAAAGGATAATCAGTATATGTCGGGTTATATGAGTATGATACGTGTGTTGCATGTCAAGTTCATGATCGAGTGAGGTTCGGTTGAGGGTGCAAGGGTCGGGGGCGCAGTTGTGGTAGCGCCGACGAGATGCATCGACCGTGACGACAATGAACTGCAAACAGACACGTCCAACACTTGATGAGAGGAATTACTTACGTCCAGTCATGATTGTAGAAGTCGAAAAGAGATAGAAAGTAGTTGTTTGAAGAGTGAATTGATGGTTGGTGGTAGATGCAGGTGCAAGTTGCAGATGGAAGAGGGTTGGGTGGCGAGGATGTAATAGGTGGGAAAAGAAGAAGAGAAAAGGGAGAAAACGGGAAAGAGGGATAGAGGGGGAGAAGCAATATATTAAGCAATCACTGCACGGGAAGGGGAGGCAAGGGAAGGGGCGACCAAGGGCACCAAGTGACAACCGTGCAAGGCAGTGACAACAACAGATCATAAGCTTGGCGGCATGAAATGATCCTACGGCAAAACCTCAGCCAGAAAAGCCTCTCTGCGATCACAAACAAAAGTGCTGGAAATCAGGTCGGCTTAAGGTCCTGCTGTTGTGGCCCTGTGATTGGCTGTGAATATTTCCAGACAACGCGGGCCCAGTTACCGCATGCAGGATCAGATCACGTGATAGAGCTTAATTCCCCGAACCAGCCCAATCCTTGGCAATATCATGATCCTCGCCAGAGTGAGTAACTCCATACGGAGTCAGTGATCAAGAAAAAAAGCGTGTACTGTACACATGAGTCATGATTCACTACGGCATCATCACTTACCTAGGCAGGTACCTAGGCAGGTGCCTAGCACTACATACACGCTAACCACTATAGTATGTCACAAGTGTCTGCCTAGAACCAGACCTAGACCTACGCCTAGAACCTCGAATACCTCTGCTTTTCCCGGTACTTGGTATACCCAACATAGCCACCACCGACCAGGCCTGCAAAGAATAGCAGCTTGAAAAAGAACCAACCCCAGCCGCCGCCTGTCTTCTTGGGTGGTCTACCTCGTCCACTGGCCCTCGCGGCCGCGGCTGCCGCTCGTCCTGAACTGGCCGCTACAGGGTTGTACAGGTTGCGGGTTTCCACACTGATGATGTCAAAATTGTCAGTCAGCTCTCCGGTATGCGCGCTGAAACCGAGGTATGCCGTGTTGGGCATCTTTAGCGGTTGTTCTTCCGTGGCCTCAACGGTGAAGCAGTCAATCCACGTGTCTGCAGTTTTATACTGCAGTTGCAGCGATAGAGATTTGTCTTGGAAGTATGTCAACTTCCCTTTGGACGGTACCGACGAGGCACGGAGTCCTCTTGCCTGCTCTCTTGTCAGTAACAACTTCACGTATTGTACTGTAAATCATTTTCTCTTACCGAACACCCTCCAACCTCATTCGCTTTGCCGTCATTCGCGGAGTCATAAGTCGTCTTCCCATCTCCCATCATTGCCATGACATAGGGAAACACAACCCCGGGGCGGTTGTTCTTGTACGTATCGAAAAAGAGGCCCAACCCTTCAAATTGATCGGCGTGACCAAAGACCGGCCCTGGCTGCGCCCTTTCTTTTGTAATCCATAGTGCAAAGCCATCGCCATGTAAATGGCCCTTGCCTGCTATCGAGAATTCAAATTCGACTTCCCAATTGGTTGCAGTAATGGGTATTCGAGAAAAGATCCAGCCTGACTGCGAGGGGATATCCGAGGCTAGTCGGATGTACTGGTCGGCGCGAATGATGGTATCTCCTCCAAAATCGAACCATCGACTGGACATGTCAGAGTCGAGGTATGGAGGTGCGAGACTATGGGTTCGCAACTGGAGGTCCATCAGTCAGCATCGGTGTCCACAATCTTTGTGGTGGGATAGACCTTGAACTGACAGGAATGCTTTTCATTTCAGGGTCAGCCTCGACAGCTGCCCTCGTCCCCACAGCGCATGCTGTCAGGAGGCATATCGAAGACCAGGTGTTGGAGAACCACATGGTTTGTGGCGTGAGGGTGGAGGGTGCGACCAAAAAAACGCTCGAGCAAAGAACAGAGGATATTAAAATGACAGTTTTGTGAAGCACCACATGACACGAACCAGTCGAGGAACGCACTACAAGATGCAATTAATCGAGGAGAAAGTCACCTCCTGAGAAGAAGGTAGGGACTCGAGATAACCAAGTTATTAGGTCGTGCTGGCGACCTTTTCTGGACAATTGGGTGGAATTCCGCTTTACCAATGGCAATAGGTGGCCAGTTTCAAGAGACGCAGGTTAATGGCAGGCTAATGCCCGCTTAGTGGTGGTGGCACTGGGTGCTACGGTGCACTCCAGAAGAAGGTGCGGATTGTGGAGAGCAATTAATATGCAGCCGCAGCTACTCCTGGCGCCTTCTCACCCCTGTAGCGAGTAACTCCAACCCTAAAGCGCGTCTGGGCCATTAGGTATGTAGCCTGCGAAGGAGGGGGCCCCTACTAGCCCTCTTACCAATGGCAGACAACTACGGCGGATCATATGTACTTACAAGTGGTAGATTGCACAGGTACTCACAAATACTCCTCCGTACTGCCAACCTCGGGAGTCTCCTACTCGCTGAGATGCCTTACAAAGACACACAGTGATCGTCGCCTTGGATAGATTTGAAGTCAGTCAGGAGTAGGACAGTGCGAGTAATACTATATCACTCCGAACTCGTAAGGATTATGCCGCCCTAAGCCAACCAATAACTTGAGGTAAGTTAGCAGCCCACGACCTTAAAGTCGCAAGGCTTAAGTGATGCTAGCACGCGGCAGACTTGCCTTTACGGGTGCCTCCCCAAGGGCAGGCGACATTGCCGCAAAAATTCCCAATGTCGAGGTTAGAAGCCGTAACCTTTTCGACTTCATCCAGCAACTATTATTTAATTAAACCTGTACATCGTACACAATCGATCAGCAGATACCAACCACAGCTGCTTGCGATCACACTTCACAGATTCAAGCTGTCCAACTGATCTGCTCCTCTCGCTCTCACACTTCCAGCATCACCATCACGATATCAGGAAACCGCCCAACACCTCACCTCGATCCAGCACAATGGCATTCGGCGGCTTCTTCGGCGGCTCAAACGACTCATCCTCATCCTCCTCTACCGACACATCGTCATCCACAACTACGATATCATCCCCGTTCTCCAACGCCGCCTCAGCCGCCTCACCACCCTCTGAAATCCGCCAAAAGATCCAGAACGCCATCGCGCTCCAATCCTCTGTCGAGAACGCCAAATTCCTCATCCAGAAAGTGAACGAGAACTGCTTTGAGCACTGCATCCCAGTTCCCGGGTCGAGCCTGAGCTCCAAGGAGCAGACGTGCCTCTCCTCGTGCATGGAGAAATACATCGAGGCCTGGAACTTGACGAGTCGCACGTATAACAATCGCTTACATCGCGATTCGGTAGCTGCGGGCGGGCCGGGATTGGCTGGTGCTGGTGCTGCGGGCGGAGCAGGGAAGGAGCTCTTTTAATCCGGCGACTGGTACTGGGCTGTTGCGTTGGTTCGTGGGCGTGAGTGTGAGTGGGGGATGAGGATGAGGATGATCCTGAGGTCCCCGCTGTGTGCTCATGTTGATGGATCCTGCGACTGCTACTTGGGGAGCCATCCTGGAGAGACGGACTCTCTACTCTACCTCGATCAAGGAACATTCGGCGTGCGAGGCCAGGGATCCGGGGCAGCCCGCTCGCCCGTCCTCTAAGCTGTCTCACGACCTCACCTAGAGCTTCCTCCCCTGCTACTAGCGATGTGGCTCTCAGCCAGGTCAACAAGACTCGCAAACTTCTCGCCTCACGTTTCTACCGCCTCTAGACCGACCAGTCTAGGGTGCGACTCAACAGGCGCGCAGCATGGCAGTAGAAAGCTAATGTACAATACCACTATACTCAAAATTCTCACTTGTTATTGCCAACATGCCCGCCCCATGTGTGGATAGGGGCGGGGCAAGGCTAGGACACCAATGTACTGCACTGTACTGTACTGAACACACATCAACACAGAAAGGATAGGACGGGATTTTATATAGAAAAAGGGTCTTTTCAACCACTACTACTATATAGTTCAGTCACCTCTCAACTTTGGAAAGTGGGAGACCTAAAAACCAAGATAGATGCCCATGCCCATGCCCATGTGCTATGTGCCACTACTGTACTTTAATACCGATATGCCTACATACATACATACATAAATCCATAAATCCATACCTGCCAACAAGCAACCTTGGTAAGCCTGCACTGCGCGTGTATCCTGGAGATTGATGTTTTCGTTTGTACAAAAGCAAGGCAAGGCAAGGCAAGGCAAGGCAAGGCAAGGGAAGATAAAAACCGAAAAACTAATAACTAATACATAGCAAAGAGAGAGAGAAAAGGGAAAAGAAAAAAAAAAGAAACCCTTCCCACCATTCAAAAGGTATATATATATATATATATTATATACGCCCCGAACTGTGCTTCGTCCATGACCATTTTCATTCAGGACACAGAGCCAGGCCGCTCTAATCGCGCACGTGACGGAGCATCGGGGGAGCCCGGCTGAGCGCCGGAGAACCTCGAGGGAGTCACGGCAGAGAGATACCACAGCCATCGTGGTTGCAGGAGGGTGCATGGTCAAACACATCGACCTCGTTGACCAGTTTCAGAGAGCGAGACCAACGGTTATGCATCAAGAAGATAGCTACCAGGGTAAGCATCGACTGCGCAGACAGTGGAACTGAGATCTAAAACCCACCGACCTCGTTGACTAGTGTTAATTTGTAGCAGCGGTATTCGAAGACAGTCCTAGTTCTCTTGCTCTACCCGCCGAGTTTCTTAATTTTAAAAGACAAACCCACTGAGCGCTGACGGAGAGGAGTCGCGGGTCCTCTAGGGACTCGTTAGATTAGGGCTCACTTATAGTGAGTTTTCGAGGTTCGTAAGGCGTGTTAGGCGCTAAAGGATAGTGAGCCTTTATAATGATAATAACACTAAGCCTAATGGATACCCAAAGTAATTGAGTACTCACCTTATCAGCACGTAGTGATGAAGATAAGACTCCAGTATCAAGTTTGGCGTATTTAGGGATTAGGATTACTAGGAGATAAGTCTTTACCGCCCAGGCCAGGGATTAAGGATTTATTAGTACTTGGTAAGGAGGAGTCTCATGTTCAGCGCTGACCCTATCTAGCCACTACGCGCGCGTATTCCAGCTTTCCAATCTCCATAATATCAGTCGCCATGGTGTGTTTTGTTACGCGACTGGAATGCTGTGTGGCTGACGGGGTATTATTGCCTCCGGCCGCAAATCTGGCCTACTGCGCTCAAGATGATTGATAGAACCATTCAATGTCGATGCTTTTCGACATTAGACATTCGCACCAAAATCCACGTGATATGTTATTGCAAGAAAGTGATTAGTATTGCTCTGCTCTGCCTTCCCTAGATGTCTCTGGTATATACCCAAGGTAAGTACCCATTAAAACAGGTAATTAGGCCTACACCCTGAGGACTCATTGCCACCTCCTCACCAGCGGCAGGGAACTTGCAAGGGAGTACTGACCTATTTTAATGCCAAGCGCTAAATATCTGGGTAGTCACGTAATCGCTTAAATGTCGACAAGTAGGTTAAGCTTGAAAGACCGTTATTCGTCATCTTGATACTTAATTTTACGTCTGATAAATTCAAGTTTAACAGGAGTCGTATTAAGCAAGATCAATCTGCTTAGCTGAAGTGCCTTATATAGCGCCCAATTTACCACGGGCCGCGCCGCCGCAGCCAATGAACGACTTGTCATTCTTGAAGCCACAATCTTCCAATAAAGTGACCAGATGGGTATTAAGAGGGCAAGATTCTCAAAGAAGATCACAGACACAATCCAAGCACTCCGCAATATGGACTGGCGGCCGCACCTATAATCAGAGCGATATAGACATGCAAATGCCCTAGCTCATTCTAATGCAGGCCCTGACAACCGATACAATGATATCAATGCAGCTGGAAATTCGGGTGTACACGCGGGAGATGTGTACTATGTCAACAAAGCTCAGTTAAGATATGTCGAGGGACTCCTTACGATGCTGAAGATCAAATTCCTCGAGCCTGCAATCCTGGCACTAGACAAGAGCTATTGCGCGAGATCAGAGAGTGGGCTGAACGTCCTGTTAGCCCTCACATCTTCTGGCTGAGCGGCATGGCGGGCACAGGGAAATCAACAATTTTATTCACAGCTGCCAAGTTGCTGGAAGAGACAATTATCGAGCGACCTTCACCTTGGAGCCAGCTTCTTCATCAAAAAGGGTGAAGGCAACCGAGCGTCTGCTACGCTTTTTTCCCCACTATTGTTCGTCAACTCGCACGAAAGGTTAACCACCTGGACCAATTTATAAACGAAGTCGTTAACGTCGATTAAGGCATTTGTGACAAATCATTCAGGGAACAGTTTGACAAGTTGCTTATGAAGCCGTTCCTAGCACTACCCATGAATTGTGATCTTCTCAGGATCGTCATCAAATTGCTCAATATTGCCTCTCACCCACCTAATGGCTAGACGTTGGTCTCGAAGGCCAGCATTTTCAGAGCCTTTATTCTCTAAAGTTGTGGATTGTGTAAACCCGAGTGCTACCGATTCGTTAGCGTAGGCATTTGGAAAGTTATACATACTTACATTAAAGTCTGTAGTTTATAGCCACGTGAATGATCGGTAGCCTGTTCTCCATATACTGAATGATTAAACCATCAGGTGCAGTTATAATCTCCTGGTTGGACCCCGTCCAGAAGCTGCCACCATGGATGAATATTATAACAGGTAATCTCGATGCTGGAAGAGACACTATTTAGTCGAATAAATTTATATAAGAGATAGAAGAATAGAGAGAAACATGAGGACCGAGAGAGGAAGAGAGAAGAGAGAAGAGAGGAAGGAAAAGAGGAAGAGAAGTATTGTACTATAGAACGAGGGAATTCAGTTGACCTTCGTTTAGCAACGTAGCAGGGTATCCTCTTAGGGATCCCACATTAGGGTCCGAAACGGGCCATCATTAATCCTATCAGGTAAAGTTATCATAAGGCTGGGTGCGCGCAATATAGACGTGAGTAAGACTGGAGCCAAAGCGAGAGCCTCGTCGACGCATGAGGGAGTAGGGAGGGAGGTGAAGGAGCTTAACGGGAGCATGCCGAAGGTGAAGAGGAGTAGAAGAGAGTAGAAGGGGAGCCAGAAAGAGAGGAAGGAGCGAAAGGGGGAGCGAATCGACTTAATAGTCGTTAGCGGGAGAGCAAAGCGGCGGGTTATCAGTCAGCCGAATGGGCGCGAAGGATGATTGTTGGGGTATTAAGTATATATATATACCACCTACCTCCTGTCATCCATATCCATGTAACAGCGTAAGGAAAGTTGCCATCTGTATGTACTCCCTATATATAAAGTGCTCCCTCCGTAAGTACATAATTAACCAGTTACCAAAGTATGTTTGCTAACTACATATAGTAGTAGTTGGCGGCACTTTTCTTAGACTGTCATTGATGCTCGCGAGGCAAGTCGACTCGAGTGACTCGAGCGACTCGGATATTAGATAGGACCAAGGGATGTGAGTATGTGAGGATATGAGTACTATACTATACGAAAATATGCACTTCATATATCTATAAAAGCAGCGAGTGGCCATGCATGACCCATTGACCTATCAGCGGCTTCTTGTTACTTGTGAGCATTGTAAGGGTTGTGAGAATACTCGCACGTATCACTCAGTAGTTAGTAGTAAGTAGGTAGGTAATGATAACAATAATAATCGGGGTGACGCCTAGCTCAGATGATAGCTGATAGCTCATAGCGGGTAACTGATCCAACCTCAAGGGATCGGGAATTTTTTGGATGATGTGCTGCACTAGGTATTAATCCAGCTCGACATCGTATTGCAAACACACACAGAGCACGGCTCCCAGAAGTCCATGATTTCGTTCCTTCATCAATTGCCCTCGCCGACCTTACTCGTAGAACCCAGACCCTAGACCCTCTCCTCATGTACTCTGACTGACCTGAGTCCACCCTGTGGCTGATTGGCCTTGATCAAAGGCCTATCTCACTGTAGTAAACCCACTGGGGACACACTGGTTGCCTTTCGCTCCTTGGCTTCTTCTTCTTCTTCTTCTTGTTGTTGTTGTAAAATCTCAAATCTCAAATCCAAATGTAGTGTTGCGTCCGGTTCGTAAGCCAAAGATATTGATATGCTTCCAAAAAACCAGTAAGTGCTCGTCTGTCCCTCGTCGAATCTTCAAACGTTCCTTCCAGTGCTTCCGACAACCATCGTCAACTCCCAATCTTTTCACACATACATATTTTTCTCTCGCCTCCTCAAATCCGTGGCTCGTGATATGGGTTTTCTCCTGATTAAAAGTCCGTAAAATAATGCCCGTATCTGTCCGCATCGGTTAGTTTGATGATGACAGCTTGGCGTTCAAGGGACACTCACGGATCATCACCCTTCTTGCCATACTCCTCTGTCTCCTCGGGATACTTGTCAAATTGGCTGGCATCACCTGCACCTCCTTTAACGGGAGGTACATAGGGTGCGTCAATATCTTTCTTGACCAACCGCTCCCAGGTGACCTCGGCAAACCATGGGTGATTCTTGATTGCCGCTGGACCTTCGTGTAGATTGCCCAATCTCTTGGTCAAATCGGAGGTGATCAATTGCACCAAAAGATCTTGAGCATCGTGGTGGATATAGGGAGGGTACTTGACCCGGCCTTTCAAGATGTTTTCATAAATCTTGACGGGGGATCCACCATCCCAGAATGGGGTGAAGCCACAGAGCATTTCAAAGATCAAGATCCCGAGAGACCACCTGGGTAGATGTTAGCTCGGGGTGTCCCGCGTGGCCTACTAGTAGTACAAAGGTCAAGCTCACCAGTCTACAGACTTGTTGTAACCTTTTGAAGCCACGACTTCCGGGGCGAGGTAATCCGGAGTTCCACAAAGTGTCCAGGTGATGTCTGGTACCTCTTTCGCAAAACCAAAATCGGTAATCTTGACGTGACCATGTCGGTCCAAAAGCAAGTTCTCGGGCTTAAGATCTCGATAGATGATGTTCTGGGCATGAAGATATTCTAGCGCAAGGGTGACTTCTGCTGCATAGAATTTAGCCACGGGGTTGGGGAAGCGCTAGGGTGCCAATTGTCAGCATCACATCAGTTGTGAAGTGAGGGTTCACAGTGAATACCTGAGACTTGCGGAGCAAGCTAAACAGCTCACCACCCTCGATAAAGTCCATGACCATGTAGAGGTTTTTGGAATCTTGGAATGTGCCCCATAGGGTGATGAGGAAAGGGTGTTTGACTCTCTGCAGCATTTTCCTCTCATCATTGGTGTGTTCGATTTGCTTCATCTTGACAACCTGTTGTTTCTTCAAGACCTTGACGGCATAGAACCGCTGGTTGTGTTTGGATTGGACCAAGTGGACTCGTCCAAAGGAACCTGTACCCAAGGTTCGCTGCATGGTGAAGTCTGTGAGGGTATATTTACCCTTTGTTTGTCGCGCAGCACCTTTACCGTCGACTGTACCAGCGGCTGGACTGGCGAGGTTGGCGTTGTTCATGTCGCCGTTTGTTTCGGAAGCTTTAGCATTGGGATCGGGAGCAGAGGTTACGGTAGCGGTGGTTGCTTGAGATGCTTGAGAGGTGGCATTTGAAGCGGCGGTTCTGGACGAGACGGGTGAGCTCGCAGAATCGGTCTTGTGTGAAGACTTGTATTGAATGGGTTGATAGCCTGCAGCACCACCAGAAGCTGCAGACTTGTCTTCAGAAGACTCTTTGGTCTTCTTCCTTTTGAGGAGACCTCCAAAGGTCGGCATTTGGGCGGTGGTGGGAAGCGCACGGTCCCTAGGAGTGGCGTGGAATGTGCAACAAGTCGAGAGGAGGACAGGCAGGATAGGCGGTGCTGTGAGCTCGGAGGCCCGTCAATTGGATTGCACCGGGCTTAACGAAGAGGTGGTGGTCAGGTTGCGTGGGATGGAATAATGAGGATGGGAATAGAGACGGCACTCAAATGGCACCAAGATGGGGATGTGCAGCAGACGGAGGCAGGTTGTCTGGAAGAGGGGTAAAGCAGTGGGTGCCAGAAGGTGACCAGGCAAGGATTGGTGAGAGCCACTGAGAGGTGAGTGGTTCGGTAGTCTGGGACGCCGCAATCGAGGCCGATAAGCTCTGGGACTCTGGCAATCAGAGGAGGGTTTGATGGATACTAATAATACTGGGGTTTGGCTGCTGGGCTGCGATTGCGAATGCGGACTAGCGATGGATCCACAGGGAGCTTGAGAGCGAGGACAGAGGCGAGTGAGGAATGGAGCTGGGGGATGTAGCTATAGTGGATGGATAAGTAAGAAATAGAGAAGTCGAAATGGAAGTGGGATTGAATAGTAGTAGCGGTAGTAGTAGCAGTAGCAGTAGTAGCTACAGTACGAGGAGCTAGGGAGGGCAAGAAGTGGGAAAGAAGAAATCAGGCAGGTCAACCAAGGTCGAGCTTGCCCTCAGGTGGCTTGGAGTGAAGCGACAGTGCACACGGGAGGAAGTACAACTTGAGGCACAGTAGAAACGAGGGACTTGGGAACTGTCAGATGGTACAATAGCAACCCAGCCTCTAGAGTTGGGCCCTTTGCAGCTTTGACACGATTGTAGCTTGAGGTCGATTATTGGCGACAAAAGAGGGGGAATTGAATATTGCGAAAGGGTGCATGTGGCTGGCATTTGGCATCTGGCAACCGGGTAAGTGATGACGAGGTAACGAACAACGAATAGTCAGTGAGCAAGGAGCTTGAGCTTGACCATGACTCTGACCACGAGCTTGAGCTTTGGGCTTGAGCTTCAGCACCAGCATGGGTACGGAGCACCTGAGTGAACTTCTCGGCTGTTTCTTTGTTCTGCCACGAATAAATAACCATGAATCCCCTTTGAATTGTTGTGGGAAGCTCTCGGTATCGGGAACATCACCATCACGACTTTTCTCAGGCACATCAACTCCAGGCACCCCGGCTAGGGATACCCTCAGATACATCAATCGCTAGCACCCAGATTGAGCTCTAACTAGGTCCAATGGATTACTCCGGATGAAGCGCCGAGTACCACGTACAGAGTATGTTTGTAAAATATCATCCGTATTCGTAGCCCCCCCAATGCCGTGGCTCTCCGAAGGACAATTCCCATTGAGGTGCAAGCCCTTAATTACCCCATCAGACCCCTCCAAGGACCGCTCGCTTGTTCTCCCCTCAAAAATCCACTTTCCGATCAGCCACTGCGTCATGGGCGTGGCCGTTGTCTCGTGTCTGGAACTCCTCGACGAGGCGGGTAGCTATGCCTACCCCTACCCCTGGTCATTGTGATTTTCCCACGAAAAGTAAGAGGGGCAAGGAAAAGGAGGTCCCTATAGTACATAACGTACGAGTAGTCCACAGCATCGAAGACTCGTTCGGTCCAGGTCAAAGAGGTCCAGATCCTCATGCTCTCGCCAATCTCATCTCGCGAACAACCTCGTCCACGATCTCCTGTGCCTCTCCTGCTGTTCTCGCCTCGAAATCGTATCGTTTCGACTCATTGACCCGCCGTACAAGTACTCGCACCAGCTTCGAGTGCTTGGAACTGACCTTGCACCGAAGAATATCATTGAATGCGATCGAGCTGAATTTGGCGCTGGACGTCGAATCCGCGGGCATCACGTGAATCGTATCGCCATCAAACACCAGAACACGTTGACTCCCTTGTGCGAATGGAGCCAGTTGCTTCCTGGTCACGTAATATTTCTTGAAATTGCTACTGTTGCTCCGGGTCCCCAAATCTTGGTTCTGTGCCAATGGGTGTAGCATGTGCCCCTTCTTCCCTTTCTTTGGTCCCTGGATGTCAAGCAGAAGAGGTGCATTCGGCGACGAACTGGCGGGTGATCCTGTCAGAGCGCTGACTCCCGGTCCAAATCGCTTTCGTACAAGATCCAAGTCCGTTCTGGTGCCAAGGGCCTCTATCGTTCGATCTAGAGGCGCCACGGTGTTGGTTCCTGCAACCTTGAGTATGAACCCAGCTTTGTCAAAATTCCATCTTTTGCAAACATGATCGAGGATCTCCGCAATATAGCTGTCTGTTGAAAGCTCCATCGTCATCGTCTGATTGGCTACCCCCAGGTCGAAGTAGCGTATCCTAATCGTCTTCGTTTGTCCCATACGAGGTGTAGCTTGAGGTCCTGCTGGAGCCGGCCGATCTGCTGGCGTCAAGCCCGAATTTGACAGTGCCGACGTAAATGGCTGTCCACCAAGTAGCAGATTGGTCTTGGTAGCCATGACCTTGCTTGCAGGCTGAGGTTGAGTGGCACCCACGTTTGGAAAGGGCGTCGGCCCGGGTGTCGGTGTTAAGGTCAGGGTGGTGTCTTCCTGAGCAGCTGGAACGAACTGCGGTGTTTCTTTATTGTTTGCGTCAAATTGTTTCGCTGATGCTTCAACCAATGCAAATTCATCGAATGGCTTCTCCCGCGATCGAGCTCGACCTCCACGATTGTTGTTGTAGGTAAAGTCGGTAACCGGTCGGATACGACCCAGCGGCGGAAAGTCATCATCCACCTCGCCATCTTCAACTATTCGTAATGTCCATTTGTTGACATTGAGTTGCTCTTGGGTCAATGGTGGTTCTAATTCTTCTTCCCCATACTGCCACAAGCTCAACCCGATCACTTCTGCAACCATTACCGCCAGTCCGTCTTTCGAAGTCCTCGCCAATGGCATTTCGAACGGCTCATCCGCATTATTCGAAAATGGAGCGTAGATCTTGATCCAAAGAGGATTTGGTGTCCCTTTCCCGGAAAGGGTTGCAAATCCCTGCACTGGATTGCTTGGCGCTTTCCGTTGTGCGTTCAACGCCGCAGAGAGTAAGCTCTGTGGCTGGATCATGCTAATGGGTCTTGGTGGTGGTAGTTCGTGTAGTATCGATAGTGTGCGCTGTCTGCGAGGCGATTCTGCCTGTGGCAGGCGAGATGCAGAACCCCCAAAGCTATGCAATATTGGCGGTGATGAATGAAGGTTGGACCCGGTTAGAGGATTTATAAGTGAGGCAGAGTCTACTGTCTCACCCAGGTCCGATGACAATGCTGAGCCGTCTGATTCCACATCAGAGTCGTCTTGCAGAAGATTGCGGTCTCCCAGCTCGGAAGAGCCGTGAGGAGGATCATTTGCTAAGGTCTCTGCAATCTTGACAGACTTAGACTTAGGGTCACGTTTGAGTTGTCGGCGCTGAAAGTATGAAGGGTCGACCTCATTTTCTGAAGACATGTCACTGCTGGTTGTGGTGTCTCGCCTTTCTCGAGCCTTAACAGCCTCAACCGCGCCCAGTGAGCCAGTCCGTCTTCTGTTATCTGTAGTGGGTTTTGATGGAGAGGTGGTGGTGATATCTGGGGCATTTGTACCACGAATCGGTGATGAATCTGCCCGATTTCGGGAAGGCATTTTAGCAAAGCGAATCTGTTGAGCGGCTCGCTGAGCTCCTTCGGCTTCTTCTTCAGATTCATCGGTGAGATCACTGCTGTCATCGTCCTCGGCGTGCTCCTTCTTCCTCCGACGCCGAGCATTGAACCCAGGACCTATGGTGTCATTACTGGTCCTGCCAGTAACAAGACCAGCGTCGTCATCTTCATCGGGATTCGAGTTTGTCAACTGGAGCTCAGCTGTGGTTTGAAAATACTCGGAATTGATTGCTGTTGGGATTGGTGGAGAATACGTGCGTTGAACGGGATCGGCGGACCAGCCGGCAGCCCGAAATCCTGGAGAGTTAAGGATAGAGGAGTTGACATTGATCAATCGTTCTGCAATCCCATCTTTCACACTGGCTAGATAAGAGGTACGAAGGTACCAGATGGCAAATCTATTGAAGGGAATTAGGGCGTGGCAACCTGGGTGGAAAGAGGGAGTAGATAGTGGCAACCAGGGGGTCAGCGGAGGGGAACAGCACTCACTCTTCGTTTTGCAGGAGAGCCATTTCCAAAACCAGTCAGTGAGAATGAGAGCCGACGATATCAGTTCATATCGCGTGAGGCTTGGATCAGGTCTGTCGAGTAGGCTCAGCCTACATAGCACGCCTAAAATTGGGCAGTTTTCCTGCTGATAAAATCGATATCGCCAGCGTCATAGAATGATAAGATGAAGAAATTATTGCAGAGTTCTCGCTTCCTCTGTGTAACATAAATTTATCTATCAGAGGCAGCGTAGGAGATGTTTGTTCATGGGAGAGGGAGAGTCAACGTGGCTGAGGCGAAGGGGAAGGAGAGAAGTGTCACAGAAGCCAATCGGAGTCGTGATTCGGGGTTTGGGGAAATAAATAACGTCTGACGAATGATTACACCCGAAATCCGCTAGCGTGTCAATGCTCCTGTGCCTCAAAACGTACTATTGAGTAAGTGATTGAGTGTCATGAAGATGCTTAGAAATACTATATGTGGGAATTACATTTATTTTGAAGATAGAGTAATATCACTCATATCTCACACAAATTACGGCGAATACTCAAGACTAGACCGACTCTGGTTGGTAGATGAAACCCCGACTGGGTGTAATATTTCCGTCACCAGTCAGTCAGACGAGCCATTATCCCCCCTCATTAGTTCTGGCAAGGCCAAGTCAGCCTTGGAGGCACCAGGGTGCCAAAGTGATTGTGCTTGAGACTACTATTTCATCCTTTCCTTCTGCCTGTCTCTACACTCCCTTCCCACCCTTCAAAACACCTTTTCCTCACTTCTCAACCCTTCCTCAATCCCAAACATGTCCTGCCCGCACGTTGATTCCACAGATCTTCGCCCTCCACGAGCCAACCAGAGCGTATATCGTGAAGATTGCACACAATGCTTCGATTCCCAGGATGATGAAGCAGGTATAGATGTCTGCCTACATTGCTTCAACGGAGGATGTGCGGGCGACCGTAACCACTCTCTTCTTCATCACTCTCTGACCAACCACCCTCTTGTTCTCAACATCAAACGCACTCGGAAACAAATCCTACGAGATGAGCCCCCACTGAAGTTGACCAAGCTCGCCATTGCTGCAGAGACAGAAGAGGATAAATATGATACAGTGACGCAGGTCAGATGCCATGCATGCCAAATCCAGGATGTGGATAGCTCTACTGGACAACTGCCCGCCGTGGTAGATGGTGTCATGAAGGCCATGACTTTCGCTAAACAGGAGGAAGTCAAAGCCTGGGAACAAGAGTTTACTCCCTGTGAACACACCCTGTGCCTCGAGCAACAGCCTAGCAGACAAATTCAATCACAGGACTTGGGCGGATGTTCTCAGTGTGATCTCAAAGAAAATCTGTGGCTCTGCCTGGAATGTGGCAACCTTGGGTGTGGCCGAGCGCAGTTTGGTGGTGTGGGTGGCAATTCTCATGGATTGGCCCATGCTACAGAAACAGGGCATGCAGTGGCGGTTAAGCTAGGATCTATCACCCCAGAAGGCAATGCTGATGTCTACTGCTACCAGTGTAATGAAGAACGGATCGACACGGAATTGGCGAAGCACTTAGCACATTGGGGCATCAATATTGCTGAACGTGAGAAGACAGAGAAGAGCTTGATGGAAATGCAAGTCGAACAGAACTTGAAATGGGATTTCTCCATGACCACTGAGGACGGGCAAGAGCTGAAACCATTATTTGGACCAGGATTTACTGGACTGAAGAACATTGGCAACAGTTGCTACTTGGCCAGCACTGTGCAGTGTCTTTTCTCTATCGCGGACTTCCAGCAGAGATACTACCACCCCGATCAATCCCCACCTAGTACAAACCTTCCAGCCGAAGATTTGGAAACGCAGTTGCGCAAGTTGGCAGATGGCGTCTTGTCTGGCCGGTACTCCCGCCCTGAGACCCTGGTCGCAGCGTCTCCAGATAACGCGGAAGTGCCCCATCAGAAAGGTCTCTCACCAGCGATGTTCAAACATTTGATCGGACGAGGGCACGAAGAATTTTCGACCATGAGGCAACAGGACGCCTTCGAGCTCTTGCTCCATCTTTTCAAACTCATCAACATCTCCAATCACGCAGACTCCGCGGCCGATCCGGTCCAATCCTTTCGCTTTGCTCTTGAACAGCGCCTACAGTGTTTGAACTGTCGACGGGTGCGGTATCGCACAGATGAGCAAGACAACATCTCCATTCCTGTGCCTGTCCGGCGAAAACCAGTTAGTAATGGGGATGGTGCGCCAGCAGACGCAGCCAAAGGATCAGAATTCGAGCCAGTCTCACTCAAGGAATGCTTGGACATTTTCACATCTTCAAGCATTGTGGAATTGACATGCCCCTCGTGTGGATCCAAAGCTGGCTTTTCCAAGTCGTCCAAGTTCAAGACCTTCCCCAAAAACCTTGCTATCAACCCTCTACGATTCGAAATCATCAACTGGGTCCCTACCAAACTTGATATCCCAGTTCAAGTTACGGATGAACTATTTGACCTCAGCCAATACAAGTCACATGGACTCCAAGCTGATGAGGAGGAATTGCCAGAGGATGCAGATGTAGGTGGGACTTCGTCGAGCGCGGCTGCCTTCGTGCCTAACGGAGATGCACTGAGTCAGCTTGAATCAATGGGATTCCCGAGAAATCGCTGTGAAAGAGCTCTCCATGCGACAGGCAATGCAGACGCAGAGGCAGCAATGAACTGGTTGTTCTCCCACATGGATGATCCAGATATTGACGAGCCTTTAAACCTCGGCGGAGCAGCAGCGTCAAGTGACGATGCAGACAAGATTGCCCAGCTCGGAGATATGGGTATCAGTGTACCACAAGCACGAAAAGCACTGAGAGAATGCGACGGAGATGTCAACCGGGCATTGGACTGGGTGTTCAGTCACCCTGATGATCAAGGAGACTTTGGGGAGGAAGCGAACACAGAAGCGACGGGCCCACCAGCACCAAAAGCGCTGCCTGGAAGTGAGGCGTTGCCGGCCAAGTTTGATCTTGAAAGCATTGTATGTCACAAAGGAGCGAGCATTCATGCAGGTCACTATGTTGCATTTATTCGAAAGGCGATTCCTGGCGCCGGTAAAGATCGTCAATGGGTTTTGTTCAATGACGAAAAGGTGGTCAAGGCGGTGGATGTGGATGAAATGAAGAAATTTGCATACATCTACTTCTTTTCACGGAGTTAAGGGTGAGGCAATTCAGACCCTAGCGCTAGGATTTGATGCATACAAAGGTACATGGGCGGAATGGATGACGAAATGAACTAAGGAATTGAGCTCCTATCAGGGGGCGCGAAAGACGAGTACATACTCCATACATAGATGGGCAATCATCCACATGACGAGCAAGGCCTCGTCCATAATAAAACATCTCAAGTAGTACCCAATTACTCCGGGTTTATTTGTCGATGCAAATGATGAGGCTACCTACCCAAGGAACAACGGCCTGCCAGTGGTGGGCCTGCTACTTAGGTACTTGGGCCCTCTCGTGCTGGGGCGGCCACTGAACCTCGGCTTGGGAGCCGTCACGTGGACCCCTAGGCTATGATGTCACATGCTGTTGGGCATATGTTGGAAGGTCACAGGTGGGATGAAAATTATCGTGGGGTTAAATTGGGAGATTCAACAATATTGGATTGATTCCACAACAGAGCAACATCCTGGTATTTATATTCATTTTAATGCTTTATATACATACTCACATGTACAGGCACATGCACCTGTTCCTAGCTGGACACCGCAGCAACTAACACCTTGGGACCACTACATGTGTCCGTCTCATGCCCACCACTACATTCATCCTCCACTAGGTCCAACTCTACAACTCTTTCCACTCTCTCGGTTGAACATCTGAACGGCTTTCCAACCAGCTGTCAGGGCTCTGGAGAACTAGAACTCTCTCTCACTCGCATTACTCCGCAGATACAGCGCGCGCAATTTCTTTCATATCCATTCGTCCCTCTCTTCTGCCCTCATCGGCCTCGACCCAGGAGCCTAAGACTGAAAACTACTCAACACCAACCATCCACCATGTTCTTCCTCTTCCGCTATATCCTCTACTTCTTCTCCTCCTACACCCTCATCACCATGGCCCTATTTGCCCTCTACGCCTACCTTCCCAACCCTCCTCCTCTCCTAGGCTTCATTGCCCGCGTTCTGTCTGGCTACATGACTCTCATCGTCAGCGCGTCTTACGGTACCATCGCCTCCGCCATCCTCAAACTTTTGGGATTACATTACAAATATGCTCAATGGACAACGGCTAGATGTTTCAAATGGCTCGGTGCTCTATTTCTGGGCGTTAAATTTGACATACTAGACAATGGTCGACAAATCCTAGACTCCAACCGCCCAGCCGTCTTCGTTGTCAACCACCAGACTGAACTTGATGTCCTTCTCCTTGGCGCCATCTGGCCTCTCCATTGCTCCGTCACTGCTAAGAAATCCCTCCGCAATATTCCTTTCCTTGGCTGGTTCATGACCCTCTCCGGCTCAGTCTTCATCGATCGCGTCGACCGCACTCAAGCCATGAAGGCTTTCGAAGGCGCCGCTCGAGACATGCGGGAAAGGAAGCAAAGTGTGGTCATCTTCCCCGAGGGGACGAGGAGCTACTCTGCTGAACCAATGCTACTGCCATTCAAAAAGGGTGCTTTCCATCTTGCCATCCAGGCCGGTGTCCCAATAGTCCCTGTGGTAGCTGAGAATTACAGCCGCGTTCTAAACGTAAAGGCCAAGAGGTTCAATGCGGGGACAATTAGAGTCAAAGGTGAGTATATCTTGATTCACCCAGAAACTGTGTCTAACTCATTCAAAAACAGTTCTCGATCCCATCCCGACTAAAGGCCTTACCGCCGCGGACGTTGATTCATTGACAAGTGATACAAGGGAAAAGATGCTCAATGTTCTCACCAGGTTAGGCAAAGACTTAGACTCTCGATCAATGAGCTCGAAGAAGGATTCATGAAGATCAATCCCGGATAGATCAAACCCGCAGAACAGCCTCTGCAAATGGAGAACAGGTGGCGCTGTGCATTTCGAAAAATACGGAAGGCTAGTCCAAATGCGACCCTGCCACCTGTAGGCTGTGAATCACGCTTTGATGAAAGCACGATACCCCCAGAGTTTTTCTTCTTTATTCAACCTTTTGTCGTCCTTTTAATCTCGATTGGAACTTGTCGGTGCACCCAGCTCATGCGACTTAGCGAGCATTAGCATCCCTCATTACGGTTGTTACGAGCCCGAAAGGAGATGGGCTTGCATTCGATAGCCTGGCGTTGGCAAGATTCGGCACGGGGTCATATGTGGAGGCTCTCACATACATATTTTCAAGTATTGTTTTTTTTGGCCCAATGGCTGTGATGGACAAAGAGAATAAGATATTCCCACAATCTGTAGCTGAGAAAACAGCGGTCAAAATAGTCGTTGCAACCTTCCTCTAGCATTTTTGTTATCCCGCTGTAGTTTCTATTGCCCATTGCAACCGCAGGCCTATTCACATTTTGTGTGCCCTCCAAGATTTTGGATTTGGGGCTTGAATCCATTCCAGCCCACTCGTGTGCTTGGTGACCGGAGCGAGGTTGCACACTCAGAACTCCTCATAAGGACGAACCAACATCTCAGCTCCAGCAAGATGCTCCTTAACCTGCGCAACTGTATATTCACCACGATGGAACTATCGAAAGAAAATTAGCCGAGTCAGTAGAAGCGAAACGAATCAAGCGAAGTAGTTCAAAACGGGGCAACAACAAAAGGAAGAAGAAGAGGGAGAAAAAGCTCACCATGCCCGCACCCAACGCAGCATCGACGCCCGTCTTCTCAAAGACCTCCTGGAAATGATCCGGCCTCCCTGCGCCCGAGCTCGCAATCACAGGGATCTCGACCGCGCCTTTCACCATGCGAATCAACTCAAGATCATACCCGCTATTCTGGCCATCGCGGTCAATGGCATTGAGCAGGATCTCGCCCGCGCCCATCGCCTCACACGCCGTCACGAGCTGCACGACATCCAGATCGCGCGTCTCGCGGCCGCCGCGCACCGTGCACGCGTACCACACATACTCGTTCCCGGTGGCTGGGTCTTGCAGGGCGGTCTTGATGGTCGTGTGTGGCGTATCATCGGGGGATTTGACAAACATGCGCTTCGGATCGACACTCACGACGACAGCCTGGCGGCCGTACGCCGCGGAAATGGCCTCGATGCCGGTCTTCCCGCCAACCTTGCCGCCGGCCGCCCAGTACTCTTCCGCAGCGACGACGGCGTCACTCCCAATGCTGACCTTGTCAGCGCCACTCGCGAAATACAGCTTCGCGACATCCAGCGCGCTGACTTCCTTCCCCGTCGCCGGATCGACCGTGTCCCGTATCCCACCCCCGATCGTCAGCGGCACAAACACTGTCTCGCTGGTGCGCCGCAGGATCTCGAGCATCGGCAGGTCGGCAACGGGGCAGTCGCGGAAGCTCGTGATGTTGAGGAACGTCACTTCGTCGGCGCCTTGTTCGTAGTATTTCTTCGCCATGTCGACGGGCTTCCCTAGATTGCGCACCCCTCTGTCTGAGGTGCTCTTCTCGCGTACGTCGTACTGGTCCCCCTTGGTCACGACAAGGTCGCCCGCGTCGTTGGTCCGCACGTCCAGGCACGCGATGATGCGGTGCGTGAGGTTATTGGTCGTCGCGTGCTTGCCTGAGGAGGCCGGCTGGGTCGTTGTCCCTGCAGACGAGGGAGCTGGCGTGTCCGACCACTCCTGCCCGTCGAGAAACGCCTTGATGACCCGCAACCCCGCGGCACCCGACTTCTCAGGATGGAACTGCGTGGCAAACACATTCCCCCTTCCAATCGCGCCCACGTAGCTCTCCTGCCCGTACGTCGCCGTCGCGACCGTCCAGCCCGCCTGCTCCAGCACACCGGGCACATACGGCGCGAAGTACGAGTGCACGTAGTAGTACTTGCTCTTCGAGTCCAGGCCGTAGAAACTCCGGGTTGCCGACGCATTCGCATCCGAATTGGAATCGGACCGGTGGTGCGCCGTGTCGGCATCATTCCAGCCAATGCACGGCACGGACTTCCTCTGGCCGTCGGCATTCGTGGGCGAGAACTTTTTCAGCGTCTCTGGAACGAGCCCCAGACCGGGGACAGTGGGCGCCTCCTCGCTCCCGGAAAACAGCGCCTGCAACCCCACGCAGATCCCGAAGAACGGCTTGCCCGCCTGGATGTGTGCGTGGATCGCTGGCAGATATCCCGCGCCAGCGAGGCTGGAGAGGCAGTGCCCGAAGTGCCCTACGCCGGGGAGGATGATTTTCTAGAGAGTGTGTGAGTGAGTGGGTCTGGTGGGCGAGAACGAGAATGGTTGATATAGCGAGAGCTGGGAGCTGGGAAGAGGGCGGAATGAGTTTACATACATCGGCACCCGCCACGTCCTCGGGCTTCTTAACCCATTCGACTTCATACCCGCATTTCTCGATCGCGTTGACTAGTGATCGGATGTTGCCTGCGACGTAGTCGAGGAGGTGGACTGTGGGTTTGGCCATAATGTTGAGTCAGGGCGGATGTTTGAGGAGGTCGATAATCCAAGAAAATATAGGGCGGATGGAGGGGGGCTGTCTGGCGGTTGGACGGCTGCTCACAATTGATTCTCTCTACCTGTCCATAGCGCCAAGTGATCGATCATCTGAGAATGATATCTGAGCGTGGATATTATCTTTTACCTGGCCTGGAATGGGAAGATACGAGAAAGTAGATATGAATCATAATTAGGAATTAATTTTTGGTTGTCATTGCTCAGCCAATCACGAGCACGCGAATATTTTTCGGAGTTGGTCCGACTCCGCGGCGTAGCTGGGGTTGGGCCCTGGGTGAGATGGCTGGATAAGTTACAGCGAGAGTTGTGAGCTGCAATATCTGATTTCACAGGCTATATGAAGAGAAACTTGGGCTACGATCGCTACTCCTGCGAACAATGTTGCTTACGCTTCGTGCTCATTCTCTATATATTTGGCTCTACGTTGGTTGTGCCTGGAGGAGGGGCAAGGCTGAGAGAGAAGGGGGCGGGGTACGCGGAGTCGACAGGAGTAGCTCGGAGCAACACAGATCCACAGGCAATGCTCACATAGCGAACGTGGAAGTAGACTGTTTACCTTCAAAAGAGTGACATATAATTCGGACTTTGCTAAAGTTGAACTTTCTTCTGTATGCGTGCTTATTCGTCATCATTACCACATGAGCCCGTCCATCACATCCATCCACACCAGAGTCATAGATTAGATATCTCCTGGCGCAGCGCCTCCCAGTCTTCCCTGGGTGGCGTCCCAAAGCGTCGTGTATGCCGAATACTGCGAAGGTCTGCTTGCCTCCGAGTAATGGGTTCCTTTCGCGGTGGCGACGGAGACCTTGAGTGACGGCATCTCCTCCTTTGGAATGAGGTGGTCGTAAACCTGTTGTGGTATGAGTTAGCATTTTTCTATAGTCTCAAGGGCAAAAACTTACGTCAGTGATGCGCCAGTGCAAATTTGCCTTCAAGTAGGGAACAACCTCTTCCGGCTCCAAGCTCGACAATGTGAGACCGCGGACGGATTCGGCTTGTTCGATACGCTCAATCAAGTAGTCAGTGAGGATGACTTGACCGGAAAACAGAGCACCGCCATCCTTCTGTTTTTGACAGTTGCCGCAACCCGATGCATCCACACCCCGGTTCTCGACCTTGGAGCTGAAATTATAGACCCGACTGATGGCTGTCGGGTCATCGGCAAAGTCGTAAGCGCTATGATCAGGAACATCACCCAGGAAGAAGGTGATGGAAAATGGTCGACCTTCGAGAGCGAATCTGTAGTGCGTCAATTCAAGCTACAGACATAAATCATAGGGAGATTACAAACTTACCTTTCATAAACTACGTTCGCAACATAGTCGTTGCTTTCCCAAGACGCGTGCGCTGGGGTGCCGAATTCATCTTCGGGGGGATTTCCAAGTGGAGCTTGATGTGCACCGTTGGTTGCACCGTTTGTTTCTGGTTTTTGAACCATTTTAAGCAACGGTGGGGGAAAGTTCTCAACCTGGAGGTTTGCTGGTGTCATCGCAGCCATTTGTGCCTTGGCAGCCCTTTGGTTGGGCTTGAGAAGCAACGCCGTCTTTGGTGTTGTCGAGTACAACCGCTCGATTGTTGCGTGGATCGAGTCGAAATACGCCTTTTGGTTGAATACACCACCCTTGGTGAACTGCCATTTTTGCAGCTCCGGATAGGTGTAGCCAAACTCATTGTGTTTGTAACTGCAAGTCACTGAGGTGAAGATATTGCCTTTGGTGTCCCCTGCAAAAGGAGTCAGGGATGCTTCTGGTCCGTCCTGGTCTGCGCCACCGTCAGAACCCGACTTTAGCCACTTTTGAACCTGAGGTGAGAAAAGGTCCTGCCAAATAGCCAAGAGCCGGTCGACATTGCTCAAGACGAGTTAGTTCAACATCAAGTACCATTACCAAGAACGCGGCTCACCAATGATGGAGCCAGAAAAGTGGATCAAAAGCCGCAGTAGCTGGATCACCTAGGTAACCCATTCCACCTGAGAAGTTGTGAATGTTGTTATGAATGGCTTCCAAGGATGGATAGTTTTCAGCCTGTTGCCCGAAGTGGAAACTGCCCGTTGCGAAGTCTTCGTAGCGCATAACCGGGTTTCCCTGGGCATCAACAGACCTGAAGAGCCTGTAGACTGCCTCTGGGAGGGTGTTGGCAAAGTATCGCTTGTCTTGAAGGGACCCCTGAAGGGACCCCTGAAGCTGTTTGGTGATCTTCAGGTAGTCTTGATTCTTGCCTTCAACGTACGAGCTCTTCTGATCGGCAGTGATTACAGTATTCCATTTCACCTTGGACAAGCCTTTGGGAAAATCAGGACGTCGAGACGTGACTCTGCATGCCGAGTACTATAATTGTCAGTGTGAATGGCATCACCGGGATGTGTCAACCTACCCAAGGGGCGTCATCATTTGCAACGCCATAGTCGCCAAACTTAGTGGGCACAGCAAAATGGAACATGGGATTGTCAACAGGTGCTGCGGTTCCAGTCTTCGTTCGAACCTGGACTTTCTGCTGCGTCACGATGAAAGGAACATTAGGTCCTGTTCCGGGGATCCTGTTCACCGGATCATCGGGTTTGGCAGGATTCCAAGTTGGCTTCTTCATGGCCCAGTCCCAGAATGGAAGCCGCCATGTATCGGCCGCTTGGATCATCTCATTCTGATCTTCAGCAGCGAAAGTGGTAGGAATCAACGCTCGCATTTCCTCATAGATTCTTTGTTCGTAAAGCAGCATGTATGGTGTATGCCACGTTGGAAAGGTGGCTTTCCCGTGAGCACAATACCAATCTTCCTTTGCGGCTGCGTTGCTTGGCCATGATTGGAGCGGAAGACCATGTATTCCTATAAATGTGATTAGCGCCATGGAAAGTAGAAGTTCTGAAGGTCATCATCACCTGCTACATCAAGATAAGAAAGGTCATCATTCTTATTCAAACCTCTTTTCTGGAAGTTGTTGAGAGCATAGATGAACAATGATCGTTGGTTGACGTCGTTACGGTCAGGGGAGAACCACCATTCATCAATTTCTCGTCGGAGGGGGACCTCACCGTGGGCTCCACGACCGGTTTGAATGCCTTTGATAGCGTATGTCATACTGAAGATAGTTCAAAGTAATTGTGAAGAAAGGGGGCGGTGTTATATCTGAGGGGCAGTGAGGATGGGAGTAAGTGCGAGATGGGAATGAGCAAGGTATATTTATATATCCTTTGCCTCCGTGCAATCTCCAGAAAGGCAGCTGCGGATGGCGAACATTGAGAGCAACGAAGGAACATGATCTGCCTCCTGATATTTTCATCCTGGTTCCCCGAACTCAGTACCAAGACCATCTCAGGTTCAAAGTACGGCAGCTCGAGATTTCTCGCAATCCGATTTTGAGCATTCAGCTTCGTATGCGACATTCCCCCAGGTATTGGACGGACATATGATTGCATGATGGGGCAACTTTAGTGACGCATCGAGAGAACCCATCCGATTAGGTAGATGCCGCAGATCAAATGCGGGAGAGGCGAGACGATCCTGCAGCATTCACCGCTCCTGAAGGAATGTCTAGATGGGGCGAATACGAAGAATTGATCGGCTGCCTGAAATCATTTGCATATTGACGAGTAGAGCTCACAGAAACAGGTAGTTTGGACCAAGAGCATCCAGTAATGAGTGTCAATCGAAACAGGGCTTACATCCTCCCTGTCAGGTTCCCCAACAAAACTGGATATCGTTGAGACCCATGATCAGAAAGGCTGCCTGAAATCTGAACGGGGTCAAAGACTTTGGCCAAGCTTGGATACAGCTGAATCCAGGCTCATCCATTCGAACATCGGTAGCAATGCGTTCGAGGAATTCAGTTTTGGCACCTAAGAGGGACAGGGCGTTAGGTAGCGGGCAGTCAGGGTATCTTTGTAGAGGAACCCTATTCCGTAAGGTTTTGGGAAGAGTCATGCATGATGATCCGTGAGCTCGAGCGCACCTGCGTGGTCTCCACGTTACTTGCTGGGAGGGGGCTTTGTTGCTTCGAGCATGTCTCAGCCAGAGCAACCCCAGCTCGAGGAGGTCAAAAGTCGGAATGAGAATGTATTTAGAACATGAGATTTCGGCTGCATCCGCCTCGGCGATGGCACATAGCAATCACTGGCAGCTTCTGAGGAAGATAGCTCGCATGGCGTGGTGGAGGTAAGATGTCCATCTGGATGGAGTTCTTGAGCTTGGAGGAAGATCTTCGTCATCGCCAATCAACGGAGACCGTGAAAGGGTGGGATTCGAGAGCAGACTTATTGATCGCCACTGGAGCCGAAAACCTCAGCCAGCCTCATCGGAGGCCAGAAGTGTCCGCGGACCTGGGGGTGCTTAGTGGTACTTCCCAGACATGCATGGCATGCTGCACGACTACCTTTTGATTTCTCAGCTTTCCTTTTACCTGCAAAGGCGTCGTTCTCACCCGCCTGGGTGACCACTGACCAGAAGGTTGTCTTGTCAACCCATATGCTTTAGGTAAAACGGGCGTTCAGCTGTGAGATACCCCTCCTCCCAAGATGGAAATGGCGGAGCGTTCGAAACCCACTCACAATCAAAAAGCACCATCAATCCCTGGCTGTTGAAAAGCTTGACTATCACGGCAACCACTGCACTAGAGCGTTGCCGGAGAGGGCAGTCATGTCATGTTCTGCAATGGAATTCATACGCGTTTTCATCGAATGCCGCACGAGAAAGCGAGAATCGGTAATGTTACAGAATAGCATACCACATACATAGCAACCAACACCAACCTCCGAACCGCTCATACCACCTCCAGCTAAGTATTCTATAATATTGTACACTGGATTTCTCCCAGCATGGTCATTAATTCGTTCTAGCATGCTTGGGGGACGATTTTCCTAAGGTCATTGTGTCGCCGCCCTGACCGCCTGCAACAGTAATGCAAAAATGAGACCCCTGGAGACATGCTCGACCTGCAGACAATCAAACACCCTGCCCAACGCCTCACCACTGGCAGCTGCACCCATGACGCTCGTCAAGGCCTGCGGCATGCCGCGCTCGACTAGCAACCTCCGCGCTTTGATCCGTAGCTTCTCCTTCTCCTCGGCGCTCAGCTCTTTCGGCCACTTCGCCAGCTCTTCCTCCGTTGGCAGCGAGTTTTCCCGCAGTTTTGTGAGGTGTGCTGCAAGCCCCTTGTCGCAGAAGTTCGCTTCGACGACGCTTTCCTGCAGGAGCACGCGGATCGATTCGAGTTGTGGGTTGTTTGGCCGGAGGAGGAAGGTCTTGGCCGCAGAAAGGAGGGAAAGCCGGATCGTCCAGGATCCTGCCAGGGAGTAGAGTTCCGTGAGGATGGCGAAGATCAGTTCAATGGATGCGCGGGTTTCTTCTTCGGAGATCGGCCGATCCTTTTTAGGGGCTCTTTTGGCTGGTGTCTTTGGTAGGGTGGCTTGAGCTGCTGGCGTGCTGGTGTCTTCAGCCTTTTTCTCAGGAGATGGTGTTGCTGGGTTGGCAATGAGAGTGTCTTGTCGTGGCCGTGGTGGTGTTTGAGGTGGCAGGTCGGGTACGGCTCGTGGAACAGGCTGATAATCATCTGATATTTCGCTTGGCGGAGGAGGAATGTTGAGAACTTCCTGTGATTGCCGAGCAGAATCAAGCATGATAGATGATGATCGTGACCGCTGGTTTTGGCTTGAAGCTGCAGTGCCAGGTCTCCCAGGAAGTGGAGGTCTGGCTTCGATGCTGTCAGTACTCTGCCTCGCGAGATCTGAACTATATCTGAAATTTTGACTGCCGGAAGTGTCCGTTCTGGAGAGTTGCTGTGATGGTCTGGAGCTCGTCGTTGATTTCCTCTGGTTGCCCTGTACCCCTGTTGCAACTGCCCCAAAGACACCTTGCACACCACCAAGCACAGCCTTACCACCCCCGGCAATGTTCTTGCCGCCTTGGCCAAGAACGTTGATGAAATTCTTGCCCACATTTTCTAGCGCTGCACCGCCTTGCACCAACACGTTCTTGCTCTGAGCTGGAGCCTTTTGCAAGCCTGTATCTTTGTCCAAGAATGTTTTCATGACTCCAGTCTCAGCGAGTGGCTCGAACTTGAGAGCAAACCGGAGATACGCTTCCAGGCTGTGAATGAGACCCTCACTGGTTTGGCCTCTCCAAGTGGGAAGAATGGGGTAATGCTGGGAGAATTCGGTTAGTCCGGTGATAGGTGCGATCTTCTTGAGTGTGTCATGCAGCGGTTCGAATTCGGCGTACTTGCGTGTGACCATCCATCCAGGGAAGCGTTGTGAAGCTGGCTCAATCTGAAGCAAATACTCGCCGTTCGGTCGTTGCTTGAAAGTTGTCTTGGGGTTCGCATCTGATAGATCCATGATGGTGATGGATGCATTGTGGAGGGTCAAGGGCACTGCCACCATGACTTCTGTTGGAGTTGGTGCATTTGATATGGGTTGAGGGGGAGGTGGTAGGACGTCTGGAAGTTGATCAAAGCTCGTGAATGGCGGGTGCTCCTTGCTCGGGCTTGGTTGTGGAGATGGGATAGCATTGCCATCGATGTCGAAGACCATGGAAGAGCCCAAAGAGTGTTCGTCACGACGATTCAGATCACTGTCGGAGGAGGTAGGGGTGGCTAAGCCAGCATCAGTTGTCGCAACAGAACTGGTGTCCTCTGCTTCGATGGTAGGGAGCCCTTTTTTCCGTCTTGCTTCGTCTTCAGCGATCATCTCATTTAATCTCTGAGCTTCCCGCATAGCTTCCTGCATAGCTTCTTCAGCTTTGCTGACTCGCCTTGTATGGCCTTTGTTGGACGAGGCGCTTGCGGACGCAGCCGATGCAGCGTTGGCCATGTCCTCCACGCCGGAATCAATCACATTCATAATCTCAGGCTCACCGTCTTCCAGAAGGTACACGATCCAGCCATTGATCCATTCAGGCTTTGAACATGCAGCTACGGTTGATTCCAGAATCAGTCCGGCTAGAACCTCGCGGAGGAAGGCCTTGGCGGGAGGAAATGAATAGGCCTTTGCGTCTAGAAAGTTTTGCAATATATCGTCTGCTACTAGATTTAATTTGCGATCTTGCTGGTCGCGACTGAGAACATTTGCCAAGTTGCTATCTGGCTGGAAATGCAAATACGTTTGAATGGCGCGTTCTGCATCTTGGTTTGCCGAAGCCTTCAAGGCGGTTGAGAGCTCACTTAAGAAGACGATGATAATCGAAGTCGAGTTCGCAAGGAAGTCCAGAAAGGGATCGGCTGGTCGCTTGCGTGATAGGTGATTGGAGAAGGAGAGAATGAAACTTGCCAGTGTTTGTCGGCAAGCCGCTGGGAACGACTGCTCCTTGGGAAGCAATGGACTATACCACCACTTGACATAGTCTCTGATGACAGCATCGGTGAGATTGATTAGAGCATGTCTTGTTTCTGGCTGGAAGTCGGAATAGTCCAAGGATATCTTGGAGTTTAGTTCAACGCCTTCCTCATCCTTCTCTTCCTCTCCACGGCGCTTGTCCCGCCACTCTAACAGCCGGTGTGCAACTTCTATGCCTAGTTCTTTTCTTCGACGGGCAGCATCACCACCAGTATTGTCATTCGCGCCAGACTGTTGGGCGTCCCAAGTGGCATGAAGGACAACACCACCGACCGCGCCAATCAGTACCAGGCCAAAGCGGCCCAAGACTAGGTATGTTGATGCACATAGACCCACCACGCAGGCACCGAGAGTCTCATTGCTGGCATTGGCAAAGAATCGCAGAGTAGCGTCGATGGCAGCGGAGGTATTGACGGATTTAGTAGTAGTGGTAGTAGGGGTCGTAGGAGCTGGAGTCTGGATTGTCTGGACAGGGGATGTGGAGGGCTGAGAAAGGATCGCGGAGTCTGAGTCTATCTGAGCCTGACTCTGACGCTGGTTGACAGGATCAGGATCAGAGTAAGAGTGGTCCTCCATTTTGCTCACAATTCATGCTTCTTCTCAGGTGCGCCAAGTTGTATATAAATGTGTTTCCTGGAATAAACAATGGCTTTCGATGAATTGGATATGTGTTCTATCCCGCGTAAGCCGCCAGTGGCCGTGGGCGTGTATGGTGGACCTGGTATTATGGCTGCGGATGGGCTGGAACTGAAAAACCCCTGGGGCGGGCTTCTTTGTCTCTGCCACAGATCTGATGCACGCGCCACGGAAGAGGTGGCCGGTCACTGGTCACTGGTCAGCAGTCGTCCTTTGAGGTGGGCCAACTTACCTGATCCCTGTCAAAAAAAAGGTGGGATGGAAACTCAAGGCTTGAAACTTTCTTGGGCTGAATTTCATGTGTTTTCAACCAGCGAAATAATTAATTATTTTACTTATTGCACCAGTAAATACCGGGTTGTCTTTTCCTGTGCCTGTGCCTAATATTTAGCCTGTTGCTTCGTATTGAATTGTAACTCGAATCGCAAGATGGCTGGACAAGTGTGTTCAACATGCGACGAGCCGCTTCTCCTCGAAATTGAAGCCGACAGCGATGTCGAGGACTCCAAGGCGGCTGCGAAGGTGCACACGGTCCCAGATGATCTTGAGTTGAGCTGTGGATGTCATTACCATTGGTATATAAAAATTAATGCATTCCGTCTATGTTCTAATACCTTCTAACTCGGTCTAGGGAGTGTTTCCTCGATGCCTACAATATTACTCAATGCCCGAATTGCGACAAAAACATCTCCTCCCTCTCCTCTACGGGTGATCAGCAAGTCCTTGTAACCCTAAGAAACGAAGGTGGTGTACAGACTGGTTACGACATTCTTCCCACGGCCACCGAGGAAGCATACCTGCGGGCATACCCAGAAGAACGCAAAGGTCATGCTTACCTCCAATTCTGCCGAGAGGGTGACATCGACGCCATCATTCACATGGTAAAGGACGTGGAGGAAGAAGAGGACGACGACGAAGATGACGAGTACTCCGACCTTCTAGGATATACAGGTACATTCGAAGGAATCCAAGGGTCGGGTCTTCATGTCGCCATTCGATATAACCAGCAAGAAGCCGCCTGGCTTCTCCTCGCACTTGGCTCACAATTGGAATGGTCCAAATTTCCTGGTGTCGTTCTCCAAGCAATGGAAGAATTGGGCTTGTCGCAAGAGGACAGAAAAACTCAATCAGATATCCGAAATACCAAGGACAGCTCAGACAGGACAGCTGCGGATTTGGCCAAGGAGGTTGGGGGACTATGGATTGAATGGTTGAACGAGGGTCGGCTCAGTCCAAATGCCTGAACTTGTATTTGTATCGCACCATAATTCTCTGTTTCGACTAGAAAAGATTTGAGTCGATAGAGATCTAAAGCATAGGAGCGATAGTTGTTCTCCGGTATCCGAGTGAATCAGGAGCATAATGGAGGAGTGTCATGCCTGATGCAAAGAAGACGCCGGGTGTTTAGTCCTAGGATCCTTCTCGATCACGTAGGATGTATTTTGTATGTGTACCATGGGCCACAATAGACTTGTTGTCTCCTTCTCCTTTGTAGATAATCACAGTTGTAAAACCCAAGTTGCGACCAACCTTGCTGACACTGCCCTCAATGGTCAGGATATCGCCCAGCTTCGCAGTTGAGATATATGAGACGTGGATGTCCGTGCTTAATCCTGTCTTCTCAAGCCCTGTGCTTGCGATGGCCATGCCACCTGCCCAGTCTACGATCGTGGCCGACATAGACCCATGCAGTGTTCCCTTTGAATTCAGATGGTTCGATGCGACCTTCAAGGTAGCCACCATGGACCCGTTGGTCGCAGATTCAAGAACGATTTCAGAGAAGAAGAAATTGTAGACCGGAGAGTTCTGCGAGACACGGTTCCAACAAGCTTGAACACTTTCTAGCGGCGCCTTGGAGGATGCCATTATGAATGAAGGGAATGGTTCGCGAGGGTGATGTACTTGGGCTGCTGCAGGGACGTATGTAGTGCAAGATTGAAAAGAGTGAGTGCGATTCAATTCAATTTTCGTTTGGAGAAACTCGGTCACCACGTGATATTGACACGTGACAAGGTCCGGCGGAGCATAGAGAACATCGTTCCTTCAATGCAGCCGCACCGTAGAATCGCTCTCTCACTCATCATTGATGACTTTGGGCACTGAAGGTAACTGGAACAAGGAACTCCGATGAAAAATGAGGTGAGTGCGTATCGATGCTTGTGTAACGACCGTGACTCGTGCAAGTATTTCCCCCTTGTCATGTCCATGGCCAGAATTAAGACTCAGTTGGTGATCTCCGCAGCCGAGGCTTCTATCACCATCAATCTGGAAAGTTTCCCCTACATCTGCTCTCGTTCACTTGCCAATGACGGCCTCGACTCCAAATGTGACACCACTTCAACCCAATGGTGAGTGGAACAGCCAGATTCTGCAGCCAGACTGGTAGGCTTGACTTGCCTATCTCAACTTGAGAACACTGGCTCATATTCAGACCCTTTCTCATTCCCGACTGTTATTTACCAGTGAGTAGCTCTTCGAGGAAACCCGACCACGGGTAAGGATTGTTAAACTACACCAAAGCCCACGAACTTGCAGCGATAGCCTGAGACTTCCAAGGATGGGATCAGTTGAAACACCACAGCAAGAAAACTATGATGTCCTCATCATTGGTGCCGGTCTTTCTGGAGTCTGTGCCCTCTACCATATCAGAGAACGGTTCCCATCATGGACAATTCGACTTTTAGAAGCAGGGACTGACGTAGGTGGAACTTGGTATTGGAATCGCTATCCCGGGGCGCGCTTTGATTCAGAGTCCATTTCTTACGCATTCTCATGGGACAAGGAGCTCTTACAAGACTGGCATTGGAAAGAAGCCTTTTCTCCTCAGCCAGAGACGCTCAAGTACATTCAACTTGTGGCTGAGAAACACAATCTTCGTAAAGATATTCGATTCGGGGTGCGTGTCCAATCTGCTACGTGGAATGAAGCAGACCATACATGGGTATTCCTAGATGAAGCAGGAAAGTCGTACAAGACGACATTCTTCATCAGTTGCTTGGGCTTTTTGTCTGCACCCACGCTACCAAATATCCCCGGAATTGACAAATTCCAAGGGGAGAGATTCCACACATCCCGATGGCCTCACGATTTCATAATGAGCCGGGATTTTGCTGGCAAGCGAATCGGAGTAATCGGCACCGGGGCAACTGGAATTCAAGCCATCACAGAAATAGCAAAGGAACCAAGCGTCAAGTCACTTCATGTCTTTCAGCGAACGGCAAACTGGTCTGCTCCATTGCGAAATACCGAAATCACCCCAGACCAAATGGCACATTACAGGGCCGAGTATGACCGTATATTTGAACGCTGTGCTCAGACCCCAATGTGTTTCATCCACGAAGCCGATCCAAGAAAGTCTTCAGATGTCACGGATGAAGAACGGTTGCAACTATGGGAGACAATATATTCTCAACCTGGATTCGGCAAGTGGTTGGGGGCATTCAGGGACACATATGTGAATCGTGAAGCGAACAAGCTTTATTCAGATTTCATGGAGAATAAAATCCGGCAAAGGGTGCACGACCCTGCTGTGGCAGAGATGTTGATTCCCAAAAACCACGGCTTCGGAACCCGAAGAGTCCCACTCGAGAGTGGTTATTTTGAAGCTTATAATAAGCCAAACGTCCATCTTGTTGATCTCCAGGAGACGCCGATTGAGAAGATCACTCCAGCGGGAATCCTTACGTCAGAAGACACAGAATATGAGTTAGATGTCATGGTCTTCGCGACTGGGTTTGATGCAATAACTGGAGCGTTCAACGCAATTGACTGGCACGCTAAGGATGGACGACCGCTTGTGGGAGCTAGTGGCGCTGGGAAAGGCCAAGATGCCATCTGGATTGATCATAAACCAAAGACCTTCCTCGGAATTACTGTGCCTGCAATGCCAAACATGTTCATGGTGCTAGGCCCTCACCAACCGTTCGGTAATGCTACCCGCAGTATCGAACACGCAGTCCATGTCATTTGCGAGTTGCTTCAGTACTGCAAGGACAATCACTACAGCCACGTCGAACCAACACAGCAGGCTGTCGATGACTGGACCGAACATGTCCACGAGTGTGCCAAAGGAGCATTGTCGAATGAGATTGATAGCTGGATGACTGGGGTGAACAAGAACGTCGCTGGCAAGACCACTCGCAGTGTGGCCAGATATGCGGGCAGTGCCATTGAATTCCGGAGGCGCTGCGAGGAGTGTAGGGCTTCTGGTTGGAAGGGACTGGTTTTCTCTTAGACGTCCAAATATCGATCAGATGACCCCCATGTCTGGGCTGTGGATGAATGATACCCGAAGACAGGCCCAGCCCCCCTTCCAGAGAGGAAAATGAAACACGTTCAAGGGCCTCCTTTTCCCCAACGGATCGGGTTCATGAGCCATAGCATCATGTCACCCTCCTTTGTGTTGGATTATTGGAAGCAGGAGACTCTGGCGGGCAAGTGGTCCTCCCAAACTGCAGTGGATTCAAACATCAAACCGTAGGTGTGTTCTATTTAGCACCGGCTTAGCTAACTAACATCATCCGCACAGAGTCTCGCCCCAATATAGAACAATCATTGTCAGACCACTCGCTCCTGGTAACAGAATAGGAGAATAGGCTCCCCTCGGAGTCGACAAGGTTACAAAATCGTTGTCGAGTTCAAGATTAATTGGATGCCAGCAGACGTTGTGCATGGCCACCCAGGAAGGTCGACGGCTTCTGCTGAAGCGCGTTGCTCAAGCAACGGGGGGACCCTTGAGGGCAATTGATGCCGCTCCGCCAACCACTGCCTACACCCTCATTTAATAACAGCACCAAGTAGGATCTCGGTATCTTTAGTGGCAGAGGATTGATAAATTCATTCGTCATTCTATCCTTGCACATCATGAGGGCCTTAGGGCACCGAGAGAGGGCGTCAGGCCGGAAAAGGGGACCTTCAAGGCGACAAGGCAATCTTGATTGTTTACATGTTTTTGTGTGACTGCCGCTTGAGTGACTATCCACAAACTGGTATAAATAGATAGTATGGGAGATGCCTTTCCCTTTTGTTGCTAAACTAAGATCAAACTTCGACATCAACCACGGAGGTGCAGCTCATCGAGAATTCAGACTCAACAATTCAAAGGCAAAACAGTAAATACCCCTCTACCCTCTTTTTCTTGAAATAAAGCGTCTGTCGCTTAACGAAACAACGTGTATTTCGGGACTGACATATAAGAAGACAAGGAAATGCCTCGAGGAAAGAGCAATCCCAAAGCAATGGCCGCTGATGAGAAACATGCTCCGCCATCATCCTTCACAAGCTCAGTGAGCCAAAAAGGCCACAATGTCAAGTTAACGGGCCCGAGTGCTGTTAAGATTTCCGAGTATGAATGCCACAAGGATGACAAGGTAAGTTTGAGGAGGTCCCAGAAAACTGTAGGATTGATCGTGGGTCAGTACTAACATTCTCTCACTTTTACAGAACACAAAGGTCGTTATCAAAGGTTTTGAACTGAACACAGCTCAAGTTTCCATCTTTCAAAGAGTTGCCCAAGGCTGCTGTCAGGGATATGAGTTGGCCACCGTTGGTGTACAGGAGAGTTAGGGCCCTGCTTGCACCTCCCAATGTTTGGCACGTCAACGCCGCTTGCCATCTCGATCGGTCGCTGGAGGTGGGCATGGGACATCACTGAACAAGATAACGGTGCCGAAGCTCTGCCAGGCCTCTCTCGCTTAGCTAAGAAAAAAATAAGGGAAAGGAGGACTTGCTCGAATATAACGCAGTGGGGGTGGAACAGGTTGTGGTAAAGAGCCCAGCATTTCGAGTGAGGATGACGGTGCAATGTTGGGAAAGTGTTTCACATACTTCGGAGGACGTGACTTTGGGATTTCTTCAACAAGTTTTGCCGCCTTTCATTGAACCATTCCCCCTCCTTCCCTTTCATTCTTAGATAGATTTTACCCTTACTACTATTTTACTTGCTCGGGGGTACGGAGTTTGGCAGAATAGACGTACCAAACAACAGGGAAGAGCCCGAGAGAGCAGGCCCTCTCCAGGCTTCCTTGAATTTAGGACGGGAAACCTGCATAAGAATACGTGCCCTTATGGAAAGCACCACATTAATTGTCCCATAGTAATATCTCGCTATAGTGCCCACCGGGGGGGGGGGGTAAAGGTCCTTGGATTGCGAGCACCCCAGCCTTGATTGCATACCCCTGAGGCCCGTTATTTCCCTCTCGTAACGTCGTTGTATCATGAATGCAGTTTGAACTTAGAGGCTCTATGAGCCGCATCTAATGAGCCCTTTGGACTTGATGGAGCTTGACGCCGTGCGATAGCCATACCGCAGTGGTGTTCGTCTACCATATGGCGAGTCACTGGCGATCTTGTTCACGTTCACGTCGCCGTTGCTCTACTCGCCTCGCTGCCTCTTCCCGTCTTCGTCGTTCATCTTGGAGTCGCTGCCTTTCTGCTTCTCTCCTCTCTCGTTCTGTCCTATCCGCCACCGATTCAGGTTCTACAACGGCGGGTTAGCAATTGAAACTCAACTTCTTCCGAATCTCAACAGAGATGGTTTACTGACCCTTTTTTCTCGATCCTGGATGTGTGTAAAAGGTACCATCATTCCAGCGCTCTTCAATCCATTTTCGTGAAAGAAGTAATACTGCTCCAGGTCGATCCCATACCTCAAATTTCACATAGAATTCCAGCCCCTTTTCAACAGGTCCGTCCCCTGTAGCGACGATTCTAAGCTCAATAACACTGCGGCGGGGGATAGCGATTCCCATGTCTGTAAGAAAGCGTTCTGATATCTGGTTGGGACCATAGCCGCATGAATCAAGCATGGCGATGCATTCAGAGGAGGACGCTTCGCCATCTGATACCACGCCGGGCTTGTATACCCGGAATCCTTGAGATGTACCAAGGGTCGGCGCAGAGTGAGATCTAGGAATATCCGATCGGGAGAGGGCTCTATCAGTCTCTGCAAATTGCTGCCCAGTCAATGAAATTCCTGCAGGCGCGTTCTGCACTTGTGTCGGCTGAGCCGCGTCAGAACTATTAGAGTACCTGAGACTGGGTCGATCTCCAGTCGTTTTGTAACATGATCTCTGGGACGGGCCTGGGGGTGAATTTATACCATCGCTTGATCCAAAATGTGGCCCTTTAACTAGGGGCTGCCCATAATTTAAATTATCCATCGATTCTTCATGGTGGCTTGCATGATAGACTGGATTTTGTCCCTTTGCTTCATATGTGCTTTGAAATGCAGCCGTCTGTGGATATGGATTCGAAGAGTATTGCGATGAAAGAGCCGGCTCGACATTGTACGATGAAGGTGCTTGCCGGGAAGGCTGGGTGATAGGAATTTGGTGGGTGATAGGAATATCGTAGACTGGGTCAGGCTTTATCGTTCGGGCATGGTACGGGAGTCTAACTTCAGTTGATGTCTTTCGGGCGGCGTGTTGAGCTGCATCTGAGTAACTTTCATCCTCACCTGAGTCCCAGATCGAGATCTCTGAAGATATGCCACCCTGTTTTGGGTAGTTTCGATCCGTTTTCAGGTGCGACCCGGGTAGTACCTGCACTTTTTTTTTTGCGTCGCGATCGAGCTGTGCGCGAAGAATCATAGTCATATATTAAGTTTAGAGAGCTCGCTGAAAAATCTTTAGCTCGTCAAACAGTTGTGGAGCCTTCTGGTGTCACACATACCAGTCATTCTTTCCTTCCTCCAATCCGCACAATCGCGGACCATATCACGAACATTTTCCTAGGAAACCATGAATCAACCTCGATTACTGGGAGGGAAGACCTCATACACCATTCAGCCTGACCCCCGACCTAATGAGGAGGATGAAGCTGCCGATCTTGTCGGAGCCGGCTCGAACACCAACAACGGTAATTTTTGCTTTGCGATCCAAAATCGTTTGGATGTAGTAGGTAAAGACGTCTCTGAAAAAAGTGCTCGAGCCGCTGAGAATCTGGCAGTAGTAATTTCCATGAGAAGGATCATCGAGATCATCCTTGGGCGCTGGGTGAGTTACTTCAATGGTTTCCAATCCGACCCGGAAAATTGTGCAAGGAATGTCATTAAAACGATCGGGATGCACATTCTTGAGATCTAGTCCACCATCCCCGGAGAATAAATTTTCCATACTGTAGCCAATGTCAGAGCTACACAGAGGAAATATGATGGCGCAAATTTGGAACTCAGGACCAAAATTTGAATGATAGTGATGATGCGTTGCGATGAGGCTGAAGATTCCAAACGCTTTCGAGAGTTGTGAGCTCTTGGCAGACATGGAGGAGGGCGATGCTGGTGCATCATGATTGGTCCAGCCTGACTCGGTGAGACTAAGAATCGAAGTCATAAACAGGATCTGGGCTTCAGCCTCGCTGTCATCGCACAGCTTCCATATCCTCTCGATCAGCAAAAGCGAGAATGGAAGGCTATGCTAAAATTGCAGAACGAATGGCTACGCTACCTAGCCTCGCAATATTTCGACAATTCCGAATACTGCGGGCGCAGAATCTGTTGTACATGCAAGCCGAGCTGGTCGAGCTTGAGGCCCGAATCCGAGACCAGGCCGGTAGAGATAGCCAAAGTCAGAATCCCGACGAGAAACTCTACTCGCGAGACTGGCTCACTCTCAGTTCCCTGAATGAGAATGGTCAGCACAGCGAGCAGTGGAAATTGGCCATGGAGATAAGGGAGAAGCTCCAGGTATATGGTCTGGAATGGACACTTGTAATTTTCAAGTGGTTTGAAGGCTAACTTCCCGGCTAGAGGCTGCCCTTTTGCGCCATGGAAATTTGTCGTCAATGCTTCACCCGCCAAAAGAACGAGATTTGAACATTTTGGTGGGCATCCTGGACAATCCCAGGTTACCCGACTATCTTCTGGGGCTGGATAATACCGCCTGGACCAACAGCCAATCCGCGGGAGACTTAGTGTCTGTGAATGTCGTTCCGGAGTTTGATGTTGTAACAAAATGGTTGATCAAATTATGTCTGGGCGCATATCACCGGTTTATCGGAAGACGAATGAAGCAGAACGTCAATGCGGATGCAGATCTCACCCATTATGATGACGAGCATCTCCAGATACCGGCTCACATTATTGGCACGCTTTTTGCATCTCTCCTACCGACTTTGTCAATTGTCGTCTTGTACATTGTCGATGATATGGTCAAGCGACTCGGGCTCATTGCTGTGTTCACTGCCGTTTTCTCAGTAACTTTGGCCGGCTTGACGAAGGCCAGAACTGTAGATATATTTGCCGCAACAGCTGCGTAAGCCACCCTGTTCACTAGTCATGCTTTGAACTGACAATCTCAGATTTGCTGCTGTTCAGGTCGTCTTCATCGGGACCAATGGACAAGGGCCTGACCAGCGGAATGGGACTACATGACAGCGAAATTGTCGCGAACGCTTTTGAAATCACTAGAGGAGGAATGGATCTGAAGCCAACTACACATCATGGCTAGCGGTTAAGTGAATAAGGTTTCTACGTACAGAGGCAGATCCGAACGTCTCGTTAAGGTTTATCGTACCCTTAGGCAGCAAGTTACAAGTACGACTGGGTGCCACCTAAGTCGGACACCCATGTAGTGTGACACCCGTGTAGTGTGACACGCGTTCTTAAACGCGTCCCAGTACCACTCCTTCTCTTCCATATTCAACTACTCTACCAATATATCTATTTATACGATAAAATGGCCTCAAATCGAGAGATAAGAATGCTCTAAGCAATATCCGACTATTAAAATCGTCGATATACTAGTATCCGCGCCGCCGCGGCAGTAAATGACGTCAACTATATGACCCTCGGCCGTCAACTACGAGGTGGTATTTCACAGGCAATTGCTCATAAACCACAGCAACTACTCTTAAACGACTAAGAGCAAATGCTTGTACGATGGATACTTGACCTTGAGGCACAAGGACATCCTCCTAGCTTTACTTAAATACGAGATCTCGTCGTCATCGTACGAGGCGATTCTACGGGGCCATTAAGTATCGGTTATAATTGAGTATTACGATTTATTCATCGACATCCTGAGATTTATTCTAAAGTAGGTAAAAAGATCTATAGCCTACGTCTCTAAAGTACTACTCTAGAGTCCTTAACTCGCTAGTTTAAGTATTTTAACGCCATTCGAGAGCAATATTACGTTTCCTGGGAGAACGTCTATAATATAGATGAGATAGGCATCGCACTAGATGTCTATAGTAACTAGGTAGTAGTTAGTAAGATAACTACTACCTCATTAAATAAGGTAAC
>Ga0105239_10000291_pt1 | contig 74021 bp, 101 predicted proteins | sample KBSC44metaG_FD_92761 | JGI IMG/M metagenome (GOLD analysis project Ga0105239, IMG submission 92761) | Corn rhizosphere microbial communities from Kellogg Biological Station, Michigan, USA - KBS C4-4 metaG | ecosystem: Host-associated > Plants > Roots > Rhizosphere > Soil | place: Michigan, USA...
ACAGGGAAGATAAAAGAGCTCGTACCAAGGTATGAGCACGCAACAGATGGGGGCGCCCCAATATTGCACACGTTTACTGATGCCAAAGGGAATGAGACTGAGGCACCAGTGCGCTTGCTGGATCAGCAGGTGTTCGATGATTTTGCCAATAGGAAGGGCATCGGAGATCGATTGCGAGGCGAAGTAATGAAGCACTTGAAAGAATACCATTCACCGGATGGACAAGAACTAACATTGGATAGTCCACAGGCGCACTTAGTAGCCAGAGCGATTGCCTATGACATGTTAAAAAACAGAAGGGGCGGCGGTGTTGAAGATACCGGCATCCAGAACAAGCCATCGGCTCAAGAGATCGGTATCCGACTCTTCGGCGATCGGGAGCAGCGAGCATACGACACACGGTACGGCAGGGGCGAGGCGGAATACGATTTGGATCAAGCCGGCATGTTACCTAAGAAAAACAAGAAGGGCAATCCCAAAGAGAACACTGTAGATGCTATTAACGAAATCGCGACGCACAATCCAGAGTACTTACAGGGAGAACCTGAAGAATACGATGGCAAAGCAGTGATCGATGTACTCAATCAGTTGCCAAAGGCGCAGCTAAGATACGGACCGACAAAAGTACAATCTTATAAGCATGCTTATTACGATCCCGAAGCTGGAACGTTTACTCTCATCAAGAATGATAAGAAGGCCGCGCCAGAGGTTATTCAGCGTAAAGATATGCCCCGCTTTCTTCATAGTATAGCTACTGCCAATGGAGTCGAAAATAGGTACGTCGATAAATCCTTAGGCAACTACGGCTTTAACAAGGGAGATTATAGTAATCGGGCCGAAGCGCCGGATCTCGGAGCCGCGCTTTCAGAGCATCGTGCTACCCTGGTAGATAATGCCCTGAGCGCCCCAACAGAAACCCAGCGATCCGCCGCTCTTAAAGATGCGGGTCTAAAAATACCGGAAGGCACCGTCATTGGCCTAAGTGAGAAGGGCGGTTTTAAGCAACTCTTTGGAGTCGCGCCATACTACATTAAATACCAAAAGCCGAATGGCGAGACCGATGAAAAGCATTTCAATAGCAAAAGTGAGATGGAGCAATACCTGAAAAAGCCAATGGTCAAGCCGAAGTCGGCGTCAGAGTCTGTCCCAGCCGACCCTACTTCTAATCTGACACCGGAAGAGAAGGCTGCGTATGAAAAATATCAAAATCAATAATGGCAGAAGAAGATGTCATAGAACCACCGCCTCAGCTGGAGGCATCGGATGAAGGTCCAGGCCCCGGGCCGGCGTTAAATGCGGATAACACGAAGCGCCTCGCCCAGACATTGGTCAAAATGGAGCGAGCAGGGGAAAAGCCGGAGACGATCAAGGCTTTCGTTTCTGCCTTTCACAAAATGCATGATGAAAGTCCATCGAACGGCATTTCAAAACCCGACTACTCCAAGGTGGAGCAGCCTCGCAATGCGGCGGAGACGGCAGCAACGCCGGTGCAGCAGCTGCAATCGAAGATCAGCTATCAGCAGTCTACTGATCCCGCGATTGTCGCCGAGCGGCAGAAGTACAATGATCTGCGCACTAAAGCCATTCAGGATGTCGAAAGCGATGACTGGAAGAGCAAAATTTTTAAAGGTGAGAAGCCCGCGCTTACGGATCAGAATTTGCCCGAATCTTCTTACCAGCATGCCGATCCGGACGCGATAGAAAAGTACCTCGATACGCAGGATCTCGATCATCGAGATCGGTATTGGATGCGCAATCAGCTGTTGAGTTATGGCAAACAACGGCAGATGCAAGGCGCGATCGATGAGCGGATGAAAAACAACATCCGCGATATCCCAGAAGTGCAAGCCGCGCAGCAACGCGCGATGGAGAAGGTGGCGCACGGGCAAATCAAAATGGGGGACGCAGATGCCGAATGGAAGCGCGAAGTAGCGAACCATCCGGAATTACAAACGCAACTGGAGGCTGCTTACCGGAAGGCTGCCGAACAGGAGACAATCCACCGGGAGCAGGCAACGGCCAACAGGTTGAACAACATAGGGCTGGATGACAAGCCCCTTTCAACCAATGCGCCCTTCCATGACCAGATCACCGGGACCGATAAGGCCCTCATGGGCGCCCTCAATTATCCAGCAGATCTGGGCGGACAGATCAGCAGCCTGCTGGAGCTGGGCAATATCCCCGGCCTGAGCTCGCTGGGCTACAAATTGAAGACGAATGCGGACCAAATGAAGGAACACTACGCCCTTCCGCAAAATGGGGAGTTGGGCAATACGCTCGCGGGGCTTGTTCCCCAGGCGCTGGATATGGCCGCTTTATCCAAGCTGGCTGGAGCGGCCGGCCGGCCCATCTATAAAGCGGTCGCCGGTTCACCGGCAGCTGACGCCATGGGCGAGTTTGCCCAGGGTGCCATCGGCGGCGTGGCCGTTAGCCCGGCGAACGCCTATGTCATGGCGCACCAATATTATAATGATTTGGTGAAGCAAGGCGTCACCCCTTCAGAGGCCGGATCAAAATCCGATCAGCTGCTGGCCAAGAACCTGGCTACCGATCTATTTGCCCTACCGCTGCAAATGGGGTTACTCAAGCTGCCGGCCGGGAGCTGGGGACAGCGGGCACTTGGCAAAGGCGCGGAGAGTCTGGTATCCGGGTTACATTTTACTGCGCAGGATTTCAATCAAAAGTCTGCCGACAATCCGGCGCTGTCCATAATCGACTATGTGCAGAATAGTCCCAGCGCTAAGGAGTCTTTTCTAACCGGCGCCACACTTGGTTTTGTACAGAAGGCGGCAACGGATGCGATGCACAACTGGGACGCTCGTTCGGAGCAGCGCCGGCTGTTTGACTTCGGACGGCAATATGGCGGAGATAAAAACAGCGCACTTCCAAGCAACCATACGATCGCTGGCACTATTCTTACTGCCATCGAGTCAAAGGATACGCCGGGGCGTCCCGATGAGATCAAGAATCTCGTAGATGTTTATCAGGCCAAGGGCGTCTATACCCCAGAGGAAGCCAAGCGCATACGCAGCATCGTGGACGACGTCACGGCCGTACGGGGACAAGTGCCCAAATATGGTTCACCACTCCAGAAGATGGCCGTCTTCAACGAGCTACTGAACCAGCATTCTGCTGAGCGCTTCGTCGAGCAAAGCGGCAACAAGGGGGCGGCTAAAGGACCCGAAGAGGCGATAAAGGAGAGCACCGAACGCATCCAGCGCATTATGGCGGGTCAGGAGCCGCTATACTTTATCAATGGGAACGAAACATCAAAGGAGCAATTGCGTGCAGCGATAGACAAAGACCCGGATCTTGTCAGCCGTCCTGGAGCGCGAATCGATATACGCAATGACTCCGATTTTGCCAACGAACTTAAATCGAAACGAGATGCCATTCAAAAGCAAAAGTCAGATGCGGATGCTCTTCGCCACGCACCCGCAGATGGCGCAACAGTGGGCGAGCGAAATGAAGGCGAAGGGGCAGTCCATGAAAAACCTGCCGGAGAAAAAGAAACAGGCAAAGGCGTCACCGAAGGCATCCACAGCTTAACGGAGGAGGATGAACAAGGCAAGGCTTCGGGTCAAATTGGCCCTCGCCTGTCCGATGACGGGGTAGTTAAAGCGCACGAGCTGGCGGCGGATGCCTGGGAGAAGAACCCAAACATTTCAAAAGTGATCGCCGATGATTCGCCGCGATCTAAAGAGACGGCGGACATCGTGAGTCGAGATCAAGTCCCCGTACAAATCGATGAGCGGAATCGAAGCTGGAAGATGGGCGACTTCGATGGCACGCCGGACGCTGACTTCGATCCGATCAAGAAATGGTTTGGCCAGCATCCAAACGATGTCACCTACGATGGCCCACTGGAAAAATACAAGGGCAAGTCGCTCGGAGAAAGCTTGAATGAGTATGCCAAGCGGGCGATCGATTTCAGAAATGAGATCAACAAGGAAGGGCCGGAGACTTTCTTGGTCAACCATTCTGAGAACAGTAAAATATTCGATGCCTATGAGGCCAATGGCAACAAGTGGGATGCGGATGCTATTGCCGACTATCTGGAGCGGCCATCTCCGGAACATGCCACGATTCATGATCAGAAAGATATTGATGCAAAAACAAACACCGTTACCGACAAGATCGAAAGTGGCGAGGTAACGGCCGAACAAATAAAGCCTGCTGCTAAATTATTCATTGAAGAAGAAGCCGATGAAAAAGGAGAGTCCATACCAAAGATTCAGTCGAGTGATCAGCCAGAAGCCGGAAATAGCCAAGATGATGGAACACCTCGACAATACGCAAAAGCAACGCGTGGTCCACAAGCTGTTCCAGCATCTGGTCAAGGGCAAACCGCTTCCGGACAAAATCAAGGCAGTCAATCCATACCCGGAGGTGCAGGCGCCCCAGACCCAGCTCGGCTGACACGAGCGGCAAAGCAGCTGCTGCTGGCGGGCCGCACCGATGATCAGGTACTGACGTACTTGAAGCGCAAAGGCATGGCTGATCCGGAAGCGCTCGCGGCGCTGGGAGAGGCGAAGGCCAACCCCATTGATCAAGAAGCAAAGGATCAGGCATTAGCTGAGGTGAGCGCAAAGTTCCTGGGCAAGAATACCAACACCTGGCTCGGCAATAAGGAATTGAACAAGGTCAATGCTCAGCAGACGACACGGGAATACCAGGACGAGATCAAAGCTTCCGTCAAGGAAGAACCGGCGCAGAAAGGCGTCTCCTGGAAAGACGTCGATCGAGCCATTCATATCTACCTCGACCTCCAGCGTAACCCGCAGCATCTCGCCGAGTATTATCCGAAGCTGAACGCGCAGCAAAAGAAGATCGTCGATCTATCCCAACACTTGACCGATCGGCAGAAAGATGTTGCCGAAGCGATCAAAGAAGAATACGAGTTTTTAGGGAAGCAGGCGCAGAACGCCGGGCTGATTCAAGATGTACTGGATAATTACGTCGCAAGGGCGTGGGATCTAAAATCCGGTAAACCCGCCACAGAAGAGAACTTTAAGTTTGCCACTTCCACCCGGCATAAGTTGCAACGGACGCTCGATACCATCCTGCAAGGGTATGCGGAGGGCATGAAGCTGAAGGTCGAGGGGGCTACCAACAACCTGCAAGTCTTGAAGCAGGAGATCGGCAATGTCATCCAGAACAAGCAACTCCTCGACCAAGGAGAAGCGATGAAATACAACAGCGGTGACGTAGACGCAAAGGGCAAGCCGATTATGCAGCGCGTATTTACTACCGATTCGAAAACGCCAGGTTACGTCAAGATTGACAGCCCTGCCTTTCAGAAATGGGAGCGGGCTGGCAATATCAAAGATTACCCGGAGCAAGATGCGCAAATTATGGGACGCCGACGCGATGTAATCATCGGTGAGGATGGCCTGGTTCTGAAGAAAGAGCCCCTATTCGCGCCGGAGGCGGTTGCTAAATCGTTGAATAACATCTTAGGAAAGCGGCAGTCGAGTAGCGAAGTCGTGAAGGATCTGGCGAAATATAACATGTTGATCAAGCAGTCCATTCTCTCCTTGTCTGGCTTTCACTACATCGCCTTTACCCGGGCGCACATGTTAAGTGCGACAGAAGGGATTAATCCCATCTCCGCGTACCGGACGGGGATCAATATGCTGGCCGAACAACATCCGATCGGCCAGGAGCTCATCCGCCAAGGGATGACGCTCAATCGGCAGCAGGACTGGAACGAAATGGTGGCGGATCATAATACTTGGGTAGGTAAACAGTTCGACAAGATCGGCGCGACCAAATGGATGAAGGATAAGCTCGTCAATCTAAATGAGCAGATGCATCACCATTTGTTTAATACGTATGGGGCAGGCTTGAAAATGTTCGATGGCGTCAACCTAGTTAAACAGGAGCTCGCCAAGTTGTCGGCCGGGGCAGACCCGAAGCCAGTGTATGAGAAAGTCGCCAAGCTCATGAACGATACCTATGGCGGCATTAACTGGGATCGGATGCATGGCACTAAAATGCAGAGTCCCGCTCTTAGAAGATATACGAGTCTGTTGGCACTGGCGCCAGACTGGACGGCCAGCAACCTGCGGATGGCGAAGAAAGCTTTCGCACGGGGGGATGAGGCGAATCTTTATCGAAAAGCCTGGGGGCGGGTTCTTCTGCGAGGCATAACGATAACGGCGGCGGCTAACCTCCTCATGACGGCCTTTGACCAGAAGGGTGATGATGGCAACGATATCTCTTACGGCGAAGCGCTCCAGCGCCGATACGGAAAAGCCTGGGACAAGAACTTTCTTCGCACGACGATGATCGATATTACCCCGCTCTATCACGCGATCGGGGGGGCGGCGGACAAGCGAGCGTACTTCAGCATCTTCGGCGCCTACACCGATCCAATGAAGATGATAACAAATGTCGGCGACTTCACTCGAAGCAAGGGAAGCTTTGTCACCAAGGCGGGCGTCGAATTCTTCAGCGGCCAGAACTGGCAAGGCAGGGAGTTTACCACACTCGATGAGCTGCTGGGGATGGACGACAAAGGAACCTATACAAAAAGTCAGGAAGGCCACGCGAAAGGGGATATTAATCCCAATACGGGTGAACCTTACAAGCGCGATCAGGCCGAGCACGAGGAGGGCGCCGCAAAGGGCGGCAAGCTCGGAGGTCAACTAACCAAATGGCCGGAGGGCGGCGGGCACGCGGTGACCAACGCGCAATTGCCCAGCTTCATTTTAAGTGAAGTGCGGGGTATGTTCCCGACGTCGGCGCAAAATATCTGGCAATGTGCAGCCGGGGAAAATGACTGGACATCCGGTCTCCTGAATCTGGTCGGCACCGGTGTATTAACCAATAAAGAACCCACGAAAAAAGATGAGTAAGTATACAGAGCCCAGTTTTAAGTACTGTCAATTCAATCCCTTGGTTGGCAGAAAGATGACGGACAACTATCCGGAGATCTGGGAAATCATTTCGGACGATCTAAGGGGAAGCATGGATCTCGATCCCATACTGCGCTACATCATTATGGTGTACGATCCCAAAAGCCCGCTGGTCGGCAACGAGCGCGATCTGAACTTCCGGAAGGGGATTGCCGCCGAGCTGTCTGGCCTCAATACCAGTACGGAGGGCATCGAAGCCATCTACAGTTGCACCTATCCTGGGATAGTGGAACTCATCTGCAAGTTTCTGGTACGCTTCGTTAAGTCCAAGGAATGGGCCGCGATCTGTGCCTACGAGTATAAGTTCTGGGAAGCCATTAGACTCCTGATGCAGCCGATTGCTTCCGATAAGTCTGACCGGGAGCAGCTGGACGCCGCCAATAAGAAAGATGTATTGTCGGCCAGCATCGATGAAGGTCTGATCAAAATAGAGGCGCTGTATCGGGCTTTCTTTGGCGAGGATGAGGGATTAGAACGCCGCGCAAAGAAAAGAGTGAGTCCGGAACTAATGGCAGAGAAACACAAAGTCATTTGAGGTGTACGCAAAAATACCAAAAGGAACCAAAGAAGATATCTACGGGCTGGAGTGCTACCTGCCGCCGCTAGGCTATGGTATCAGCTCAGTGACTGGAGCAGTCGAGAAGACGGACGTGCTGAAACGATCGACAAACAAGTCGGAGCAATACTGGGAACGTACGCCGCTGCCGGAAGGGTGGAATAAGAAGCGGAAGATCGAGATCGACAAACAGCGCACGGACGAAGATTTTGTCGATCGAGAGCTCGAAGACTTCCGCGAGCAGGAATGGAGACGGCGACTGTGCGGTGTATGGTTCTATAATAATGGCGTGCCTACCTATATCACTGGGGAGCACTATATGTACTTAAATTGGTGGTATCTGGATGATGGCTATCCTCAGTTTCGCGAACCGGACAGAAGACGGTATTATTTTTTGCAATACTGCATTGAAGACCCCCGATGTGCCGGCATGATCGAAGCGGCCAACCGCCGTTCCGGCAAAAGCTTTCGGGGAGCGCTGTTCGTCTATGAATACTCCAGCCGGAATATGGATGTCAATGGCGGGATGCAAAGCAAGACCGACGCCGATGCAAAAAATCTCTTTAAGGGGAAGCTGATCACGCCCTTTCGGCGCCTCCCAGATTTCTTCCGACCGGAGATCGACAACCAGGCAGGCTCTAATCCGGAGAAGGAACTGAAGATGATGAAGACACCCCGGCGCGGCAAGAAGGCAAACGAAGACTTTGACAATCTTGGGCTCAACTCCATGATCAACTATTTGAGCTCCGAGCTCTACGCCTATGATGGATGGAAACTACATCGATACTTGGGCGATGAGGTGGGCAAGACTGCCGAGGTAGATGTTTATGAAAGGCACACTGTTGTCAAGTATTGCTTGCGGGTGGGGAAGAAGTGGATCGGCAAAGCGCTCTATACAACGACGGTGGAAAAGATGAAGGATGACAAGTCGATTAAATCGCCGGCCTTCCGGAAGCTGTGGATCGACAGCGATCCGATCTTTCGAGATGAAAATGGCCACACGAAGACAGGCCTTTATCGATACTTCACGCCGGCGTATGAGATGCTGGAATTCGATCGCTACGGTATCCCGCTCGTTGAACAAAGCAAAACGTTTTACTTAAACGGACGCGCCGCCTTGCACAACGACCCTCGCGCACTGGCGGCGGAAATCGCCAAGAACCCCTTCACCGAAGCGGAACTATTTTATGATGCCGCAGAGCACTGCCTCTTTGATTCGATGAAGTTGAATATTCAAAAGGATTCCATATCGTGGAAGGAGAACATCATCGAACGAGGGAATTTCGTGTGGGAGAATGGCGAACGGTTCTCAAAGGTCATCTGGGAGAAATCGCCTTCTGGTCGCTACACCATGTATACCGGCTTTCAATTCAAGCGGCCCGAAGACGCGAACCGGGTATTGAAGCAGGGTGATTATTATATGCCCAATAACAACTATGCCTTTGCCATGGGCTGCGATCCTTTCAAGTACGACAAGGTGAAGGACAATAGAAGGTCAGACTGCGCGGCCTTCGTCTACAAGAAGTTTGATCCGGCCGACCCTAATCATCCCTTCAACGACGCGCCAGTATGCAAATATACCCATCGGGCGCCCACGACTTCCTTTCAGTATGAAGACTTACTGAAAATGGCGTGGTACTTCGGTTGTCAGATCCTGTTCGAACGAAACATCGATGGATGGAAAGATTATTTCATTCATCATCGGTGTCACAACTTTCTCATGAAACTGCCAGGAGAAGAAGAATACGGGCTCTACAGCGACGGGAAAGGACGTGCCATTCAGATGATCTGCGACTATACGGAAGCTTATATAAACGAATTTATATCTAAGATATACTATACGGACCTGATCGATGAGTGGCTGGAGTTTAAGCCGGAGGCCACTACAGCTTTCGATCAGGTGATCGGCTTCGGGATGACCTTGGTCGCCTGTCGTAAACACCGAGCGCGAAACTTTGGTGATTCGGTGAAAGAGTTTGGGGACTATTTTAAAATATTTAAAGCGGTCTAACAATGCAAGAGCAATATACAGCTACCTATCCCAAGGACAATATTAATCCTAAAGATAAAGATGTCAACTGGGGCATGCAGTACGCTAAAAGTTCGTGGGCGGATTGGAACTATACTATACCTCGAACCGTGTTTTATAATGCGGCAGATAAGTATGAGGAACTTCGTCTATACGCATGCGGGAAACAGCCGGTCAATAAATATAAGAAGCTGATGGGCGTTGATGAGCAGACGAACAATACGTATCTGAACCTTGATTGGACCGTGCGCCCCTTCATCATCCAGAAGCGGGATGTCGCGATCAGCAAGATCCTGCAAGCAGCACATAGTATCGTCTGTACGCCGATTGATCCCACCGCCAAGGCAGAACTCCAAGGGTACTATGCGGCGGCGAAGGCCAAGATCGCTATGCAAATGATGATGCAGCAGCAGAACCCAGAACTAGCTAATCATCCGTTGCTGCAACAGGCACCCGGCGATCCGGAGGATTTTGAAGAGTTGCAAATGCGGATCGATTTCGGCGAGCAGTTCAATAGGGCTAGGGATGCAGAGGAAGCGATACAGCTGGGCTTCTATGAGAACAACGAGAAGGAGTTCGATAAGAAAATGGTGGAGGACCTGTTCGATTGCGGAATAGCGGGCTACCGGGAATGGCTCGGCGATGATAACAAGCCGAAGTTTCGAAACATCAATCCCGAAGCGGTCATTACCAATTACTGCCGCTACGCCGACTTCCGGGACCTGAAGCACGCCGGCGAAATCATCGACGTGCTGCTTGTCGATCTGGCCACCTTAACCGATAAAGAGGGCAACATGGTCTTTAACGATGATCAGATTAAGGATATGGCCAACAACGTCGCTGGCAAATGGAGCAACCCGGCGATGGTCGGACGGAGTACGAACTACTTCAAGGGATATGATAAGTTCAAGGTCAAGGTCCTGGATATTGAATTCTTTTCTTACAATGAACTGAATTTCGAGAGTAATATCAACCGGAGGGGCAATATCATTTTTTCCAATGCTCCCTGGGATAAGGAAAACAATGTTAAGAACAAGTATATCCGCAAGAAGATCAAGGTCGTCTACTGTTGCAAGTGGATTATCGGCACCGATTACGCCTACGATTTCCATCTCAAGGAAGATATGAAAAGAGCCGTAGAACCGAAGAAGAAAGCCGATACCAGCTTGAGCTTCCGGTTCTATGCCCTCAACTTCTACGAAATGCGGGCTACAGGCATGATGGAGCGCTTGATGCCATTGGTGGATGATTACCAGCTGACCATTTACCACATCCAGAACTTCAAGAACCGGATGATCCCCAACGGCTGGTGGATCGACCTGGATGCGCTGGAGAATGTGGCACTCAACAAGGGGGGCGAGAACATGAAGCCGATGGACCTGCTCGATATGTTCATGACTACGGGCGTCCTGGTGGGGCGCTCCCAAGGAGTCATGGGGGATAACGTCAACTACAAGCCCATCATTCCGATCCAAAATACGCTCGCTACGGAATTGCAGGCGCTGTATAATGATCTGCAAATGACGATCAACCAGATACAGGCGATGATCGGCCTCAATGATATTACGGATGCCAGCACGCCCAGTCCCAAGCTGTTGAATGGCGTGGCGACGATGATGGACCAGGGCACCAATAACTCGCTTTATCCGCTGATGCAGGCCAAGAAGATGCTCAAAGAGAAGCTGGCCAACGATGTGCTCATCCGGATGCAACAGGGCTTAAGGAAAGGGGGTGTAGCGGGATATGCCCCGGCGTTGAACACCAATACGCTTAAGTTTATCGAGGTCAGTAACGTGCTCTGTCTAAGGGACTATGGGATTATACTGGAAGAGAAGCCCACCGACGAACAGAAGCAGTTCCTGTATCAGCAGCTGCAATTTGATATTCAAAACGGCTTTCTCGATACCTCCGATGCCTTCTATATTATGGATACCTATAATATTAAGCAGGCGCAGATGATCCTGTCGTATCGAGCGAAACGCAACAAGCAGCAGATGGAGCAGGCTAAGCAAGCCGCTGCGGCTCAAACGATCCAGGGACAGCAACAAACGGCGCAGCTCTCGGCCCAGATGGCGCAACAACTGGAGCAACTCAAGCATCAAAACAAGATGGAGGAGATCGCCTTGCAAGGGCAGTTTACGCTGCAAGATACCCGTCTTAAGATGGGGCTACAGTTGCAGGGGCAAGAGCAGTCCAATCAAGTCGCGATGGCCGGGCATTTGATTGCCGCACAGACGAAGGAAAATATGCAGAAGCGAGAGAAGGGCATGCCGGAGGAACAGATCCAGCAGGGGGGCGAAAGCGGACCGGGCATGGAGCAAAACATACCCGAGGAGGCCATGAGCTAAAACATCGCACGATCTGCTTTTTTTTATAATGGGTCTGTATACTCCTGTCTAATTTCGGGGACCTACAGCAGGAAAATAACCAATCATGAGTTTTGAGGTTAGAAAGTTTTATGCGGATGAAGCTTCCGCTTACCCCTCTATTTCGTCTGAAGTGCTAGCCGCTATGGCCACCCAGGGCGTAAAGACGGACGCCGACAGTACCACTGCGGTCCCCGATATCATACTAGCCGAGCCGGTCAAGGCAGAACCGGCAGCGGAGGCGGCCAAGCCGGCCGCAGAAGCCAAGCCCACCGAGGCGCCTGCTGTAGCAGAACCGGCAGCACCCGCTGCGGTTCCAGCGGTTCCCACACCGTCCGTCACCGAGGCGCCCGCCGAGATAGGGATAGACTGGAGGGAACAGATTAAGAAAGTTGACGCATCAGATATATTAAAGGAGTTGGGCTATGACGATAAAATGGTCGGCTTCTTTAACAAATGGCGAACCGATGGAAACATCAGCGAGTATCTAAAGGCCGTCACGGCTGATTTTGATAAGATGACACCGGAACAATTGATGAGATATCAGTTGGAACAAAGTTATCCAGAATTCAGTCCGGCGGATATAGAAGAACTCTATCAGGCCAAGGTCATCGATGCCTATAAGTTGGACCCTAACACATTTTCTGAGATAGAAGTACGTAGGGGCAATCTTATGCTGAAGGCCGACGCCAAAGCGGTTCGGGAAGCGCTTCAAAAGCAGCAGCAGGAATATGTTCTTTCTGCCAAGCCTCCGGCTCCTGCGGTCGATCATTCGGCACAAGAGGCAGAGGCAAACCGAGAGAAATTGCGTGCTCAATATAGCGGTTACCTCACCGGTAACCAGGCGACAAAAGATCTCTTAACCAATCGGCGGTTAGTGATGGGAGACGGCGAGGCTGCGTTTAACTACGAAATAGGCGATCCCCAACGACTGCTGACCATCCTGCAAGAACCGCAGGAATATGCCCGCCACGTCTTTAATGAGGATGGAAGTCCGATCGTTGATAAGCAGCTCTTCATTGCCGCTGCCGCTCTCGATCATGTAGGACTGGCCAATAAACTGATTAAATATGGGCGAGATCTGGGGGCAAAGGCCCTGGTCGATCAAATTGAGAATGCAAAAAAACCGGCAGGAGAAATCAGCAAGGGCGATACGATGCCCGCTAGTCCTGCGGAGGCGATGGCCCGCTTCGGCGTGATTACTTCCAACTCTTGATAGCGTCAGCTGCTACTTTATTTTTTCAATTTCAACTCTTCCCATCATGGCAGCAGGTCAACAGGGAACGATGAACAAAGCGTTTGTGAGCGCCATCTCGTTCCTGGATCAACGCGATATCAACCCGAATTTACTCGATCAGTCTCGCGATGCGGAATTTACCGACATCATGAAGCTCGTCAATCGGTACAAAGAAGCAAAGGTCCCCATCTACAATTATTTTGTCAACAACGACGTGTTCGCGGATAGCACCATCGCATCGGTTTCCAGCGGCTACGGAACAGCTATTATGACGGTCGTGCTTACCTCGGCCACTTCCGGTTATGCCCGTCTCAACGATCTGGCGCGTAGCTCCAACACCAATATGATTGGGCAGCAAGCTCTCGTTACGCTGGTCACCAGCGTATCTGGAGTAGATACCGTGAAGTTGCAATCCGTCAACAATCAGCCGCTCTATGCAGTGGCGGGGGATATCCTCTCCTGGTCGTCCAACGCCTTCGGTGAAAATTCCGTGGCGCCGCCTAACCGGAAATACGGCGTTACCCGGTACATCAACCAGGTGCAGGTTTTCCGCGAAGTCGATGAGATCACCGATATCCAGAAGGTATCCAAGATCGAAGTCTCCATCCAGGGCCAGCCGTATTACACGCCCCTCAACCACATCTACAAGCTCAAATCGCTGAATGGGTTTATTTCCGCCCAGATGATTGCCGGCGTGCAGTCCAGCACGCTCTTCGCCGATTCGAGCCCCTATCTGGCCGATGCGAACGGCAACCCAATCCAGACGACCATGGGGATGGATCAGTACATTACCACGTATGGTGCCACCAATCAGGTGGCAACCTTGGGAACGGTTGGGTTTTCCGATGTCAATACGATGATCGACACCTTCCTGGCCAACAAGGCGCCTCGGGATCAGATGGGCTTCTGCGGTAGCCGCGCGAAACGCCCGTTCGATGTTTGGTTGAAGAACCTCGGCTCTTCTGGCGTCACCTCCGTCCGCCTGATCATCGACGGGAAGGAAGTGAACATGGAAGTCGATAAGTTCAGCTACGGCAATTTCGAGTGGGAGTTCATCTACCTACCCATCTTTGACCACCCGCAGCTCTTCGGTCCGACGATCACCCCGGATATCAACGGGTCGATCTATTGGATTCCGAAAGACAAGATCCAGGTCGAAGGTGGCGGGATGGAGCCGCGCATTCAGATTCGTTATCTGCCCAAAGCCATGGCCGGTGGTAACTCGATGTCAAACGGGATCATCACCGAGTGGCACACAGGTGCCCTTGCTCCGATCCCGACGAACAGCCAGATGGTCTGGCATACGGACTGGTATACGGTACAGGGCTTAGAGATGCTCGGTGTGAAACACATGATGAAGTTCCGGGTTCAGTAAACATAGAGGGGAGCCCTCCGGGGCTCCCTTCACTATAGCCAATAAATATAACCAATATGTTACAAGCAATTGATCGCTTCAACCAGCTCTCCACAATGATGCGGGAAAGGCTGAACGAGTCCAGAAAAAACGCTGGGCAGTTTGTCAAATACAAATTCTACATCGGAAACAGAAACCCTGATGGCGAAAAGCGTGCGGCTGGAGAGTTGATTTATCCCATGACCTATACTGTGTCGCCGGTCACCTATCAGATCATTGATCCTGGCGATAACAAACTCAAGATGATCGGCATGACCGATGGGAAACAGCAGTACGATGGGGAAAAAGAAGGGTGGCATTTTCGGCGCGTGCAGGTAATCGAACGGGAGCGCGGTATTAAAACGCTTGATCTGACTATCCCTGAACACATAGAGCAATTTGAATACCTGGAGCTGCACCCCAAGCTGGAGGGCGGTGTCTTTCGGGATAAGCATACGCCAGCGATGTTCGCACGCGTCGATGAACTCAAGGAAGCCAAAACAAAGTTGAAGACCAGGGAGCTTCGAAGCACAGCGCTGATGGTATCCACCAAGATGAATGAAGAGGAGGTCCGGGCATTCGCCGCCGCCATGAACTGGAATGAGATGGATGACTTGGATATCCTCCGTGATAAGATGACCCATATCGCCGATACCGATCCGGAATTCTTCCGCAAGTTCGTTGAAGATCCGAAGCAGGAGTATAAGGCCACCACGAAGAGAGCCATAGATGCCAATATCATCAGCTACGTGCCTACAGAGAACAAATTTATCTGGGCTTCCAACGGCAGCACCATCGCGATGATGGAGCGGGCCGATGGAGTCAGTTACTTGGAGCAAATGGCAGACTGGTTTATGGCTCACAAAAACGGTCAGGATACCTATAAGAAAATTAAAAGTTTAATCACGGGTAAGTAAAGCAATTGGTTATAGTCCTCCTGGATGTCTTCACGCTGGGAGATCTTATTTCAATATATGCCGGACCTCAGTCAATACATATCGATCGCTGTAGTGCTGGACAAGAGTCAGCCAAGCCCCATCCTGAAAGTGGTCGATAACTCGAATTATCCAACCGGCGTTGCGCAAACCATCGCTGGTATCTTATCGGTGACACAGCCGGATAACATCACCGTTGCTAATTCCAATTTTTCGGCGCCCGATATCTTTTGGAGTAGCGGAGCACTTGTGCCGGCTATCTTGGAATTGCGTTTGGATACCAGCCAGACCTTTCAGCGTAGCGGACCAGGGTACACCGTCATCTATACAGTTAGAGCGCCAGGATATAGCGATACGGTGCTGACGAAGACGTTTACTCTTCAGTACACGCCATCGACGTTAATCATTACAAACAACTTCGACATCTTCACCCCGCAACTGAGCGTGCAAGATAGCACGACATATACTCAAACCGGCGTGACGTTCGACTCCGTAACCGATAGCTGGGGAGCGCAGATCATAACGGTAAACGGAACAACGCAAACCATTACCGGCAGTGGTCAGACGTTTGATCTGGCATACCTAGGCCAATATTACGATGCGCAGTACGATGTAGGGTTGACCGTAACGCCAATCTATACCATTACAGCCAGCTCGTTTGTCACGGTAATCGATCAATTACAAACCTCAACGACTTTATATGCCAGGGTGGCACCGACGTTATCCGCATTACAAACGGATTTGGCTAACCTTAAAAGCCAGCTGGACGCGGCAGTCTGCGACTGCAACTTGTATCAAATATTGTTTGATCGTTATAATCTTGCTTCTGCTATTTATAGTCAGTTGGTGGCTCGCGGACAAAGCGGGTCATTGGCCGGGCTAAACCAGTATATTAACCAACTGCTGAAGATCTTCAACAACAATGTAACTCCGACTTATGTCAACACGAATCAGGTTATACCTCCGTATGACTGGGGAACCGGCTCAGGAACGGTTAACTGGACGGATATTCTTGGCAGACCAAATACCGTTACGGTCGAATGGCTAGTCGCTCCTGCCAATGGTTTTCCTGGACCTGGCGCGACCATCTATACAGATAACCGTATGACCGATGTTGCGGCGAGTCGCATTTACGTTTTTCGAAATGGCTTTCCGCAGTTCAACGCCAATCCAACGGATGGGGATACGTACTACACGAAGAATACCGCAGACAACTTCTTAACTTTTTCATCTCCCCTAGGCGCCGGCGAAAAAATCATTGTGCTCATCTTACCGTTATGAGAAAGATACTGATATTAATATTGGTTTTGATTGCGGCTTGTGCAAAATCCCAGACCATTCAATATTTGGGTGGGCCGACGACCCAAATCTATGTCCGGGGACAGTTGCGAGTCGATACGGTGGTCTATCTTCCCCTGAATGATACGACCTTTACTCCATCCCAGCGCGGCGCTGTTGTTTATAAAACCAGTAACAATCAATTGTACCTATGGACCGGGTCCAGCTGGTCGCGTATTCTCATCGGGTCAATCGCGTGGGGGGAAATTATCGGCACCCTGTCGAATCAGACAGACCTGATCAGCTTTCTTTCTGCGACCTATCAACCTAAGACCACTTTCGGATATGGCCTTCATCAGGCGGGCAGCACCGTCACCTATGATTCTGCCCTTATCCGCAAGGTAGATACTCTATATCGACTGAACGACTCCACCATCCAATACGTGCTGAATGGCAACTCTCATACGGTACTGTTACGAGGCACGGCGGCAGGCGGCATCTCCTCACTTGTCTTTACCATTCCGACGACACTTTTCAATTCGCCGGTGACGTTCTCCAACTCTGGCGGAGCCTGGACTGGCACGGCTACCCTAGCCAATCAAAACGCAAACGTTATTCTCGCCGGCCCGTCGGTAGGTTCTCCATCGGCGCCGACCTTCCGATCGTTAACAACGGGAGACCTGCCTATCAATATCCCCAACGGAAACTTGCAAAATTCTTCCATTAATGTAGGCTTGAACACGACGGGACTGACGCCTGCTTGGGATGTTTCGAGTGTTGCATTAGGAGGATCGATAAACCTGCAAGTCCCCTATGCAGACCCTACCCACACGGGATTTCTACAGGCCACCGACTGGGTAAGCTTTCAAAGTCGAATGGTTAATTTCGGTAATGCGCCGGGTTGGCAAACGGGAACACTGGCCGCTATTCCGGCTGCAACTACATTATTGCCGGGTACTCATTACACGGCTGTAGATAGCGGCACCGTCTATGTAGATACCGGCAGCGGAGGCACAAGGGGCTGGAAACAAATTTCAGGCGGCAGCGCCGCCATCACTACGGCCAATTCAATTGTCGGGACGGGCAGCTCCGGCAATCCTATTCAATTGTCCGGAGATGCCAGTTCGCCCGGAAACAGCAAGTACTACGGAACAAACAGCGGAGGCACAAGGGGATTTTTTTCTTTGCCTTCCAGCGCGTCCGGAGCCAATCCTACGGGAGTTGTTGGATTGACGGCAGTAAACGGAAGTGCTCCCACCTTTCTTAGATCTGATGGGGCACCGGCCCTGGATGTAGGTATTTCGCCGACCTGGACGGGCAGCCACCAGTTTAATCAGCCGATTACTGTCTCCAATAGCGGAACCATGATTATCTCTGGTTCATTTTTTGGAACTAGTAGTGCGGATGATATCAGCGTTTATGCAGGTGGTACGGCACGTTGGGCATTTGTGCGGCCTACCGTGGCCCACAACGCAGGATTCACTGTTGCAGGCTCTTCTATAGGTCCTGGAGATTCAAGCGGATACTTGATTACAACAAGGCAGGTAGCTACCAATTTTCCGGTGGCTATGCTAATTCCAACTACCGCACATAAACGAATGTTCCTTGACATCGTTCCCTCAGATACTCTTGATTATTTAGGAAACGGGATAGCGACAATCGATATCTGCAATCAGCCGCTCGATAGCAGCAAAAATACTACTGGCGCCTTGCGACTTGCGGCCCACGCTAACAGTGTTGATGTGGGGTCGTTTGTTGTTGGCATCGCGCCTCTCCCTGATGTACATATCATTTATGGTGTCGGCAATACCGTAATTGGCATTGGAAGCGGCGGAACGACCATAGCGGGAAATACTTATATGGCTAGAAGCCTCGGAAGCGGTAGCGCTCCGACGACTACAAGTCTGGGAACCAATGTAGTTTCCGCCACAGTTACGGGGACAGACCGATTTATGCAGATTGTTATTGTTACCTCCGGCGCAGTCAATGGAGCCCTCTGCACCATTACCCTATCTACCACATGGCCCAATACGCCGATACCCGTAATGGTTCCCGCAGATGCAACAACAGGAACCAACGTCGCAGGCACAACAGGTGGCTATTTTGCCATTGGAGGCGCTTCGACTACGACGTTAACCGTCAATGGAAAGTTCACTAGCGCCGGGACCTACACTTTTAATATTATGATAGGGGGCAATTAAACTTTTTCTATATGGCACTCAAAAAAGTTGGCTTAGGAGAATATAACGCTTTTGTTATCGGGATCGATAACCAGGTGTACGATGGAACTACCGGCACGCCGACAAAAGTGCCGGGGCAACCAGCAAAGGCGGTCGATGTACAAGGCGGCCTTCATACCCACGGCTTAATCGATGATGCGGGCAATGCCTGGGGTTGGGGCGACAATGCAAGCCAGTGGGCCGGACCCGGAACTACGACTCCCATAACCGCTGCCACAAAGTTTGCCAGTGGGGTTAAGCAGATCGTCCCCTATTTCACAGCCGGCGAAGGCTTTGCCGTCATTAAAGCAGACGGCTCCCTGTGGATGTATGGAAACACGACGCAAGGACTTAGCGGAGATGGTACAGGCGGTTCGGCAACTACCTCCGTTCCTGTGCGCGTTAAGTTTCCGGCGGGAACGGTCATTATAGATGTATGGATTAACGGATGTGCTTTCGCTTTGGATAGCGTCGGAAACGTCTATAGCTGGGGGTTTGCCGGAGGTCAAAACGCCGCTGCCGTGCTGGCTCAGGGGACTAACAGCCCCGTATCGAACGTGCCCACTAAAGTGCCTTTGCCTGGGCCGGCAGTCGCGATCTGCGGCCACCAATGGGCAGTTCATTTCCTTCTGGCCAATGGGCAGCTATACGCCTGCGGGTCCGATTCCCGCTACTACGGTTATGTCCTTTTCCAATTGCCTGCGCTTCCGAATGCCCCGATCCGGGTCGATACGCTCTATAAATTCCCCGCTGCGATATTGCAAATAAGCGCCAACTACATGACCACCTACGCCATCCTGGTGGATGGCTCCCTATGGGCATGGGGGGAAAACACTTCGGGAACCGTAGGCAACGGGCAGGAAACGAACATGCTGGCGACCAATCCCCAGTATTCGGCGCCGTGGTTTAATTCTCCGCAATGGAACTTGCCCACCAATCAAGGGGGTGCCTTATTCCAACAACTGCCTGTTCAAGTAAGTAAAGGGATCAAGTTCGTCCATTTGAAACGCGGGACTTGTTATGTGATGTACATGTGGGCTGAAGATGCGAGTGGACAGCTTTATTCGGTAGGCCGCAACAAAAGCTACGTATGTTGGAATGGGAAAGGCGGTTCCTCTACGCTGCAAGCCACTCAGCCCAATCTGTGGGATGTGCTGACGTTTACGCCCATCATAAATTATTCATCCGTTTTTGGAAATGTTCCCGTGCCTACCCCGCCTACACCATGTCCGAGCATATTGAAAGTGATGACTATTGTGACGTGGTCCGATGGACATGTAAGCACTTACTAAAATGGAAAAAGAATGGCTCCAGTACGGGGTACTTGGATTGGTTGTCATAGGCATGGCTTATTATATTCTATATATCGAGCGAGAGCGCTCCAAGGAGCGAAAGGAATGGCGGGATGTACTCGAAAAGCAGCAGGAGCGTGTGAACGATATTGCGGACGAGAACAATAAGATAATCCGGGAGCACACCAATATTTTGATTGGATTAAAAACTCTTCTTGAAAACCGTAGATATGAGCGCTAATCTATTTGTGTCTGAACTCCTTCTGGTCATGATCGCATCAATGGGATTCATCGTCTTCTGGCAACTTTATCGATCCAAGGACGGAATGCTCAGGAAAATCATGATGTTCTACTTTCTGACGGAAGTCTTTATGTTTTCCACCTTCGCGATTTACTGGTGGATGAAGAGTAGGAAGATGATACAGTTTTCAATTGTTTATCTACTGCCCATTTGGTTACTGCCCAAGGTGATTATAAAAATTTTGTTTCTGGACTGGTTACGTCGAAATCGATCTAATGATTAAAAAGTAATGCTATGCAAAACAACGCGTTCATTGATTTCGTATCGGAGATCTTCCAACGCTTGACTTCGAAGACGCCGAAATTTTTCGTTATATGGCAATGGATCAGCGCTACCGTCGCGGCGGTAACGGGGCTCCCCGGCTTCTTGCAGGATATCGGCGTTACGCTGCCCAAGGCCCTGGCCATTGGTGAAAATAAAATAGTCGCTATCGCCAGTCTCGTGGCTCTTGTCATGGCCAAACTTCCCGTACAACAAACGGTCGTAAATAAGGATGCCACTGGCGCTCCATTAACAAAGACCGATCCGGCAAAAACTCCTTTTACGGCGAAAGACCAGATTAAAAAAATGATTGGCATGAAATACGTCTTTCTTCTGCTCTTGTGCGCCATCTCTTTCAATGTTTCGGCCCAGAGTCCATTCCGTCCTCTAACCAAACTGAATGCGCCGGGCAAGAAGTATTTACATGCTTTGACGACTCCTGATTCAACATTAAACACTTGGCGATTTATCGCTGACATTGCCGCCTATGCGGAGCCGGGAAACATACTGATGGCCGGAGTAGGTTATGGCTACCAGCATCTGAAATATAATTTTGCTGCCGCAAAATGGAATGCGCAGTGGTCCATCAACGCGGTAGGATTTGCGGGAGGAAGTGTTGCACCGACCACGCCGGCAAGTATAGTTTCATTCGGGGTTATGGCCGGTATCGATAATAATTTATTTATGGCCGGCCCAATATATAATCCGGGAACAAAACAATTTGGGATTGCCCTTTCGATCGGCATCTCTTTGAATAACTAAAAATCCCCGCCCGATTGCTCGAACGGGGAATCCCCATATAGATGTCTGTCTCGCATCAAATGTACAAAAAATGCGAGACCTCAACAATATTCCCAGGATTAATTTATTGCACCCGAAGGTTGCCAATCTCTTCCGGCAATTCATTGACGCCGCAGAAGAAAAATTGGGGATAACAATATACGTAGTCTCCACGCTGCGCACATTCGAAGAGCAGCAGCTGGAGTATAACAAAGGACGAACCACGCCCGGGGCTATAGTTACGTGGAGTCCTCCAGGCAGTTCGTACCATAATTATGGATTAGCTGCCGATATCTGCCCATTTAAGAAAGACGCCCATGGCTTAGACTGGGGGTATGACTTCAGCAAGTTGGCACCAATTGCTGCCGAGTTCGGTATTACCTGGGGTGGCAACTTCCCTGTTGACAAGAAAGATCCCGATCATTTCGAGAACAAGATGGGCTACAACTGGCGGGACTTACTCCATAAATACAATGCACATGATTTTATTGCCGGCACAACCTATGTCAATCTATGAATATTTTATCCATCATCATAGGACTCGCAATCGCAATACTCATGGTACAGATAATCATTAATGTGCGCGAGCACTCGCACAGGCATACAAAAACATTCTTGATACTAAAATCTATCCGTTTTCATCACATCAAAATAGAGGGAATAATTATGTCAGCACAATTGAACGTGAACGAGCTCTTGGTTGGGACGCTCGGTCTCGTAGATCATGCCACACAACAACCGATTACAGCTACGTTCACCAATGTTTCTGTATCCAGCAGCGACACGAGTATCTTCACTGCATCACTGGATGGCTCCGGCAACGTCGATGTGGATGGCATATCCGCTGGTTCCGGCACCCTTTCCATTTCGGCGGATGCCACGTATGTCGATCCGGCTACTCAGGCCACGGTGACCTTCACGAAGGTTCTTACCGTCAGCGTAACCGTTTCGCCGGCTACTACCGCAACTGACCTCGTTGTCACGTTCGGAACGCCGCAACCGATCCCTGGTGGAGGGGTATAAATAATAAGGCCCCCTAATCCGGGGGCCTTATTAAATCTCGGATGTCGATGGTTGGTGGATATTCCTCCTGGTAAGCGCTTCGACTATACTCCCAGTTGCGTTTTCGTGCCATTTCGTTATTGCACTTGAAGCACCATAGCTCGACCGTATGTCGATTGTAGTGATCTTCAATGAAACGCCTGATATCGAAACGATCGTAAACATGTTGCACGGTTGGCATGTTTGCTGGAGGATGGCGTCGTTCGCCACTCATTTTATATCGTTGCATGAGCTGTATACCACAATTCGCGCAGGTATTGTGTTTTTGGACCAACTGTCCTAGATAGAGTCTATTTCGCTTTCGGACTCCGTTTTTCGTAGCCATTCCACAATATAAAAAAAACCCGCTGCTTTGCAGCAGCGGGTCGAACTAAAAACAAATGGGCGCTACGCTCAGATGGTTTGTACAAAAGTAAGGGTTTCAGGCAAATGTGCAAATTTTTGCCCTAAAATTTCTTTGCCCGTGCATTATTAATGGCCAAATTCAAGCCCAGATCCCGGAGATAGGTCTCGAACTCCGTCACCGACTTATGCCGGCACCAAGCCTGTATTTCGGCTGCTGTGGCACCAGCGCGGAACAGATCGATTACCCGCTTGTGCTTCCATCCGTAGATCGTATAGTCTTCGTGGATGCCGTTGGGCTTACGCACATGCTCGCGCCAGAACCAAGCAAACCGGCTTTCTGCGTGGCATTCGGGGCCGGGTTTGTCTTCCTTACCGAAGATATAGTACTCGCCGGGCGCTTTATCTACCCCCATCTCTCTTAACATCATTTCCAGCTCAGGATCAAGCGGGATATAGCCCCCTTGACCGCCCTTGGCGCGGAGCGGATCGATGTAGATCTGGCCGTCGGCGAAACGAATATCTTTACATTTCAGCTGTCGCGTTTCTTCATCGGGCCGGGTCAGGGTATAATACACCGTCATGCAGAACCGGTAGGTGGCTAGTCCGATATCGGATACCTTGTGATGAAGTAGCAAGTGCTTTACTCGCTCCGCCATGGCATCGTCATAAGCCGTGTGGCGCGTCTTGTCCACGTGAGTAAGCTTCTTCACCTTTTCAGCCGGCGACTCCTTAATCCATTCTTCGTCCTTTACGAACTTAAAGAGGGTTCTGAGCTTGGTCACCTTATCGTTGTAGGTGCCCTTCTTCCAATCCTTCTCCTCGCGCTTGGTGCGCAACATATCATTCAGGTCATCCTTGGTGATGTCTTTGATAGAACCTTTGACCCGGTCTCCCAGCCATTCCCCTAGCAGGCGGGTAATCACTTCATAGGATAACCTGCTGGAACTGCCTTCCGGATGAATCATCAAGAATTTTTTCATAGCAGCTTCGATAGTCACCTTTGGCTTGGTGTCCTTCGTAATAGCCACCATGGGAACATGTTGGCCCGTCTGCTGGTTGTACTCGTCGATGATATCTTGGAATGGGTTTAACCCATTTTGCAAGAGTAACTTGACTGAATGCAAAAGCTCTTCGGCGCACTGCTCGTAGTCTTCTTCAGATACCGTATTGAGTTTACCCTTTACCCGGAAGCGGGCCCAGTCCAGCAGCTCGCCCTTTTTATTCAGCCATTCCTTTTTGATCAGGCCGGGCGGCAGCTTCTGGAAAAGGTCGGGTGGTATCCGGTGATGATACTCAACGTAGTGGCCATTCTTCGCCTCGACGAGGCGCACGCCATAATACCGGTTAGACTTCTTTGACACTCGTTTGACACTTGGGTTAATTAAAAATACGGAATTTCTGGTAATCAGCGTGTTGCAGGGATTTCCGTTGATCGCCTGCATCAATGGAACACTTTCGGCCGGGGAGCCGTCATTGATTTTGAGGTGGTTGCGATGAGACATGTTTTGTATTTTTGTAGATTTTTGACACTCGTTTGACACCGAGTTTTGTACAATGATACAACGAACAGCACAATATTACAATAGTTTTTCGTATTTTTGATGGAGACCCGGCAAAGATCAACCCAGTTGAGAGAGCGCCACCCGAAAGAGTTTCGTTTCTAAACTACATTCTAAAATGAAAATACCGAAGAAAAATATCATTCCTTTGGAGATGAGCGACGCGGACATGAAGCGCTTTTGGGAGATGATTCAAAAAGGTGATCCGCGTTGCAGGTTTCAGCCGGGCGATCGAGTGTATAAGGCCAGAAGCATCGAAGAGAACGAATTAACGCCAATAGGAACGAAGGGTACAGTTATAGGCGCCATGTATATAGATGACACGACTGCGATAGACAAAGATGCCTATTGGATATTTTGGGATGGTAACCCGATGGCCATTACATCTGTCGGCCGTCGCCTCGAAAAACTAGACGAGCCGCCGCAGAAGCTAAAACCCGGCCTGATGCCGTTTAAGATAAAATAAAGAAGCCCCCAATCGGGGGCTTCTTTATTTTATCTTACCTTTCTTCTGCTGTCGCCCCTTGGCGAAATAATCATTGACTGCCGCTATACAAGATTCAATACACTGCTCGATTTCGCCGCTTGCGCTTGAATATGGTGAGCTCATGTAACTCACAGGATAACGAATGATCACTAACCACTCGGGCGACCTGAAGCTTGCATGGAAATACATTTCAAGTCCACATTGGTGGGCGATGCAAAGTTGAACAAGATCGTTAAGTCTTTTCATTTGATGGGGGGATATACGTAAATCTCCGCCTCCAAATCTTTCAGCCAGTATTCTATGAACGATTTTACCCGTTCCCAATCCAACCCTCCGTTGCCGCAACCCAAGGCGGGTATCGCAATAGAAGGGGTGTCTTTGGCAATAATCGTCTTTTTTAACGCGTTCAAGCCGCTGGCAATATAGTTGTATTCAGATGGATTCCTCCAGTGCCGTTTCGTCGGAAAGTTTATGATCAGCCGCTTGCCGTGTAGATCAGCCTCCTCGTAGCAAAACAGTTTACCGATGCCGATATGACCGCGCTCGCAGGCCTTCGCGTACGCGTCAAAATTGGCCGGATACCGCTCCTTGATCGCCAACGCCAAGCCTTTTCCCATCACGCCAACCAGGTTGACGGGGTTCACGATGGCATAGGCTTTCGTGTCGAGGATGTTACCGGTGCAGTAGGTGATCATGGTTAGCTTATATAATCCTTTTGTTGTCTGTGGGGGACTCGAACTCCCATCTACTGACCTAATGCCAGCATACTACCAATTATACTAACAGACAGACCAACCGAGACGGGATTCGCACCCGCAACCTCCGGCGAAACGCGCGGACTCTAAAAATTAAAGCTACTCGGATTTCTCAACGTCGCACGAACGACCTGAGCTATTTTCGCTTACTCCTCCGTCGCAGGCGGCGGTATGTACTCCTGCGGAAACTTTTCTCCAGTCCATAGGATCGGCTTATCAAGAGCCAGCAGCTGGTACTCTAAATCGGGACGAATATCCTCCAGATATTCACTACCTACGGGATGGCCTCTATCCGCATACGAATGTGGAACAGATTGCCCCTCATCGTAGTAGCAAGTCCTGATTTCAAAATAAGGATCGGTACGCCCCAATTTCTTGGAGACTTCATCCGTCCGTTCTATAGCCATTAGCCGGTAATTCCAAGTCATAAATTTGGTTTAAAAGAAGGGGGGCCCAGGACGGCCCCTTTGCCATAGGCTCGTCCCACCGCTGCTATGCCAGTCCCTTCGATGCGGCTGGCCCCCCTTTGGAATCATTTAGGCTCACCTCGTTCCCTCAACGTGGAGTCGACATTATCGATAGAGTTGCGGCGTTTTGGCTCAGGGCCATCCTGCTCTTTTTCGTCTTCCATTCGCCAGACACGCACGCCTTTAACGCCATCCTTTTCGGCGTCCTTCGAAAAAAAGCGCCAAAAGCGATATCTTCCGGCTAAGCTTTTGCGAAAATTTGTAATGGCGGTTTTCGCCTTTGACTCCGTTTTGCCAGCGTAGAACGCACATCTGCCGATGGGGATCAGATGGAGATCCCAACCCCCGGTGGTTCTCTTGTACGCTTCTTCTGGAATCGGAATGTCCGCCTCGATTTCGATTTCCTTTTTACTCATATAATTGTTATTTAAGCTCTTCCTTTTTCATGTGGATACAGCGTGGCGACGATGTCGGATTGCCAGAATTCCTTGGTGTCTACATCCATGATCGTCAGCTTGCCTCTCCCGCCTGCGCCAGTATCGATGTTATACACGTTACCTGAATACATAGGAGTGGTTACCACCGCCCCCATCGGAATTATAATACCCCCCTGAGTGAGAATATCCTTTGTCCGGTACAGCGTTGAAGCGGTATGTCCGATGAAGATCGTATCGAAGTCGTCCACCGTTTGAAGCTTGATTCCCGGCCGACAACTCATCGCCTGCTTCCACAAATCACGATCCCAATAGAAGTCAGATGGATTATCATAACGGCATTCTTCAACAGACTTCCACCGATCGAAACCAGCGTGTACGAAGAAATAATTGCGCTCCTCATCGTGGTAGTACAGCTGTTGCTCCATAAAGAACCTACGGTGTTCGTCTGGGATATCTCCCGGATTGAGCGTCAAGCTGTATTTGAAAACAGCGCGTTCCCCTTCGTCGTCAAAATCCCAGCGATGTTCCTGTACTTTTCCTATGCCTTCGGCGTATGACACCACTGTACCATCCCCCCCTTGCTTCCACGCGCCGAGCGGATCAGGGTGAACTCCGGTCTTCAGCCACCGATGAAACCACTCATCGTGGTTGCCAATGATGTCTATGCGATTGTCTATCGTCAACAGCTCGTCTACACACTCCTTGACATGTTCCCATCCGTCGCAGATATCCCCCAAAGTAATGAGCCGATGCCGATGCTTGTCGAAGTTGCTCCTTTCCAGACACTGCACTAAGGCCTTGTGCGCACCATGAATATCGCCTATAACAAATGTTCTCATTTTTCGTCACCAAATTTAACGCTAAAGCCCAACTGTTCCAAAAGATGGATTACATCTTTTTCTTTGTACACAATCTCGTCGTCAGTGCAATTATCACCATGATGATGGATTTGAAATAGGATGCTGCCCATTCGCGTTCGACTGGGGTATTTCTTTAAGGTATCCTCTTCCCACGTCCGGCGGTCAGAACCTATAGGGCCAAAGTAATGGTCCATCAACAGGTCACTCACGTGCCCCAAGATATGATTGTATTTCGCCGAAGTTTGCTTGGAGGCACGTATCAACACCCTTTGTTGAAGAGAAACCCAGACAAATAAAGCAATGGCAATAATCGATATTATGATCGGAAGCGAGTCGATATTCATTAAATAGGCTTTTCAATGTCATAACTCTTGAGATCAACGGCCAGCTTCTTTTCCAGCCGCACATTACGCCGACAAGCGTTCCAGACGTGGATGATGTACTTCACCCGCTCGTCACCTCGTAACTGCTCTTGATCCGATAGCTCTCTACGCATTATCCGCTCCAACGTCTGCCGCAGATAGGCGATGTTACTATCAATAATCTTCGTCATGTGGAGATCTTCACCAGAGGCAAGCTTCGTAAAAAATACCTCCGCGAAATCGGCGTCTAACCGTTGGAAGATGAACCACAACGCGGCATACATGGTATATGTCACAAAGGGGCCATCATTGTGGATAGCACGCGCCTTGGCAATAACCATCGTCAAAGTCTTTAACCGAGTCTTGTTGGACACCCATTTAATCAACGTGGGATTATCCATTTTCTCACCCTTGGGCATCGTCTTCCCCACTCTGCTGTATTCGTCCAGATACCAGATATTGCGTACCGTCGCCCCCGTCACAAATCTATCTTTTAAAATACCATGATCCTTGAGCACGTCAGCCGCAGAACGATTCACCCCCTGGTCGAGATAAATGCGAAACCTATCTTCCGGCCCAACGACAATGCTGAATTCAATCTCCAGCGGCGGCTTGCCATTTTCGAGCCGCTTTTCGTTGGCACAAAGGAAAGCCCATAACCGTTTTTGGCCATCGATGAGCCGAAAAGTGTTGCTAATAATGATTGGCTCGCCCGTCCAAGGATAATCGTCCGCGTACATGTCCTCGGCATACCGCTTAATATCCTTAAACTTAAATTCCCGATTACCTAAATTCAAGTCAAGAAGATCGGCCACCATGGCAGCATTCATCCGCAAGCGATGGATATAGCCATCTCTAATCTTTTTAACGCGCGCCACGATATCCGTCGTATGGATGTGCGGTTGCTTGATCTGACCATAGGATCGCTTATCCTGAATTCTTTCTGGGAAGGCGAGTTCGATATCTGTCATGGGTTATTAATTTTCATCGTTGTTGCTATCGGTGGCATTGGCCGACTTCAGCTCTTGCAATTGCTGCTTGGACTTGTGTTCCTTACGCACGTTCCACAGTTGATAAGTCTTTGGCAGAACAGATACTCCCTCTTTCTCTTCTTCGGTAACTTTCGCCGGAGTCACATCCATCTTAAAGGTATATCTTGAGCCCAGCAGCGTCGTATTGACTTTCTCCCCAACCGCCTCTATAGCTGTCTTTCCAAGCGTGTTGGCTAAAAATTTAAATTTAGGTTTCCCAGGGGATGGCTCCGGCATCTCTTGCACTAAATCAAGAAACAGCTTCTTGTGTTTTTCATGGTTAAACACCAGATATCCATCGCCATTATGAGTCGTCGCCAATCCATATTCCAATTGGAGATAGATTTTCGGGTTCTGCTGAAAATATTTGCCAAAAGTGATAGTGTAGCTCGCCGCCGCAACCGTCTTGCCCTTTGCTCTTAAATCGACTCGTTTGATAAGTTTATCCGGAATCTGGACCTCGATAAGAAGGTCGTAATCGATCATCTCAACAGAGGCGGGAATGACCGGGTCCATCAAGTCGAGAAGTTTAGTATAATCGTCATACGTAAACTCCAGTTTTCTCCGGGGGACAGGCTCGTCGTCACTGAACGAAGACTCTCCTTCATCATCTGAAAGGAAGGTGACAATCGGCGGCTCTTTCGCCTCTAAAGTTTGCGGGTGAACACCATTGGATTTCGTCATACTTGGCTCACCTTTAGTATTCACGGAACTCTCAAAATCCGCTACATCGGCAACGGTTTCCACTACCGCAGGCAGAGTAAGTTGAATGGATTTAGCCAACATGTCCACCTGAGCCAAAAATCTTTTCTGTGAAGTTTCTGTCATTTTCGCAGTACTGGGTAGAGCAATATGAAGCGGGTTCGGGATGTGTTCAGCAATTAACATTAGTTTCTTCAATAAGTCAAGATATTTTTTTTCCGCTTGCGCCTTTCTTCCCAATTCCACTTCGATCAACGCTTGCAAATAATTTGGCTTTTGGCCATACCGCAAGCTCATCGTGCCATACTTCTCTGAATGCAAACCGATCCAGTATCGATTATCCTCACTGACGAAGACGTGTCTATACTTTTCACGTTGCAGCTCTTCTACAAGTTGTTCCTGAAATTTCATTATAATAATTTTTCATTCTGTACCGAAAGCGTTATTTTTATCTTCCCACGGTTACTCTCGTCTCCACTTAAATCTCCCGCTCATGATCAGCCCCTTGCGTAAAAAAAAACGTAAAACAAAATCCGCTATAATAAAGGCTTCCACTCGTTTAGCAGCCGTGCAGCTTCCTTTGTCATTCGACTGGTTAAATCCTCCAACTCCTGCTTCCCCGAAGTAGTAATGCCCATAATTTTCTTTTGTTCGCTTTTCATATAAGCAATCTCCTCAAACAGCACGATGAGCGCTCCCTCAAACCGGCAACTCCTTTCTACGTGATCCCGGAACAATGTTTTTAGATTTGGAATTGAAATATCTTTCGTCCCCGTGAGGATTAAAGCGAACTTGGTTCGGAATCGCGTTAATACTTTTTTCGGTACCGGCTTGCCTTCTCTTTCATCTTTCAGCAGCATGCTCAGATAATTCCGGTGAATTTCTATCTCATCTGCAATCTGAGCTTGGGTCTTACCGGTAGCCACAACTTTGGCGATTCCATCCCCGAAGGGTAGTTTCTTTTTCATTCCATTAATGTTTCGTGATTATTGTTTACTTTTTTTCAGCGCTAAAGCGGGAATCCTTGCGCTATCTCTAAATATAAATTTTTATACTGTCGGTATAAAATTTTATACTAGGTTTGTACTATCCCCTGCAATATAGACTGTACAACGAACAGTACAAAATTTTTTCATGAAAACTTTCAAAAGTCGGCATGAGCACCTGTCTGCCGAAGAGATGCGTATTCTCCAGGCTATCAACCAGGGGTATGGCAACTTCACGGGCAATGCTATGGAGGTGGGACTACACAAAAACACTTATCGATACATCCTTCGACGAGGGTCGGGTAGGCGTGAGAACATCCAGAAAATCAGAGCAGTATTGTTAAAGCATCCTCAATATGAAAGTGATCCATCTGAACAGAGCCAAGATCCAGCAGGATCGGAAAGTTGATGAGCTCGCCGACCAGCTGCGGAGCCGATTGAGGGCGCAGGCGAGGCGTCGCGTACAACAATATTTGCAGCCCAACGAACCAATACAACGTACAACATATGGTACAACACACGAGACAATTTGATTTTGCCTGGAACGGGCTGTTCGTTTATTGCACAGCGACCCTTTATCCTGACGGCTCTCTCCAAAAGATCGACGTCGATTATGTCATCGAAGGAATAAAAGAGTGGCGATGGTTATTGGAAGAAACGAATAGCCCTGTCGTGCGACTCGTTCGCATGAAAATGATGGCGCAAATCAAATTGACAGCTGCCAAAATGATTGCTTCGATTATCTCCCCTGCGTTCGATACCTACGAATTTACTTTTTAAATCAATACTCTTCTTTATGTCTACAGCGCCCGCCATTCAAAGCAATGGTGTCTTAGAAAATCTTGTCCTTGCTGGCGACCTCAGCAAGATGACTGATCAGCAGAAGGTCGTTTATTACAAACAATTCTGCGATAGCCTCGGAGTGAACCCGCTGACGCAACCCTTTCGGATCATGAAGTTCCAAGGTAAGGAGATCATGTATGCGACGAAAGATGCGACCGATCAACTGCGGAAGCGGGATGGCATTAGCATCACCGACGCAACAACCGAGCGGATAGAAGATGTCCTCTTCGTTACCGTGAAGGGAAAGAATAAAGATGGACGCACCGATGTCGAGGTCGGTGCTGTGTACGTCGGTGGCCTAAAGGGTGAACCACTCGCCAACGCGCACATGAAGGCGCTGACGAAGAGCAAGCGCCGGTTGACATTGTCGATCGTAGGGCTGGGCATGCCGGATGAATCGGAAATCGAAACAATCGACGTCAACGCCGTTACGGTGGACTTTCCCGAAGCAGCGAAGCGCACCGTATCAGAGGGCGCCTTCGGCAGCGCAGTAGAGCGGGTCAAAGCGGGTGAAATTGATTTGATCAATAAGATGCGCACAGAATTCCGCTTAACCGATCAGCAGCTGGCCACTCTGGTGAAGCTCGAAGACCAAAACATTATTAAGCATGACGCCTAGAGAACAAGAGGGCTGCTTTTTTATGTCCATTGCCTTTTTCGCAGCGGTACTTATCACATTAATCTTACATCTTTTATTATGAACGAAGTATTTGAAATGGAGATCCATGGCCGGGTTATTCGTGGTGACCGCGCTCTCATGGACAGATTGATCGAGCACTATACGCCGAGGCTCTATATTATCAAACCAAGTAAAATGAACGACCATGCAGCATTTAGTCAAGCACCGGCCACAGCATTGCCGGCTGGCGACGGGGGAAGAATTGAAGGGGGAAGTGCCGACCATTGATCAGCGCCTAGAATATCTCTTCGGCCTCGACATCCCGCACGAGCTATCCCATAGGGAAAACGTCATGGAGATGATCTTTCCGTCCGACCGGTCACTTCAAACAGGCGACGAGCTTGTCAACGAGTATGACAAGTCTGTGATTGTCACAGAGATCTTAGAACGTCGAAAGGCTAGGGGCGACTGGGGGAAGAATCCTTACGATACCGCGCCCGACTTTGTCCGGGTTCAATTCTTTTAAACACACACGTCACAAGGTTTCACGTGAAATGTACAATGATACAATGAACAGTACAAAAGATGGATGGAAAGCGCAGTATAAGCGGCTGTATCAAGAGCACCGGAAACGAAACTATCCCATGGGTTACCGGGACTTCCCCGACATGGAGCCGAAAATGCCCAGCGAAAAAAAAGCGAACGGCCTAACCCAGCTTATTATTAAGTTCCTGGAGTGGAGTGGTCACTATGCCAATCGCATCAGCACCCAAGGGCAGGCTAGGATACACAAGATTCCAAAGTATAATCTTTCCTCCGAAACCATTCAATATAGCCAGTCGGTGCAATGGACGAAAGGAAACACGAAGAAGGGCACTCCGGATATCAGCGCCGTTATTTATGGGATGTCCGTTTGGATAGAGGTCAAGGTAGGCAAAGACAAGATGAGTGAGGCCCAAGTAGAACAAAAGCAAAAGCTCCAACAGGCTGGCGCGTATTATTTCGTGGCCCATGACATGCAGAGCTTTTGCGATTGGTACTATCAACTTATAGAACCGAAAGACCCAGACAGATATACGACGCTAGAAGGTTACGAATAACATTGACTAACTCATCTCTACATACATATGCACGATTCTCTCAGCGCCGTCTGGCAAGAAGTCACCGACTTGCTCGCGGCTGGGGTCTCGATTATCCCCGTCAGAGACAGAGAGCAGGACGGAAAGCCGCCGAAGACGCCCTACTTCCAATGGAAGCAATTCCAGGAGCGCATCATTCAGCCCGACGAGCTATGGCACGCTATGGAAGTCTACAATACATCAGCCGTCGCTATCGTTTGCGGGCGGGTCTCTGGCAACTTAGAAGCTATCGATATCGATGTAAAGAATTGGCCCGGCATCGACGCTATATTGTTTGCTCTAATAAAGGACCTATATCCCGATATCTGGAGCGGTTTCAGAATTCATGCGACGCCTTCTGGTGGCTTCCATTTACTTTACCGAACGGGAAATCCTACTGGAGTTGGAAATCTCAAGCTCGCAACAAAAGAAGATTGCAAAGAGGCCGGGATTGAAACAAGAGGAGAAGGCGGCTATATTGTAGCTCCGCCGTCATTGGGCTATACGATTTATCAAAATAATCCGATTCCTACGATAACTAACGAGCAGCGGGAGAGCCTGATCAATCTCTGTCGCAGCCTAAACCAAAAGATCAAGATTGACAAGCCGGATGGAGTCAAATCAGAGGACCACTACTACGATGAAAACCCTTTTGTTCATTATAATGGCAGTGGAGCAGGTGAAACGGTGCTCTTGGACCATGGATGGACGAAAGCAAAAAGCGGCAACAGTCACTATCACTATTTTACCCGTCCTGGGAAAGCAAAAGGGATTTCCGCAAGCTTCAACCGGCAGACCAGGTTATATTTCATCTTTACTTCTTCGACGGAATTCGAGCCCGCCACCGGTTACAATCCAGCGACCGTCCTTGCTAAACTTCAGTTCGGTGGGGACAAAAAAGCGGCCTATCAGTACTTGGTCAGTAATGGCTATGGCAAGATTAAGCCGGGGATCGAAAGAAAGCTCGTTCAGCGCGCTAAGGAGTTGCCTCCTAACGCGAGTCCCGAAGCGAAGGTGCTTTATCTGGAGACGCGGTCGCAGCAAGACAGGCAGTACCCACACGGCACCTATTGGGACGTCTCGGACAAAGGGGTGGTCACGATCAACCGGGAAAAGCTTTATTATGTCTCGGAAAAGATCGGCTATCGCTTGTACAAAGACCGGCTGGTATTGCAGGAAGGATACAAGGTATCCGAACGATCCGAGCGCGAGTATTACGATCATGTTAAGCAGTATATCGGTCGTGATGAGGCGGTACAGAACGCGTTCGAGGCTTTCATTCAGCGCGCCGGCAATTTTACCATCACGAGATTGCCCCTGCTAGGCGATGACCAGATACTGCGCAGTACAAAAACGGTGGGGTATAAATTCTTTTCAGATGGCTATGTCACGATTTCGGCGACGGATATCACAACCCATTCCTACGATGATCTCAACGGCCGGCTGATCTGGAAGGCGCAGATCTGTGAGCGACCGTTTACATTGCTGGAGCAGATCGATCCGCAAGGCCTGTATTATGAATTCCTGTCCCTGGCGGTAAGTATCTCCAGCTATCTTTGGCGAATCATTGGCTACCTGACACACGAATACAAGGATGAGAGCCAGGCCTATATCATTGTGCTGATTGAACAATGTCCTGATCCCAAGCAGGGCGGGGGCACCGGGAAGAACCTTTTCGTCAACCTGCTAGGCCATACGACTACGCTCAAAAATGTGTCCGGCGCCCAGGTGCAGCTGAACGAAAAATTCCTCCAGGTCTGGAACTACGAGCGGGTCTTTGCGATCAATGATATTCCTCGGAAGTTCAACTTTGGCTTCTTAAAGGAACCAGCTGGAGGATCGGCCACGCTAAAGAAGTTGTTTAAGGATGAACGAACGATACCCGTCCACGAGATGCCCAAGTTTATTCTCTCCAGCAACTATTCCTTCGATGCTTCCGATGGCGGCTTGAAGCGCCGAATCATCCCGCTGGAGTTTTCTCCTTTCTTCACGCGCGTAGGCGGCGTGGATGTCCACTTCGGAAAGCTCTTCCCCTACGAATGGTCAGCCGAGGACTGGCTCCAGTACGATAACATCATCGTCCGGTCGATTCAGCATTACCTCAAAGGCGGCGGGAAGCTCTTCCCGATGCCGCTTACGGAAGATGGCTGGCTAAAGCAATTCGACATGATCCATATGCAGCTGACGCGAGAGTTTATTCAGCAGCACTGGGACACCTGGCTGCAACTCCGTTTCGTCAGCAATGAAGTCTTCAAGGAGCACTACGGAAAGTTTTGTGTCGCTAACAACATTAATTTCAAGTTTCAGCTCTCCAGTGCGCGGATGACCTACGCACTGGAAGACTGGTGTGCGCACTACAAGGTAAAGTTTACCAGAGATCACTCCATCCGGGAGCTATTGGATACCCAACGGGGGCGGCTATTCGAATACGAGAAGGCGCCGTTTTAAAAGAAACGGGCCTACCGAAAAATAAAAAGCCAGCCCAAAAGCTGTCTTTATTACCGACCAGGGACACCCCAATCCGCAAATCCAGCCCTCTTCTTTGGCGATCAGGATGCCTTGATCAGGACGTGCGCCACGATCACAGTCCTGGTAGCTGCAACAGGTAAACGGGTGTACGTAGCCCGATTGCTGATACTCGTTTAGCGCCTTCACCTGCTCAGGTGTAAACGGCGCATGGATTTTAGAGCTCATATATTACCATTTGAATTTTGCACCTCTTCGCTTTAACTCCATCGTCGGCAACGGCGGCAGCAGTTTGTCCGGCCTTGTCTTAAGGATTACGCATAACTTCAAAATGTCTTCCAACACCGGCCGTTGCCTACCTGCCTCAATATTGATAATAGAGATGCGAGACATATCCATTAAGTCGGCGAGATCCTCTTGACGTATATGCAGCCGCTTGCGCGCCGCTCGAACATTCTTGCCGAACTGCTCGATGACCTTCGGGTATCTCGTTCCGCTACGCATCGGGCTTCTGGTTTGTCTTTTCGCCAAAGACGAATGTTGTTAATTTTTTCATAACCTCTGGATCGAACGCGTATCCCAGTTTTCGTGCGACGAGGACAACCCTTTTGACGGTTTCTTTAGCAACGCCATGGATGTCCCCTTTTCTAATCTTGTACACCATACTGGGGCTTACGTTCGCCTTTGCAGCGATAGCGATGGCGCTAACCTCTCTTTTGGGTTTAATGATGATTGGCATTCTTTGGTGGCTAAGAACAACCTGCCTCATGAGGGTTAGACAATCGTGCTTATATTCCAATGCATCGGCGGCTTCTACTACTTTTGCCAACAAATCAATAGAATAGATTCGCCACCCACCGCGTAAAATATGGGATATCGTTTGTGATGTGCAGCCAGCTTTCTCGGCTATCATGGCTTGTGTTGTTTTTTGTTTATCCATATGCATTAGATTAATTTTAAAGCATGTAGCAACGCCCCTTCGCGGGCGAGTTCGTGCGATGACTCAATGCTTCTTTTGGATTTCCAATCTACTTCCGCTGGCAGCACGGAGTGCTCAACCTCTTCTCCCAATTGAAAAAGACCATATGTCCAAGTACCATTACTATGTGGGTAGGCCGTTGCCTGTATCCCATGCTTCTCCCGCAACCATCGCTCCAGCAGATCCTGGGTCGGACACGCAATGATGTACTCCGGAAGGTTGCTGTTGGTTGTGGGGTCTTCTTCCCTCGTGCGCGCCATCGACTCCTTAATGGTAGTCGGGATGCTCAGCGGCAGCGGTCGGGCAAGCAGATCAAGCACTAGCTTGGCCTCTCCATCCTGCACCCGATAGACGTAGGCGCAGGGCTCATCGAATCCCTTAGCGCGGGCGAGTTTCGCGGTCTCAAACGTAACGAGTTCTTCTTGCATATCAGTTGGGATGAATGGGTGGCAGCGCTTCGCTCCCCTCAATCTTGCGTGCGAAGTGGGAGGCAAGCGAGAAGCGGGCGAGGATCTTGTCGATACAGCCCGGATGGTTCCGTAAGTAATCGTAAAACCTGCTGATGTTGCATGCGCCCGACTCCTCATACATTACTTTCAATTCCTTCATGAATAAGCCAAACACGGCCGGAGTGGAACAGGATGCTGTCTCGTAGAAGGCTAGCTCGCCACCGGTAACCCCGATGATGTAGGCGCAATAATACGTCAGGCAGTTGTCACATAACCGATCCTTACCGCGATAGCCAAAGAGGGAGAATATCAACTCTAGCGCTAGCCTATCATCTTGCTCAATCATGCGAATACTTTTTACCGTGAGGATAGATGCCCAGCCACTTCTTGATCTTGTACACAAGCATATACCACCACCAATATTTCAACATCTTTTGCCCTATCTTGTCGTAGACCACCTTGTCGGCCAGATCCCTTGGCGTCAGTTGCCCCTGCTGCTCGCGATCGCTGTAGCGCCAGATGTTCACCGCCATCGCGATCGCGGGGACCTGACGCTCGGCGGCATCCAGCTTCGCTTGTGTCGCTTCTGGCAACGCCAACCAGATCGCCCGTTGCTGACCATCGCTCAATAGTGCGTAATAGTTGAAACAGCTGGAGTTTCGCAAACCTTCATCTTGGTCACCACTCCGCTTAGGGAAAGCCAGCAGCGTTCGTTCGAACTGTTCGAGCGAGTAAGGATGCGACCGCAACAGCTCGGGCTCAGCCGGAGGTGGCGGGCCTTCCTTCAGCCGCTGCTGCTCAGCCAGGACTAGTTGGATCGCTTCTTCCGTATACTTGCCAAAGGCCTTCGTGCACTTATACACTTTGGCAAGCTGCGGGAGCGGCAGCTGCTTCATGAGCCGACCGTACTCTTCGTCAGGCAACAACTTGAACCGCTCCGAGAGCTCGATCAGCCGTTCCTTCGGCACCTCGGCGTACTGCGGATCTTTGGTGACGAGGCCGATCACCAATAGAAACTCTTCATAGCTCATCGTTTCTTTCATATGATGTGAGTTTATTTGTCCTCGTGTTCGATAATCCATAGGTCGGTTACCATTTCTTCCTGGTCGCAGTCCATCGCAGCGATTTGCCAACCAGCTGCCTCCAGCGTAGCTACTAGGCCATCCAATATTCCTTTGCGATCGGTGCCAAATTTCGTGGCCAGCAGCAGGTTGATGAATCCGATTACCAGTTTCGTTCCTTCTTTATCGAGTTGGTAGGTCATAGCTTAATCTCTAGGTGCCGGCCATCCATATCCCAGCGGTAGCGTTGCTGGAGCTCGTGCAGATAATGGATCTCGAATGTCAATCATATGTTAAGCTTTAGGGGCTTGCCCACCTGCCACCTATACATTTGTTGTAGCTCGTGGACGTAGCGAAGTTTCTTCATGAAGCCTGGGTTGTTTTGTCCGAAGGTGATCTCTCCAGCGCCATAGACCTCCTCCCCGATCGTGGTATCGTCTATCCAAAACTTAACAAAGTACGTATTGGGACCATTCGTTTCGTTATACCGAATGCCGTTAGGGACCAAATCCGGAAACCAACCTATGTCAAGCACGAACCTCGGCAGGAGCGGCAGCGGCTGGATCAACTCCGAAGCGGCAAAGCACCATCCTTTTCGGGTGAACACCCGCTCCTGGACGACTCCCTCAACCATCATAGGCGCGCCGTCACGGAGTATCCAGCTGCCATAGGATAATTCGGTAATGTCAATCATACCGGTAAGTGTTTTCTGTGCGTCCAATAGTAGATATTCTGTAGTTCGTGCAGGTATTGAATCGGCTGACCGCCCTTCGCATCCACCCACTTGATTTGGCCGTCTTCATTGAACACAAGCCAGTCGTCACTATACCGCTTGGGAGCGCAAACCGTCATCCCGGCCATGCTTTCGCCGGCGATCCAGCCCATCTTCTGCATCAGGTCAATCGTCAGGGGGATACCCTCAGTTTCCTCTACCGAGGGGATATGGTTTTCTCCGGACCTGGTTTCGATCGTCAGATGGATTGGACCGATTAAGACCAGCTTGACCTGCTCCCCTCTATACAGCAGCAGATTCCCATACATTAAATCATCTAAACAGACCATAGGATTGCACAATGAATGATACAATGAATAGATACAAGAATAGCACAATTTTAACCAACTACCAAGGGTCTCAGCTGTCTTTTTCGGGATCGGGGTCTGCGCCCTCCGATGGCCCTGTGAGCGATTTTAAGCCGAATTGCCGGACTTTCTCCGCCGCCTCGATCTCTATGCCGACCGAGTTGCCGATCGAGCCGTCACGCCGCGTATAGGTCCGGTAGGTAACCGCCCCCTTCATCTTGACTAGGGACCGGGCGGTCAGCTCCTGGATCTCGTAGCCCTTGGGGTTGGTCCAGGTGCAGCTGATCCAAAGCGGCTTGCCAGAGATCTTGCGGCCCTCCCGGTCAAAGGCGACCGGGGTATGGACCGCCGTAAAATTCCAGATCGCCTGATTGCCTTCGATCGTTAGATGGGGAGCTTCCTTGATCACAGCCGTGACCTGCCAATTATTCATATTGGATTTGGTTTTTATGGTTACAGTAATGGATAACCGAACTAACGGTCCCGGTTACCCACCAAAAAAGGGGGGGTAAAAATAGGCCCAAAAATGCCGATTTTCAACCGGATTTTAGCAATAGTAATCAGAGAGTTAGGAGGGTTTTTTGATCGATGGTTGCCTATGCAACCAAAAAAAACAGCGTCTATATATACCGTTAAAGGGGGTTTCTGGAACCCGCGCCCAGACTGGTTTGTTTCAAAATACACAGGAATGTTTCAAAATCAACATGTTTTGTGACAAAAAACACACATTTTGTTACAAAAAAAACAAGGCAAATCTAACAGTGTTAACCCACGCCCAGCTTGTTTTAGCTGGCAAACAGTACAAAAGTTGTGACAAAAAAAACAGCCATTCAACGCGAGCAAATAAAAATATTTTTTTTCAAAAAAAAATTGGTCGAATAAGACACTACTACTTTTACATATTTATACCTATTGCTTTATTCGTTCCTTTACGCGTTATTGTCGTGTTTTTTTTGAAACAGCTCTTTTTTTTTCATCTATATACTTCTAATTTAAATCAATAGATGTTCCAAAATAAACAAGAAAAATAAAGGTAGGGAAAGATAAGTGAATGTAAAAGAATTTTTTGGTGTTCCGAAAAAAACATGTGTAATTTGTAACAGTGCTTGTTTATTCTGTACATGTTGTATCATCCGTTGTGCGGTCCATTGTGCGATGATACAAAAGGTAACGCTAACAATACAACGCACGGTACAATAGGATTTTTTGTAATTTGAGAACAGTACAACAGATAGAACAAAATTTTTTCCATGCAAAATTTGTTACAGCTCTCTTTGACTTTCCGAAATGACCCCCAAATGCACATGGGGACCCTCCTAAAATGCGAGTGCGGATGGCAGGGACCCCTCAAAGAAGCCACCGAAGTCCTCTATAAGAAGCGCGACGGCAGTATTGAAGCCTGTCACTATGTCTGCAAACGCAAGGAGTGTATGAAGATATTAGCCGAGGATGCAATCAAAACGCCCATCTCCCTGATCGATCAGGCCAACCAAACCTGGCTCCCGGCATCGGAGCGCGACGAACCATGACCTACTATATATTGGTATGCGGCTCGACCGAATATAGCGACTACCCCCGCCTCGAACGCGTGCTCTCCGACGAGATCCCGCTCGCTCTCCAGCGGTGCCCCACAGGCGAAACCGTGACTATCGCCATCGTCCACGGCGACGCCCCCGGCGCCGATCGCCTGGCCGACCGCTACGCCAAGAAACACAACCACTTACCCATCCCCTTCCCAGCCAACTGGAAACGCTTCGACCGCAAAGCCGGTCCCATCCGCAACTCCGAAATGGCCGCGTTCCTGAAGAACAAACTACCCTACGTCTCCGCCATCGCCTTCTGGGATGGCTACACCCCAGGCACCGAAGACATGCTCGAAAAAATCAGCAAGGTCCTTCGCCTTCCGGTCCGAAGAGAGTACTTTTAACGGCACAATAAACAATACAACAGATGGAACAATCAATGGAACTAAAAATTACGGCGGGCGGATCGATGCTCTTTGAGCGAATAAGCCATCAACGAACTAGTGTATGGGTCAGCACCTGCAAATAACGCATGCCGGCGTAGAGCTCACCCTTGGTGAAGCCAAGTTCTTGCGATTGGTCTGTACGCAGATGACGTATTACCAAATGGCTTATTTCTTGGGCAAGAGTCCGCACACGATCGATGGCTATCGTGATCACTTGTTCCATAAGCTGAACGTGCGTAGAAGATCCGGCCTGATCATGTGGGCTATTAAGACAGGTTACTTGCAAACGAAACACGGTATAATAAAAGGATTATGACGATTAGAGAAGTGCTCGACCGGTATTGGGAGGGGGAGATCAACCTGGAAGCAGCGTTCACGCTGCTGGCTGAAGAGGGGTTTTGCCCTGCATTAATCAATGATGATTATGGACTCTGGGCGGTAGAATTAGGATCGGGGTATCAACAAGTGCCGAACATCCCTGGTGAGCCATCCACTATTACTACAACGTTCTTTATCGAGAAGGAGTACTGGCAGAAGACGATTACCGACGCTTTTGTTTACGCATTAAGACAGGCATTATGAATAAGGTAAAATTTACGCTGTCCGCCACGTTATTGACGACGCCTGATTTTAAACAAGGCACCATCGAAATCGATATCAAATCTGACAGCGCAGAAGTCGAGGAGAAGATAGGTAATGATGCGGAATTTGCCATCATGGCAGCTATCAATGTCTTAGCGGCAGCGATGGCCTCCGTGATCCAACAGGGAGCATCTAATGGCATGGACGCTAAGGATGCGTTGAAACTAAAATCCTTTAAAACGATTTCCGTGTTCGTTGACATGCACACCAAAACCGCTTGGATGAAAAGATCAAAATCATGATACGACTACCACTCATCTGGTTGCTCCTGGCTGTCTGCGCTCCGCCAGCATCGAAGTACCACGCATTCCAGGTCTTTGAAGGCAAAGGCTTCGTTAACCTGACGGACGTTACCTATCGCGAATGCAGCGTGGAAGTAACCTTCGCGAGCGATAAATTTACGCTGGGTAGCCAGGCGTATCACATAGACTATACCGAGAAGTTCGGCGATTCCAACTTGTCATACTTCGGCCATCGGATGGTAAAGGGCGAACGCGTACAGTGTTCGTTCATCCCATTGCCACCGGAGCAGAATAAGCCATGGACGCTGCTCTTTACATGGCAAGATAGCCTTAAAGCCTTTCACGCAAATGTTATAACACCATGAAGCTTACATCCAATAAAGCATGTAAGGAGGCACTGGCCTGGGTAGAAGAAAACTTTCAGAGCCAGCCAGGGGAACCCGGTTATGAACAGCTGGATATGTTCGCGAATGCTATAGTAGAATGGGAGAATAAACATTATCCGATAGAATGGCCCAAGGTGAAGATATCATCGATCATCAGTCGGAACAGAGACGCGAAGCTACGGCATGAACTGGGGTTGCGCCCGGAGCGGCAATGGCAGCGTATGAAAAGGCGTCGTAGCAAGAGTTGGTTGGTGCGAACGATGACGGTTGCGTGGCATTTCAAGCTGTATGGTTTCTGGGAAAGGAAGACAAAGTTTATATTTTCGCAAGATCCTAATGAGTATATTAACAACAACATATGAGGACATCAGCCATCATCAGAAGGAATAGAGCTGACCACGCCGGCATCGACTTAAAGGGCGATGCCAGATTTATGCGATATAGAAAGAAAATCTTCAGTAAACATAAAGAGTGGATTTTATGGCGAAGACGATATGCGTTCAAGCGAGCATGGTATAAATCTCTATACGAGCGCCGCCGTCTACCCATGTGATAATATCTTGGAAAGCCGGGGCCAACGCGCTGGGGGAAAACGCGTTAGTTTTGACCGGGTGGGGTCGGATTTTTCGATTTGGGGGGAATTCCTTACCTTTGATTGAGGCGCGGGATCGGTGTGATTTTGGGTTATAATTATTGTTATGTTAAATAGACCTTGACCGAGGCCGTTAGCCCCCTCCCCTACCCCACCGAATTCGCTAAAAATCCCAAGAAATTCAGGCTTACACAAAATAGTTGTTATTCTCCTGTTTTGTACTGTTTGTTGTACAATTCATATTACAAATCTTTGTAACACAATGTCGCCAATCGATTATGCTGCATTCACCGTGCAAGCTATAAGGGACCGCAACGGCGGCTTGATTCGTCTTAGTTTCACTCAGCTGGACATGGAGGTGTTGCATGCATTGATGCGGTTCGGTCGCGGCATGCGCATAGCGGAGATAGCGCGCGAGACGCGTGGGTTTGTGCATCGCAATACTCTCCTTTGGTCATTGGACCGGTTGATAAAAGATAAGCACGTTGTTAAGACAGGGCTTAATCAACGGCGTTATGTATACTACTCCATCACTCTCGAGGGTCGCGCTGTCTTGGACGATCTTAACGCGCGGATCATTGCCTTAGCGCATGCGGCGATGGGTGTACCGATACCAGAAGATAACAAGTAACACTAGTGTCATAGGGGTTAATAACAGATGCCTACCAAGTTGGTAGGCATCGTTGTTTATACACATGAGAAGAGCGACGAAACAAAAATGTCCAGCGGCATCGGCTGGACATGCTCTAATCAAAAGACCATAACCAGTAAACCTTATCCTATGAGGGACAAGTTAAGAATTTCCTCCATTCCACCCAATTTTTTTTGTACAATCTGTTGTACATTGTGTTGTGCTATGCGAATAGGGATAACGTATAGTATACCAAGGTTTTGCATGGGTTTCTCAAGTTTTTTGGCTCTCATGGTTTCTGGGTAATTATTATATTTTCTTGGGTGAACACCCGGTGAACACTTGTTCACCCGGATTATTTAGCATAGCTTTGTCTTCAGAAGCGGGATCAATCCCGCACCTACTGGAATTTCAGCTGGTATCTCCTTTGTGTGTACATCCGATAGCTCACCACGTTCATCGCTTGCATGTCTATGCTGTTTATGCGATATAGGGTATAACACCCCGCCAACGTGGAAGAGGGTCGGACCTCTTCAGCGTGCTGCAACCAACGGGCCGAACGTGTGGGATAAGGTGTACGGCATAGCACAGATTAACGGGGATCACTCTTTACAAGCTCTACCGACGAACCGCGTAGCTTGCACAAGGGGCGAGCCCTTGAAGAGTGCTAAAATTGACAACTATGTTTACTCAACAAGAAAGGGACCTCATGCAGGCGGCTATAGCCTCACATCTACTTTACTTATACGATACTCGGGCTATGACTTTAGAACAAAAAGAAGCGGAACGTGATAAGGTGAGAGCGCTATCAGCAAAGATTGACGCAACCGCTAATAAGGGACCATATAAGCCGATTACGTTAGTCCTAGACCACATCGGATGCCTTCATATGTTTGCGGGCGATGTTCATCCAACTGGCCGGGATCATCCGAAGGTTAATGGCCGCGAAGCGGTAACGTTTATCCAGCGGCAAGAGGACATTGAGGGTATAATGGAGTATCTAACAGATGACGAACAAGAGAATTTAAGCGGTGGTAATCCGGTTCGTACAACGTACGTTCCGGATTACTATATCATTCCCGTTCAATCCTAACCCCTCATTGCATAACGGCAATCTGCGTAGTTCGAGACTGCGCAGGGGTGCTAAACTTACACACATGAAAAAGATAGACGGAACTTCCCCTAAGCGTAATAGGTTTACCAACCTTGAACAGGTCGCGCGGTTGCTTCTCAAAAGACTGATATCTTTCACCTATACACCTGCTTGTATTGTAGTCACTGATTCGGATAAGAGCGAAATGGCGTTTTACACAGCCACCTATGATTTTGAAACCAAAGAAGTAGTATTAATGATGGGTGCAAGCTATATAGCGGAAAAGCATTACATAGAAATCAAGCATAGTGATGCGGTATTATACATTGAACGCGCGAAGTAAGTCATTTCAGGGCTTCGATACTTAACACAGGGACCGCATGTCTATGCGGTCCTTTACTATTATAAACAACATTTAAATATATGGACGCACTAAATGAGTTTATCCTAATCATCGCATCGGTTGCCGGGTTGGGCACGCTGATCTTTATGTATGGCTTCTTTAAGGACTGCGAAGAGTCTGACAACACTTCCCCGCGTGGTTAAAGGCCACCGTTAGCGGTCAGCGCGCTAACGGGGAGCACTGCCTTACGGCAAGAATTCGAACTAAAAACAGATCATTATGAAACACTTCTTTCAAGTGGACAATGACCACGTAGATCGTGTTCGGGAGATTGCGATGAAAAGCGCGCTACACATTGGAATCAGTAAGGAATGGGATACAAAGACGGATATGTATGTTACTAGTCTTCCCAATGAAGCCGATACGCTGATTAAGAGGCTTAAACGAAATGGCATTAGCGCGCGCATTTATAAGCGCATCGACTACGCGAACTAAAAACAACTATATGACAAAAGTTAAAACGAACGAGCAGCGCTTTCGCGCGCTGCTCAACGATTTGGGACCGTTTGGCGCGGCTATACTACGGGAGCGCATGATGAACATGGTACAGTATAATCGCGATGCCATTGAGAAAGACCCGGAGTCTTTCAACAATCCGCTCTTCAACCACACACACTATTCGGCATTGTGTGACAAGATTGAAAAGCACCTGGGTTTCGAAGAGTAACCCGGCCATCCCTTGGGTCAGGCCTATGCTGTTCGAATCAGCGAAGGGAGCGAACTAAAAACAAGATGTATGTCCGATTTATTCATGTGGTTGCTGTTAGTCGGCTTCTATGCCGTGCTGATGCAGTTTCCCGGTTATAAACCTAAAAGACGTAAGGTATGAGCTTGTATGTAGTGGAACTGGTAAACGGTGATATCGTTACCGTTTACGCGGATAGTGAGCAGGATGCAGCAGAGCAAGTGTAGGACACGGACCGCGTAGGCGGCGCAATGGACCGGTTAATGCCGGTCCTTTCTTTGTAACTAATATCTATTTATATGGAGAAGATTCTACTGATCGATGCGAACAGGGGTATTTATATCCCGCAGGAGTTTGCCAAGGCTTACGGGGAGCAATTCACCGGAACTTCATTAGAAGAGGATATAGCGATACTTCTGGAAGGTCCCGACCATGCTGAATACAATGAGGCAATGGACGAAATTCTCCTGAAGGGAGGGCTAATATTAGATGGGAAAAAGTACAGGATTGACCAGGACGGTGACTTATGGGCGGTCCCTGAAGGGTATGAAGAACCGGAAGAGGCCTCGTAACCACCATCCCCGATCCCGTTTTGGACATTCAACGCATTTTAGAATATTAACGGAAAATCAATCAACATGAAAGTAATAACTATTACGGGGAACGTTCCCGGCAAGGTGATTTTTAACTTAGAAGGTTTAACACAATTGCAAATAGCGTCCCTCTATAATGCATTAGAGGATGCTATTGCAAAAGAGCTATTCCATAATCCGACAAGGGGCGAATTGCTGAAACAGTTGCATGAAGCTATCGCCCCTTACTTATAGGTTAACTGACGAGTCTTGAATAGACGAAAGGGGGCAACCCCTCTTAACCAAAAGACAGCCGCAGTCTATAACAGGCGGGCCAATGTTATGAACAAGAAAAATTACCGGACCGTACGGACCAAGGTGTATCAATTTGATGCGCTGAGCGATAAGGCGAAGAAAAAAGCCATAGAGCAATGCCGCTACTTCAATGTTGATGGCGAGTGGTGGGAGTTTATCTACGATGATTTCAAGCGGATTTGCGAAACCGTTGGCGTCGACGTTGATTTAAAGAAAACCCACTTCCGTTTCTCAAGTCAGGGGGACGGGGCTGCGTTTACAGCGGATGTTGATTTGTTCAAGCTGATCGACGGCATTAACGGGGAGGCATGGCGGCAAGAGGCGCCCAACTTGGACAAGGAAAATAACTTTACTCCTCCTCATTGCAGCGTAGATCGGCGGGTATTGGATTTGATCAAACGGGACTGGATTAGTTTCACGGTGAACCTTGAAGCGAAGGACCGGCCTTATCATACAAAGGCAGATATCGAGTACGATTACACTCAGGATTCGTGCGGGTCCTATGAGAACATTGAGAACCAGCTGGACTTATTATACCTATGGGTCAAAGACGTTGTCATCGAATTGAACCATTTGCTATATCGCATCCTAAAACGTGAATACGAATGGCGGACGAGCGATGAAGCGGTCATTGAAACGATCAAGGCCAACGAATATGAGTTTCTGGCTGATGGCAAACGCTTTTAACCCTACATGGTGCAACGCCCCGGATCGTCGCCGGGGTAGGTTCGAACTAAAAACAAGTGTATGGAAACTCTACCGATGATCCCGAAGGATCAACTTATTTGCAAGAGTCATGCGGCATCGATGCTCATGATCTTTACGGAACGGCATTTCAAGGACCTCGTTTTGCACATTTATGAACGGGCTAAGAAGAACCAGGAACGATGGCTTTATTACAACCTTGTGAATATCCTTCTTTACAGGGTGACGAACGAATGGGTCGATCAAATGGAGGCCGTTGAAATGGATGCTACCCTTATCCGCGAAATGTCCGTCAGCGATCAGGAGGAGTACGTAAGAGTGTATGAAAACAGGTATTCGCATTGGTTGCGATATGGTGTCTTAATGCCATAACCACGCTTGGAGCTTGCAAGGGATCGTTTCCCTTGCGTGGTTCGAACTAAAAACAAGTGTATGAAAAAGCAAAATGCTACAGGTGTAAGCCTGTTTATCTTCACGGCGGTTGTTATGATCGGGTTTGCCCTGACTATTTATTCCATCAACGCTGCGTTGTGGGTGTATTCCCCGGGCCGGTAGAGCGACTTCTACGATCGTTTAGTTTTATCCATGCGACCTCAATCGGTCGCTTTAAAGGACCGGGTTTCTACCCGGTCCACATTTTCCCTACGGATCATAACGATGCCGTGCTATTCGATTAGGATAGGGACCGAACTAAAAACACATAATATGACACCCGAACAGTTCGAAAAGTACATTAGCATTAAGCTACAGGAAAGTAAGCTAACTCAAAAGCGACTCGAAGAAAATTGCGCATTATTTGTTGATGTGACAAAGATTGCCCTTGAGATAATGCTACACGCTGGCATATCAAAACTTCACGCGCTAACGGCAATGTATGGTCCCTTTATGGATTCTAAGTGTGAAGGCGAGGTGAATTTTTGGTGGACAGGATACATCCAAATGTATGACAGCTGTAAAATCCGCTATTCTATTGAGCTTGCCCGGCAATGGGTTAACGGCAACCAATGGTGCGAGGTGGGCATGAAGTACCCGACCTTTGATAAGGCGAAGTTCGTAAAGCGCTTTAAGCTCCAATATGTCGGACTGTATCCGGCTGATGGCGTTGAGTATGAGGTTTGGGAGAATCCGGGCCGGACCATGATGTGGTCATGTAGTCCAGGGAGCTTCGGTAAGGGAGGATACGCGGGCCTTGTCTTCGATACGTTTGATAGCGCGTATCAGTTCGTACAGTGGTTTATGTCTTCGCCTACTCACTATGTGAAAGACATCGATGTCTTTCACAATGGACTGGGCGGCCTCGGTGTTGAGCAGTACAAAACCATCCGCGAACGAGGTTCAGTAAGTGCAAGCTAACCACCCACAGCGGGACCGTGGTCCTTCGGGATCGGCGAGGCATTCGAAGTGCCGCCCGCTGCTAATCAAAAACAAGTACATTATGGTGGATGCGTCAAACTTTTATATTAGGACTGATTGCACGTGGTCTTATCTATACTATGGCAATAGAGCCTATGATCTTTTTTCAGAACTGAAAAACACTTCTGGTATCGAGATTGTCCGTCCTTATGCAAGTTCAAGCTATTATGCGGTAGATGCTGCCAAAAATGAAGTATACCGGCTTTCGAACCATTGGGGGCGCGTTGCGTCCTGTTTTTGGTTTTTAGACAAAGACCTACCGATTTGGCAGCTACGCCAGCGATTGTATGTAATTGCGAAAGCAAATTTTTCTGATTTTATTCAAAAACCACACCCGGTTGATTATTAACTAAAATTTTCAAAACTCTAAAACTATGGCACACACTAAAGGACGTTGGTCATCGTATGAAGATGCTGTTACCGCTAAAGTAAAGGCAAGGGGGCGTATCGATGTTTCTCAAGTTGATATCTGCCATATGTACGACGACGATGGCATACCGCGCAGCGAGCAGCGGGATAACAAGAAGCTGATCAAAGCTGCGCCGGATATGTATAGGGCTTTGCAAGAGATCATTGATGTAATTGAATCAGGTGACCGTAAGGTAATGCGAATCATTCTGCTGAAAGCGTTGATGTATGCCAAGGCCGGGCTGCGCAAAGCTCCGAAGCGAAAGTAACTAATAGCGGGCCGCACTACAGGTGCAGACATTCGCCATGTCACCCGCTGCGAACTAAAAACTAGTAAGATGAAATCAACGCTTAGATTGAAAGTGTCTATCAAGGTAGGCACGGCAAAGGCGATGGAAAAATGGTATCGCGATTTATTCCATGCCTGTGACAAAAAGAGGATTGATGTCGTCCGGGAGCTGGTAACGATGGAGGAGAACCAGCGGCGGGCCGGTGATTGGAATTGGGGGGCCGAATGTTTCGATGCCGAGTTCATTACGGAGAAAGACGATCTATTGCATCGGGCATTCCTGTTAGTGGAGGCCGCGAAGATGGGCAAGCAATAGCCCATTTTTAATCCCTACCCCCGTACAGCGCGCTGACTTCGGTGTCTACCCTTCGATGCGGGGCGCGCTGGCTAAAACACAACTATATGAGTTACGATCTTAAACTGAAAGACCCGCTAACAGGCGAAACCATCCTGTTAGCGGAGGACCATCACATAACAGGTGGTACATACGCACTTGGTGGAACAAAAGAAGCGTGGATTAATATTACTTATAACTACGGTGGTATTTTTCGTCAGGTGCTTGGAGAAAATGGTATCCGAACGATTTACGGCATGACCGGTGCGGAAGCGCTGCCGCTCTTGGAAAAGGCCATCTATCAGCTAAAGAGTGATATGACGGACAACTACTGGGATGCGACTGAAGGTAATGCCAAGAAAGCGCTGCTAAATGTAGCTGCTTTATCCGCTCTTGCTCCCCAAGGGATATGGAGCGGAGACTAACCGCCTGACGGCGAAATTTTATAACTAAACTTACCCCAATGAACAAGAAAGATGGAAGGCCTTTCTATGAGGCCTGTTATGATGGTATGATGTCAACGGTAATCGAAATAACGGCGGATGATGTAAAATATGAATATCATACGGTGGACAACTATGAGTTTTTTTGGAGCCGAGCCAAAGCGGTGAGAGCATTGCGGGCAAGACTGCGCCGGGAGATTCGTGATCTTAAGTATTGCTTAAAGCATCTTCATTAATTAGTAAACTAAAAACAAGTATATGAAAACATTCGATTGTACAGTAATTTACGCGAGGCCTTCGCATTGGGGAGGCATTGAATCAAAACGCTGGCAATGTCGCATTCATGCAATTGACGAGTCAGCAGCCGAATCAATTGCTCCATTGTTAGTTGCAGATAAGACCTACCTATATACAATAATGGTAGAGGTTGAAGTAACAGTTATTCTCTAAAACGCCACAGTGGACCGCCACGCATGCAGCTCGTGCGCTGCATGGCGTTCGAACCAAATCAGTATATTATGGGTTACGAAACAAGGCTGTACATTGGCCTATTGCATGAGAAGATGCTCGCGACTGATCCGGGTCGGTACGTTAGAAAGTTAGCGATGATCGAAATCGATGCTCCTATTTTCACTGGTACTTTCATTGAAGAAAAGGACAAGGAAGTGCCGGTCTATTTGATTGCCGATGGCGATGCAAACCCGGATGAAATGCTTGCCGATGATAAGTATGGAAGTCAGCTCTATGCGATCAATCCGCAGAAAATTCAGGCGAAGCTATTAATCTTTCAAGGACTGAAAGAATATCCGATGGCCTTTGCAGCTGCGCAATTCCTGCGTTCTCTTATCATGGACTACGCGAAGACGAGATGGGAACTTGTTTGCGTCTTGTATGGACACTGAAAACGCCAAGCGGATGGGCCGCGCGCCGGGATCGTGTCCCGGTGGCGTTCTAACTAAAAACAAGTATATGACTGATCTAAAGTTCGTCGTCCGCTTGGGAGTGATTAACCCCGAAACGGAGGAACTGCAATCCATCGATATTTACATGGATGCGGGTGGTGTAATGGTTGGATTCGACTCTATACCTATCGCCAATGGGGATAGGCTATATTCCCCCTATGATAAAAAGGAGGTAACGCTGGAAGGCCAGGAGGCCATTAAGCAGCCGCGCCGCGAGTCGAATGCAAAGAAATATTCATCACTGCTGAAGAAATTATAGTAATAACATCAAACGTTTCCGGACCGTAACCGGACCACAAGATGAAACACACAATAACGTTGCATCGCGTCACAACGGAAGTAATAGAAGTTGAGATTGAGGCAAAAACAATCAAGGCGGCTATACAAAAGGCAGAGAAAACAGCATTTGCCGAAAACGCTTTTGAAACCAACAAACCGGAAGTCAATAGCATCGACTATTATGTCTGGACAGAGCAGAGGAATCGAATGCCGGAAATACTCATTACCGTTGATGGTGGCATCATCGATGAAATTATATCTACCACGCGCAATATCAAAGTCTCAGTTATTGACGACGATGACGAAGGTCGCTCGCCGGGAGAAAGCAAAATCCCCTATTTCCAAGCGCAACCGGATAGTATCGTTACGTTCGACCATATTAAAGCGATGTTGGAAGAGGCGGAAGACGAGCAACTGAATGAGCAAGATGAAGAATAGAAGCTTTAACCCTGCTTGGAGCTACGGCCCGGATCGATGCCGGGCGGGGTTCTAAAAATGTAGATCATTATGAATACAGTAAAACGAACAGAAAAAGGCTGGGCGGGTCATTTCATATGTTCAAGATGGTGTTTATTTCGCCGCCATACACTCCTGGAATATGGTGATATAGCGATTACCGTTAGCACGGTGGGTAACCATCTTTCATATGATGAGAAAATGCAGGACCTTGGAATTGGACGTTATTTCGAAACGATGGTTTTTCACTCTGAGCCCGTTACGGTGGACAACCATTGGAAAGATGCGGATGTGAGCAAGCAGATTGCCATTCGTTCCAGGAGCACTATCGGTGAGCCGTGGAAGGAACAGGAGGCCAATGATATGCATGAACGAATTGTTCAGGAGTTTGTCGATGACTTGCTGGCCGGGAATCGGTTTGAAATACCTGCCGATGACTACGATGAATAATAAAAATAAACTGTTTGATATGGACCATCGGTGGACCAAAGGAAAATACGCGGCCTACCTCAACAAGGAGTATAGCAAGTGTACTTTGGAGCAAATTCATAGAAAGTTCAGCTATCTCTATGATTCGGTGGCTGGGGAAAATGCGCTTACGAGGGCGTGGGTGGGAGGCAGGGTGGGCAGTTATGTCGCTGATCATGATCCGGAGGCCTTTAACAATTGGTACGAAAAATGGGTTGCACAAAAAAAACGTTAGCGGATCGTAACCGCGTGAAATATGAGAAGTATTAAAGTAGTAGTTACAGTGCTAAAGCTAAACGCTCAAGTAGCCATCGCCCACCAGTATGATATGGAAGGGTCTCAAGAAGTATCATCGAAACGGAAAATTCGGCGAGCTATTTCGCGATATATAGGCAATTATGGAGAGTCCTGTGTGGATGACCGCCAAACAGAGAGTAGCAATGAGGCATGGGCTTTTGCAGAAAAGGCCTATGCTAAATATTTTAATAGTTTTAAACGATAACACATGAAACAAAAACTAATCATCGCCATCGCTTTTTTGTTAGGCCTTGGCGTATTACCCGGTTATCTTATTGCGAAGCGCATCGTCTCTATGCGCGGCAAGAGTGAAGCCGCAGCAAAGCATACTGTCACCGACAACCCGCAGTATAACGAGCAGCTGAAGATATGGGGCGCGTATTGGGGGCCCCGTTCGATTGTTATGTTGGGTGACTCGCATATGTACAAATGTCACTGGGATGAGTTATTAAGCCGGGACAGCATCGCCAACCAGGGCATTGGCAGCGATATAACGGAAGGATATCTGGCCCGTATTGGGTACGTTTTCGATGTGAAGCCCCGGATTTGTTTTATCGAGGGCGGGGGCAATGATATCGAGTATAAGATTGCGCCTGCGGAGATCGTGGCCAATATCCAGCGGATCGTGGATACGTTGAAGCCGAAGGGCATTATCTGCGTGCTAACGACCGTTCCGTATGAGCTGAGCACGTTAGCCGGAGCGCAGCAATACAACGGGGCTATCGACGAGCTGAATGCACGTGTCAGGATGTATGCCTACAAAAACGGGCTGGACTACATCGATCTGAACGGGCTAACGGCACGCGACGGAGCGCTCAACCCGGATGAGGCGCAGAATGACGGCGCACATCTCACCGCAGCCGCGTACGTGAATTGGAAGCTGGCAATGGAAAAGATTTTGAAAAAGTATAAATTGTAACAATGGCTATGGTAATTACCCCATATCAGGGGATAAACGATGACTTTCTGGAACACCGGTTTGCGCGATGCATCAATTTATTTTTCGAAGGCAAACGCGAAGAATCTTTCGATGTCTTTCAACAGATGGATAAAAAAACACACGCTACATTTTTCGTATGCCTGGGCATAGCCATGCAAATGAATAGTGAGAAGATGACCGGCATGTCGGCGGGAGAGGCGAATGAACTTTTTAAATATTATTTGGATAAAATTTAAACGTAAACCGCGTGGTCTGGCCTATCCGGGATCGTAACCTGGACGCGGGCAATCATTCTATAACCAATTTACCCATTATGGCTACTCGAATTTTACCAACGCCAGACGAATTGGAGCAGGCGTTGCTTGCCCATATTTTGTCGCCTCCCGTTATCCGGATTGCCGTTATAGCTGCCACGCTTATGATAACCAATCAGGAGTTCCATAAGATATGGATGAGTCGTCACACAACGAAGCCACACGATTGGTATATGGAAAAAAGGATGGAGGCAGCAGCTAAGCTGCTATTGGAAGGCAATACCATTGACGAAACAGCCCGCATCCTCGGTTATGCGAGTGTGGGCGGATTGCTTGTGCCATTCCGTACGCGATTCGGCAAATCGCCTACGGAATATATTGCTGAACATAGAGAGGCAGAGTCTTTAATTAAGCATCGGGCCAAGGTAGTGGAAATGTCGAAGGTTGTGGCTATTAATGCGCGGCGCATCCGATGCGAAAAAAACTGGACGCAAGCTAAAGTAGCCAAAGCATTGGGCGTAGTCGCTAGCAAGTATACGCTACGAGAAAGTGGGGAAATGCTTTTTAGTCGCGAGCAGATCGAACGGCTTGCTAAAGCCTTGGAGGTAACATCGGCCGACTTGCTGGAAGGTTTCGAAATTAACCAAAACAATAACCTTCAAATTGATTCTATGGCTGAAATGTCACTAGGCGTTGCGATAGGTAAGAACCTACGGCGCATTCGCAAAGAGAAACAACTTACACTTAAAGACCTGGAAGACCTCACCGATATTGAGGCGTACAAACTGGATTATATGGAGGGAGGGGGGCATAAATTTAATAGGGTAATGATCGAGAAGCTGGCGATGGCTCTTGGTGTACCTCCCTCTGATTTGACGGAAGGGGCCGATCCTTCTCGCGATATCGCCCAGTTATACGAGACGTATAAAGGGCTATCTGTGGCTGACATTCGCCTTGTCGAAGATAGTGACCAGGAGGCCGACTTTGACCCAGAGCAGTTAGCAAAAGATACCAGGAAAATGCTCGCGAGCGAAGAGAAAAGGAGTGTCCGACAAGTTATTCGGCCGGTGCCGAAGGAAACGGAGGAGCCCGACCTGGGCGCGGAAGAAGAAACGCCAGCACAGGCCAAAGAAGAGCCGGTAGCGCCTCCAGCGGAAACAGCCAGCCAGCCAACCGACCCCGGATCGGCGGCACAACTGTTAATCGAGTATACCAAGCAAACGCCACACCTTCAGGATATGGTAGAAAAGCTGTACAAGGCACGGCTGACAGATAAGATAACAGACCTGGCGTTATATGTGCAGCGCAAGCTGCTGCCTACGGTGATAGTAGCGTATGTATCCGATGAGGATAACAAAGTCAAGGCCGTTGAACGGGTTCGAACGATGAGCGAGGCGGAGAAGTTTACCTATCTCCAATTTTGCGCACAAGGGTATGACACCTGGAAGGCGGCGTTGTTTCCGGAAGAGGAGCTGTCCCTGGGTGTGCTGATCGCGGCCAACACGGAGGCGGCGCTGGTGGCGGCGTTCGAGCTGGATAAACGCCGCGCCCTGGCCGACCTGCTACTGCCACTTATCAGATCCTCCTCCAGCCCTAGGGGAGTAGATATGGGGCTGCTATCCATGGCGGTAGGAGAGTGGATAGAGGACCTGACCAAGGTACAGCAGGCGATTACGGAATATCTGGAAACAACCAAGTAAACGAATGACTCATGAGTAATTATGATGTACTGAAGGGTGCTATTATAAATATGTTTACCCATTGGACGAATGGAAACAAGAATGCTTGCTACCGGGAATATTTTTCTTTAAATGTTGAGCAGCGGAAGATCATAGAGGAAACGCTAAGAAAAGGCTCCCGAGTATATCCAAGCCGAGCCCAGCGCAAGGATGCGCAGCAAATATTGTCAATGATAAAAAAGAACACTGATAAGGAGGCTCAATTGCTGACACACACGCTAAAGGAGCTTATGCAGTATTGGTTCTTAAGCAGTAGGGAGATATTTTATAGCCACTATCTTGCGTTGGGGGAATTCGAAAAGCGTACAATAATAGAAGCCATTGAGGAGGTATTTGGTACAGATGAAAACGCGGAATTCAGACAGGCGGCGATAGACATACCGAAGTATATCAAGGAGAGGGCTTCGGGATTGTAAACCAAGTAATTTTTAAAAACCAGCAATTGATGGATCAATTAAAAAATGTTAGTAACGAAATTCCAGAGCGTTTCCCCTTTGAAAAGAGGAACTGGAAAGATTTAGATATGGATAAAATGATGGTCGAATATCAAGAAAAAGAACGATTACAGGCTCTCGGTATGTACGCCCATGTGAATTGGCAATGGGTAAGGCCGTTGGCCAAGTGGCTGGGCGAGCGAAGGGTATTAGAGGTTATGGCTGGCGCTGGATGGTTGGCAAAGGCGCTCAGGGAATGCGGCATATCGGTGGTTGCAACCGACGACTTTTCCTGGGGTGAGAAGAAAGGCTGGCAACTACAGACGGAAGTGGAACAGCTAGAGGCATCTGCTGCCATTCTTAAATACGGGGAAGAGTGTGATATTCTTCTTATCTCTTGGCCTTGGATGGATGCTGATGCATACAACGCTCTCACTAAATGGAACGAAGTCCATCCCGATGGATTAATCATCTATATAGGGGAGTATGGAGGAGGATGTACAGCCGATGATGACTTTCACGACCATTTTGAGATGGTGAACGACAGCGGATTCGGAGAAGTGCAGGCTATCTATCGGCATTGGGATGGAATGCACGACCGCATTTACTTGGGAAAGTATTCATCTTTAAACGTTAGCGGATCGTAACCGCGTATAGCTTATGAGATCAATTTTAGTTTTTGCATTCAGCGCTATTCTGGTTGGGTCAGCGAATCTACCCCATCATCTTCAGGCCACTAAGCGGATCGATTGTGTAGCCGACGATACGAGTGCGCGGCACGGTCACGATGTCGAGACAGAAAGTTCGTTAACCATTCTTATTGATCCAGCTGAAAAGCATCTTCGCTTGGCCGATAGCAGCTATAGGATTGATAGTGTCGTCCATCCTGGAAATGACTATTGGGTGTTGTTTACGAAGAAAGATCCAGCCGCGCCAACTAGTAAGGGCGACACGTTGGATTGGCGCTTTGATATCCGAACCGTTCCAACGAATCCGGGACACTTCCAGGTTGTTGTCAGAGGGGCGCACTGGATAATCTTCAATGGCGAAAGCGTGTACAACACAGGTATCCTATATTACTTCGACTGCGTATCGAAAGATTAATCTTAACGTTTCCGGACCGCAACCGGATCAACAATATGCAATATGATAAGATGCTTGTTGGACAAGTAAAAATCTGCAATGATTTGCTGGAAGCAATGGGTCGAAAAGAGCGACTAAAATTAAGCGATGACAAGAAGGGCAAATACGTAGTCATTGGCTATGACCAGCGAGGCAACGAAGTCCAAGCCGTAGGTGGTACAAGGAACGAGATGGAAGCATACCTGGGCGGCTTTACAGCGTGCGCCTCTATGTTTAAGGATGTGCGCTTTTTTCTATCGGAGGAAGATTTAGAGAAAATGGGGTTCACTGAAGTGAGCCAGTATTACGAGCGAATTGCTACTGAAAACGTCCATGATCCAGAGGTGGAGGGCGAGGCGGAAAAATCTTCGGAAAGAGTGCGGGGGCTATTTCAGGCTATGGACCTGGAGCAGCAAAGCGACTGCTTGCTCTATCTGTTCGATAGGGCCGATAAAACATCTGATATAATGTATCGCAGTGCTTTGGCGTGTTGCATTACGCACTTATATTAACATTAAACGTTGCCGATATGCCAGAAGAATCAAAAGAAGAGTTCATTCAAAAGCACATCCAAAATATCTTTTTCATGCGAGCGTTATACGGACATGTTAATGCCTACGCCGGCTCGTTTGCTAACGATGAAAACGCGCTGAAGTTGGAAAATGGAGAACTGGTAAGCCCGTTAAATGTAAAGTTGGGTGTAGAATGGCAGCTGCGATCATTTAAATTTAAAGTTATCGAACATCTTCAGCGCGTTAAAGCACCTTCAGATCTGATAATAGAGCTTTACGATTGGATGTTCAAAGACGATGTTTAACACAGGCAAGCCCTGAGAAACCAATAATCCTAAACCCACGGCAACGGCGTAGGCCGCATAGGAATCGCGATCCTATGCCGTGCGAACTAAAAACAAGGAAACGATGAAACCAAAAAAAGGAAACGACATGAAGCGCGATGTGGCTAAATGGTGGTTTATTGCGTTTATCGCTGCGATTATTGGCACCATAGCAATGGTATTTTTCTTTATCAGCATTCTTAAGGAGCACACGCATTAGTCTTGTCAGCCCCTGCGGGGGCTGACTTTTTTGAAAACACTTAACACTAAATATTTCATCATGGTAAAAAGTAAGACAAGAAAGCCCATCAATCCTCGTTCGGCTGAAGCGCTGGCGCAGAAGGGGCTCACGGTTATCAAGCTGGAAGTATCGTCGGAATCATTGGATAGCTTAGATGGTATCCGCCAGCAGTTGCCGGGATACAAGGAAATGCATCCGCGAAAGTTTTTAAAGACGGTAATAAACGAATTAGGGTCTCATCCTCAAATAGAAGGCATCATCAAGGCACTTCTTGGCGTCAAGTAGTCGCGTAATTAATCACAGTAAACAATAATCATGAAAGCAGAACAGGTAGAAAAGGCAGCAGCCGTCCTGAACGCTCTGGACAATCCCATTCGTAGGCAAATGGTGGATATTTTAATCAAGAACGACACGAGGCCATCCATACTGCGCAAGCAAATAAAGATGAGCCGGGCGCGGATCGATTACCACATCGGTTTCCTTTTTAAAACGAAGGTAGTGTACCGTCGTAAGGGTAGGGGGACCGAACAGAAGGGCGGTGGCCAGATCTCCTTCTATTGTATCAACCAACAACAGATGAGGCGCATCGAGAAGGCCGTCGAGTGGTTAACAAAGGAATAATAGCAAGGCCCGGGTGACCCCTGGGCCTTTTTTGTTTATGCTTCGGCGAATCCATTGAACACATCAGCCTTCAGGATTTCGCTGTTGTAGTCAACCTTCTTTCGGTTATTGGCGCTCCAGGACTCCCGCTGCAAGGCAGCGAAGGGATAACAAATGCGAAATAGTCCACGCCCATCTTGGGCGATATCGATGTGGCCGGCAGGGGATTGGAGAAACGTATCAAAGTAATTCCGATGCATGATATAACAGTGGAGACCGGCGAGTCGATCAGTTTTATAGACCGTTGCCGGCCCTCGAAGGGATTTACGAAACGAGGCGTGTCGGCGTAGCTCTTCAAGCTGGCGATAGTCGCCGGCAGAATAGATGTCGTATTCTGTCGGGATATGTCGCAGAAAGTAATCCCAGGCACCCTTACCTGGAAACCAGACATCGGATTCCATCACGCAGACTTCATCCAGCTCCATCTCTTGGGCTTGCCGGATCACGTTCTTGTGCGACATAGCGATGCAGTCGGCCACGACCTCGCAGCCGGAGGTAATAGCTGGCCAGATGCCGTACTCAGTGATACCCTGGCGCTGGAGCTCGCGCTCGCAGAGGATGAGCTCGGCATCATCGCGACGTAGGTCGTGTATGACGAAGACTCTCATGCCTTTGGTATTACAAAGTACGCCGTCTTCCAACAATTCCCATGGTGATCGGTATGGTCTTCCTGCGGAAAGATATATCCTTCATAGTCCCGGACAAGATCTTCGCAGGCCGGGCATAAGAAACCGTCCTGGTGCCAGTTATCTACGATCAGGATGCCGCCTTTTTGCAAGAGGATATCAATGGCGTATCGCATACATTCATATCGAAAGATACCATCTACAATGACGATGTCATAAGTCAATTCACCGACAAACTCCATCGGCGCTTCGACATATTGTCTCTCTTTCGTTCTATCCCCCTCATTCACTTCCTTCAAGAGCACAAGGCCATTAGATAACTGATGCTCCGCGCACTCTGCCTTAATCTCCATGTAAAACTCCCACTTGGTTTCAATCGTTACGACGATCTCACACTTTTTCCGAAGCCAAGCTGTCGATCTTCCTCCCCCATATTCGACCACTCTCATATTGCTTAAATCCCAACGTTCCAATACTTGTAGAAACGGATGGGTCAGCCACGGATAACAAAGACCGTTTGATGGGTCTATCTTCTGCCAATCGACAAGTTCTTTATTCATGAAAGGGCAATATATTTATTATAATACTCCGCCATCCATTCCAGGTCGTCGCCAGGATACATTGTTTTGAAGAGCTTCACGATCTTATCAAAGTTTTCCGGCAGATAGCCCGGACGCGGCAGATGCGCATCGATGATATCGGTTGGGATCGGGGCGGGCCAGCCATCGCGATCCGCGCGGAGGGTCGCGAATTGTGTACCCGGCTTGGCTCTATTATGGAATAAGATCGGCGCAGCTTCGTCACCATTCATGGCATACTCAATAATCCTGTTGTGCGCCTCCTCCTGATCTTTGCTCCAGTAGTTGCCACGGAAGTTATCGGCTTCGATGCCCTTTAACAGATCGTCAACGCACTGCTGAACAGTGCGGCCTTCTATCTTCATCGCGCTGCGCCACTCCCTCGCTGAGGCGATGATGTAGCACATCGGCAGTTGACCATCCGGCACAAGATCGTGACCGATAACATGAAATACTTTATCGTTATGTGACAAGTCGCGAAAGATGGGCGAGAAGACGCACATATCGGCATCGCTCGTAACGAGAATTTCGTTGTCTGGGATGAACTTGAGCGCAGCGCCATAAAGCCTGGAGCACTGGGCGTATGTAGCAGCCTTGGGTCTCGGCGCCTCGATGTATACGCGGGGGCTATCGTCCAAGTATCTGGATACAAGTTCCATCTTTTCCAGATGGAGGACATCCGGCATCGTCCAGAAGATAACGCAGCTGACACCCAGCTTCTTCCAGCTGTGCACGGCGAAAGGCAAATTGAATAAGTAAAGATCCGTAGGAGTGCAAGACAATATTGCCGTCATAAGGAAAGTTTCGTTTTTCTTACCATTGGTAACCCGGTAATATGATTCCAAATAATCCCTTTATGGATGGAGGAAATTGTCCAAGCTTTGTCGGAGATTTTATAGTAGCCTTCGTATCCTTCAATATCCTTCCATATTTCTTCGGCTTCAGGCGTCACACTCAAGATCGCTGTCATCATCGGATTGATTATTGGTTATAGTCTTAATTGACTTCTTCAACTTGGCCAGAGCCATCAATGCGCCAACCATATTTCTTAAGGCCGTAGTATCCGGCGCATGTTTGGTATCAACAAGCGTATACCGAATCTCGTCGTTGGTTTCCTCTACACGAATTACAAACTCATTTGGCTGAAGAATCACCACGGCCATAGTATCGTTTTTGCTGTTTTAACTGCTCCACCTGCTTATTTAGCTGGGACCACTTATATCTCAACTCTACCAGTTCTTTCTTAAGCGAGTTTATTTGTTCAAAATGATACCCGCCATTGCAAGCCGATGCAAAAACAAAATCGAACGCATCCAAATATGCGCCACACCCATCGCATTGGATGGCGCGTTCGTGTTCGTCTACAGTGACGTGATCGTGCTCGCACCTTCTTTCTTTGCGCTTCGGGCTTAACAGAAGGCCATCTTTTGGCCGATCTTTTAGTGAGATAACTTTGCTTTCAGAGTCCATTTATAAAGAAGAGACATTTTCTTGGATCATATCCACCGCCATAGTACGCTACATAGTCAGGCTCATCGATGGCGAGATGGCAGTTATACATAGCCAAAGAGAGGCATGACTGATCCTGTCGGTGGTGCAGGAATCTTCCATCTTGAGATTCGCCGTTATGCGTACGGGCGCCTTTGTTTAGTCCCTGATCCATGTAGGCCTTCCACTGGAGGTACAGTTTGCGGGCGTCCGGGTTATTAAAGTTAAGACCCACGATCCCGGAGGCATATTCCGGGAAGGCCTCGATATCATCGCGCTCGATTCCCAATGCAGCAAGGGCCGCATCGTTGATCGTTTGTGCGAGGTTGTAACCGGACCTAAACATAAAAAATCCTTTTTGATTTACCAAATCAAAAACCTGCATTGGGTTTCGGATGGCCCAAAATGATGCATCCAAGTAGATAATTTGAGTATATCCTCTCCACAACGCCCATTCAAACGCCCCTATTTTAAAGTAGTACGGACTTTCATTATGTGACATGCATCCTGGGGGGTATGTGTCCCGCCAAAAAATCATATCTCCCGGAAAGCCATGGAAGATGAGAGATTTCTCAAGGCGATCGATACCTGATGGATACCATGCCCCGATCCCCACTCCAATTATACATGGTTTATTGTTTCTGTTTATTTCCATCCGTGATTTTTTTATATGATTGTCCTCTTTTAATAAGGCCAATAACTGTATGAGAAACATTAAACCGCTTAGCGATCGAACGATGGGTGCCTGTCATCAATATTGTATTTTACGTAATAATAAAGTTGCGCGGGGATATGGACCTCGCTTTTGAGTAGCGGCTTGATCGCCCGCGCAAAGGCGTGATCTTCGCCAAAAGAGATGGGAGGAATAGTTGCCTGCCGGCAGATCGAAGTGAGGATGGGCGTTTTAAAGAAGGGGGTTCGAACATAGTCGAAGCCGTCCTGGTTGTTGCCCCAATCGGCATACTTCAGACTGAAGTTAGATCGTTGTTCAGCGCCATCGATCAGGCAGCGCTCTTCGAAGGTGATGCAATGAGAGCCCGTTCCAGCGGCTGTACAGATGGCCCGGAGAGAAGTGTTAGCAACATCGTCGTCGTCGTCGATCTGCCAGCTGTAGAGCCCGGAGGCTCTCCTGTACAGCTCGGCGCGCTTTTCGCCGATGGACACTTCGCGGTTATCGGATAGAAAGATGATCTCGATCTTTTCCTCCAGCCCGTCCAGGTCGATCAACCGATGAAGGTAGTCAACCAGTCGCTCCAGCTTCTGCCGTCTTTCCCTGATCGTCGGGATAAGAATGCTTAACAAAGGTATATTGTCCGTTGTCATCTAAAAAGAATTTGTTATTGGCACGATAATGGTAAAGCTTTTCATCGTGATCCCACATGCCCTGTTGGCGCGTGTACTGCTCATCCCAGGGAACATGTCCATAGGCTGGGTGGAAATGATCGAAGAGCTGCGTGCCCAGGTAGAAGTAGCGGCCGCGCAGCTTGGCCGCCTCTTGGGCCTCGTTATCGCAGAAGACCGACCAATACTCCGGATAATAGATGAACCTATCCCGCTCGAAGTAGGCGCGATCCATCACTGACATAGTGGAAAGCATGTTTCTCGCGGTGGAGTCGGGATAATGCAGGAAGACGTCTGGCCCGTTGCAGCGGACGCCTTCCCGTATTAAGTGATCCCAGCCGTAGACAGTGAAGCGCATGTCGTCGGAGAAGTTGACCAGGATATCCCAATTGACCAATGGGATATCGCGGTTGATCGCATCGATCTTCGATTTGGAATATCCATAAGCTAATTGGAAATGAGGGATTCGTTCCACTTTATCGCGTAGAATATGGTCATACTCTTCAAAAAGGGGATCGTCCAGATCAATACAGAAGGACAAGAGAAGATCCGTGGGACTATTGGCCAATTGTAAAATACTATCAAGCCCTTCGGCGAAGCGTTTTGGCCTCGATCGGCTCGCGTACTTAACCAGGATGCGCGGCTCCATTACATGGTGATTTCAAACTTGCTCTTGTGATTTTCCTGCGGTATATCCAATGAAGGCGGGGCCGGATCGGGCAGCACTTCGTCGGCGACGGGTTTGCGAGGCACGAGCGACGCTATCTCTGCCGGACGAAAGCCTTTCAGAAAATTGGCGATCTTTCCAGCGTGGTGCAGCAGTTCATCCAAGGGGATAGACTTGCCGGCATGCAGCGAAATGGCGGTGGCCAGCGCCTCTCTGTAAATGAATTCGTTATCATCGGATGTAATCGGTTCGTTGAAAAAGGATTCATCGACCTTTAGCTTGGCCGAAGTTCTTTTTCGAGTGCCGGCTTTTTTCTTGGCAGGCTTTCTGCTGCCTTTAATTCCTCTTGGCATTTTTATTGATTATAGTGGTTATACAATAGCCCATACATCACCCTGCTCGCGCGGGGTAGGGCCGTTTAGAATTTTATATTTCACTCCATCGAATTCCTTCTCTACTCCCGCGTTTCGCGGGTACAAAATCTTCTCCCCAATTTTTAACAGCGGTTCGACATCTTTGGCTACCAGGATGACTGTGCCCTCCTCCAGAGAGGACTGCACAGATTCAGGGATGATAATGCCTCTGATGTTTTTTTCCTTTAACGGGTCTGGCTGAACGACGATCTTGCAACCCAATGGCTGGATGTTCATAGCATATTAACGCGCTGGCGCTTTAGGTTCAGTATGTAATTGTTTATAAGAATACATTTGCGATAGATGCGCAGATCGACATCGAGCGCTGCTGCTTGATCGTAGATGCGTTTGCCTTCTTTCTTCCGTCGCTCATACTTCTCTTTTCCCATATCGTTATACGAATGATATTTGGCCAGCAGGTTGTTGAATTCTCGCAAATCCATCTGAACGTAGCGAAGAATATCGCTGACGCGGTGACCGCAGCCGATGGCGATGCCGATAAAAATCATTCGGGCGCCGCTCTTCAACCTTCGATCGAGGTAGTCGATGCCCGTCTCTAAGAACTTCCCATCTGGATTGATGACAAAGTTGGCGCGTACGGCTTGTTCAATATCGGGAAGGGAGGCTTTCATCTGAGCGAGGCAACTTTGCTGGCGAGCGGCTGAAGATTAGCTGTTCCCGCGCCTGGGCCCGCAGTCGTGTCCCGCTTGCTTACGATTCTATTCATCATATCGGGAGAGGAATTAAGTCCCGCTACAGGACCCTTGTCCAAGTTTCCCAAACGGGAAAGCAGCGCGTGTGTTTCCGGGTCACTGCTTCCCATATCATAAAAAGTTTGTATTCGCTTTTCCGGGGATAATCCGATGACATCCCTCCGCTGATTAAACGCCATGGCGTGGGTTATCATCTTCTGAGCGGTCGCGTCGCCTAATGCATAGCGGAGATAAGAAAGACCGCCTCGAAGATCGGGATCTTTCAAATCGGTGAGGCGTTTGCCGACGAGTCCGGTTAGTACGTCACGGACGTACAAACTTTTTTCGGGAGACAGGTTGCGATTGGGGGGATCGCCGCCGCCACCCAGTAGGGAAGCGAGGGGAGAGGTAGCAACCATATGAAGAATGTGTGAAACAAAAGTAAGTATAAAAATTTATATGCATTGTATAAATTTTTATATTCGCAAAGTAATCATGAAAAATATTCCCACTGCGCCGATCAACGTCGTCTACGTTAAAATCCAAAAGAAAGTGTACGATTCCGTTCGCTTTCCATCCGGCACCATAATATATAAGGATACTTCTTTCCATCCGGAAGAGTCCAGCATGTGCGAGGCGACGGTTGTCAGCGTGTGTCCTTTGATTCAGGACCGGTTCGACTATGCCGGCATGCGCGCCGATATGCTTCAACCAGGGGATACGATCCTGATCCGGTACGATGTGGTGTTTCATTATTCCCACCAACCCGAACGCGATACGCCGATCTGGAAGAACATTATAGTATGGAATGGGGAGGAGTACTGGCGGGTGGATATCCAGCAGATTTTTGGCATCCTGCGAAAGGGGTATGTTGAAATGATCAACGGGTATGTCATGTGCGACCCCTGCACCATTCGGGCTGACTTTGGTTCCTTTGGCGTTCCCAGGGGTTTCGAATACAAGTTGTCCAATGAGCTCTATAAGATTCGGTATGTCGGCGAGCCGCTGCCGCAGGAACCCAAGCTGGAGGTTACAGCCGGCGACATCATTCATATTCGGCCGGGGCTCGCCCAGAACTATCAAACCGACTGGGGTGACTTCTCCATTATAAAACAATCCCACATTCTCGCACGCGAGCAAAACATCGCATAATCTGCTTTTTTTCCCCCTGCTTTCCAATGCATCCGTATAATTTCATATATGGACTTGCAGACGGCGTACAACTACCTCAATTTCGAGGTGAACAAAGTTTTCCTAACCTACTATAGTCCTGGCGAATTCGACCTGATCGTTGATCGGGCGCAAATGAGCTTGTTCAACGATTACTACGATGAGTTTGGGGCAAGTCAACGGCTGAACGATGCGTTGGCGCCGTTCAAGAATTCTTTTCAGTTTACCCAGAGCACTAGTCCCGGAGGGCTGATCAGCGTGCCGGATGATTACCAACATCAGTTATCCGTGTATACGATTGTGCAGAATTCAATTACTGGCTTGCCGCAAAACAGGCCAGTACCGATATTAAATGAGGATGAAAAGGTAGCCAGAGACAATAGCCAAATTTATCCACCCACCACGACTGATCCGTACGGGATGATCGTCAAAGACTGGAATGTACAACTGTTCCCGGCCGTTCCCCAGGCCGGGGTCATCTATTATCTGAGCAGGCCACCCGCCCCGAAGTTTGTTTATACGATCGTCAGCGGCAGAGTCCCGCTATACGATCCTGTTAATAGCGTACAGTTGGCATGGGCAGATAAAGATATTGCGTCCATCTTGGTGAAGGCCCTTAGTATGATCGGTATCAACTCGCGCGAACAGGATGTCATTCAGTATGCTGAGACAAAGAGCCAGGAGAATTTGGGTAGGAGTCCTGATAAATTATAGGTATGGCAACAACTAAAATGAGGCTCGCAGAAGAAATTCTGCTCTTGCTTTCGGGTGGTCGTATAGGTGTTGCTACCAAATACCATATCCGGGAGATTGTTTTAAGCGTCTGCCAGGTAGCTAACCAGGTGCTCAAGATGGAGTATTTCGGTAACCTGACGCCGTTGCAGGAGTTCATACCCAATGGGGCGATGATTGCGACGTACGAAAACAACCTGGTGGTGCCCTGGAGCAATACCAGTAAGACGACTCTGCCGGCGATGGCGATCCGTCTGCCCAGGAATTTGGGAGTTTACCAGATCTTCAGCCAACAGGATTATTTCAGCGAGTTTATCCCGCTGGAGCTGGGACAGGCCTCGATTATCCGTTCCCAGGGACTGGTGTCCAATCTGAGTGGTTTCATCGGATATGAAGTCAGCGGCCTCGATGTCATCTTCACCCAGGATTTGACCCAACCCAATGTGAATACGTACGTAACCATCCGGCTGGTGATCTTGGATTTCACCCAGTATTCTGATTACGATCCTCTGCCGCTGCCGCCAGAATATGAATGGCAGATCAAGCAGGAGGTCTATAAGCTGTACATGAACGAACAGATACCCGATAAGCTGGTCGATCCGGGAGTGAAGGAAGGTAAAACGCCGCTGGCGCAACAGCAACAAGCATGACCTATACCAGTCTCGATACAATCACTCGTTCCGTTCTTCTGCAAAAAGGATTGCCGCTGCATTGGTACGTCCAGTTTCTGAAGTACGCCGGTGATGCGGTGCGAGAGCTGTCCTTTGATTCCATGCGGGCGATCAGCACGGTGACGTTGCCGATCGATCAACGAGATTTTGCGGCCAACCTTCCCTGCGACTATATTGATTGGATAAAGGTAGGAGTGCCGCAGGGACAATTCGTGCAGCCACTGTGGCAACGACAAACGATCAATCGATTGACCAACTATACCAGCACAGGCCAACCGACCAGCTATGGCGATGCGCAGACGGTAAATATGGATTTCCCCTTCTGGCCCGGTTACTGGATGTTTCAGAATATCGATGATTTAGGCGAAAACGTGGGGCGACTGTATGGGTACAACACGGCGTTCAGCAATAACTTTTTCAAGGTGATCCCTGAACGAGGACAGATTCAATTCGCCGAGACGCTGGCCAACAATACGTGCGTACTGGAGTACATCAGCAGCGGTCAAGCGGTCAGCAACGCAACAAAGATTGATTTGCAGGCACAAGAAGTGATCGAGGCGCGCATGGACTGGAAGTACAAGCTACATGCCGGCCGGAAGTTCAGCCAAGGCGAAATCGAAGCGGCCTTTGGCCATTATAAGATTGAATTGCGAAGATATCGAGCGCGAAAAGATGATATCACTTGTTGGGATATCAGGCAAGCCATTTACAAATCGTACATGGGTTCCCCAAAAACGTAGATTATGCTCAGCCCCATTGAAGCAATAGAGCGGGCCGGCAACAGCTCATCTGATGCAAAAATAGACAAGGCCGTTGTATTATATATTCACGTTGAAGGCGTAAACTACAAGTGTATCGAGTGCGCGTTCTGGAAGAATAAAAAATGCGCCCTGTATGGACCATCGGTCGCCATTAAAGAATACGGTGGCTGCAATTTATGGCTCGAAAAAAAAGATGAGCGCGAGCTGCCGTGGATCGGTTCACTTACAAAGAAGGAAACAGGGTACATGGAAAATGAAGATGGGTTTTCATGTAAGCGATGCGATGAATTTATTCCGTCAGAGAACAACTGCAAAAAGGTGAATAGAATGTCCGAGGGCGATGATAGCGGCAAAATATCAAAAGATGGATGTTGCAACCGGTGGGAGAAAAAATAAAAAGCCCCGAGTAGAAACCCAGGGCAACAGATGATTATATTATGTACATGTTAAATATAGCTATTTTTTGCAAATCGAAAAAAAATATTGGATCGACATGCTGGACGCCGATAGCGCTGACTTTCGCGTGCAGCAGAATGCATACATCAATATGCAGGATCTTCGATTTGGCCCCACCAGTGACAAAGGCTTTTCCGAACAGCTGGAGGCGGTGGGGGGAACCCTACTCAAGGCGAATGCCAATCTGCCGGCAGGACAAAACTATTGCGTTGGCTATGCGACGGATTACCCCAATCGGCGAGTCGTATTGTTTAATTGGAATGCCAATGGTAACCATGGTATTTATTGCTACGATTATGTGCAGGACCGAATCGATCCCGTCTTGCTGACAGCCGATGTTCCAGAAGGGTTGAACTTTGATAAGAACCATCTGATCCACTCAGCGAGGGTGGAAAATGGTTGCGTGTATTGGACCGACAATTTTAATGAACCTAGACGAATCAATATTACTGCTGGCCTGGAAATGTACTATACGAATGCGACGCTGCCGGCCTCTTATATCCTTACGCCGAATTTTCTGCCGAAGGATAACAGCGATCTGTTGAACCTGCATCCGGCTGGCATGACTTGTTTTACGTTCTATTATCCGACCAACCCGGTGTTGGCTTATACGGTATTTCCGGGGATGAGCTTTTCGATTAAGGCGGTTGGCACCGATGGACACATCGTCGGGCCGGACCCCATCATCATGGCGTGGGGAAATGTTCCAACCGAAGGGGTTGCGCAAGTGATCGTCGATGGGTTAGTGTTTTACTTGCTGGGACGAGGCGTTCGCAATACAGACTGGGACGCCGAGGTTGGCAACGGTTTCGTTTCCGTATATCTGCGCAATAGTTGGGATTTTGGCACAGGCGATGGCACCTGGGGAACCACGGCGAGTCTGGATCTTTACTTAGGATATTATTTGCATGCGGATGGTTCGCTGCCGAACCCATACGTTTCGCCGGTATCGGAGAATATCATTTCTTGGATCAGGCGACAACCGGCGCTTCCTCCCACTTTTACGAAAATGACGCAGACGGTGCCGGCGCTCAGCAGCAACCTCGTCGCTCAGGATGCGGTACAATTTTGTTATCGGTACATCTATCATGATGGCGAGCTATCGACTTTGTCACCGGATAGCTTGCTGGCAAATTTCAACGCCGATCAGGATACGTTTAACCGAATAGATGTCCAGATTCCGCTGGGCGAGGCTATTGCTCAGGATGTTCTTCAGATCGATCTTGTTGTCCGATATTTTGTCAGCGGTATCTTCTTTGTCATTCATTCCTGGCGGAAGGGATCGACAAGCGATGTGATTGCTATCGATGCCCATAATGCGGGAACTACGCCGCTAAGCTATAGCTTCTATAATGATGTTGCGGGCATTGCTTTGGACGCCGCCTATTCGGTGAAGCCTTTCGATAGCGTTCCGCTGCTGGCGCAGACCATAGAATCGGCCAAACAGCGGGCCTTTATGGGTAATTATACAATCGGCTACGACTCGCCCACAATCAGCTCTTTAGCACTAACAACCGCCGCGATCGTCCTAAACACGGGCTCCGCGACGACTGTCAGCGGTGAATGGTATCTCTTGAAATGGAAAGATCCTTTCTTCGTTCCTGGGAGCAGCTATGTCGTTGTGACGTTCCATAGGGTATTAGGAACGGAATCGTTTGGAGCTCAATACATCTATACCTATTCGTCGCCCGTGCCGCCATTTCCGAGTTTTATCAATGCATCGACATTAACTTTCCGGGGAAATTCCGCTTTTACAGCTGCCGCCGCTATCCAGGGAGGTGCCGTTATTCTACCCTCCTTGACGGATCAGGCGGCAGCTGTTTTGATTAATACGGGAACGGTTATCGGAACCGGCACCGTGCTGGCTACGGTATTTAAATCCTACGCCAGTTATCAACTGGGTGTCCGCTTTATTGATCGTTATGGGAGAGTTTGCGGCGAGGTCACGAGTCCGGCCTACACGGTGAACACGCCGGACGTGTTTGCGGGCGGCACCGTAAACTATAACTATGTCAACGGAATTGCCTGGACATTGAGTAACAACGCAGCGGCAATGGAAATCCCCGATTGGGCATGGTACTATAGCGTGGATATCACGCTTTGTCTTCGCACTCGTTTTTTCGTTCAGGGGGTAGGATTGGTTATTTATGCGGCCCGGGATAGCAGCAATAATTATACGTTTACGACGACAGTCTACTCCAGCAGCCTTGCCGGGGTTGCCATCGATATCTCCGGACTACAAAGCTATGCGCAAGGCTATATTTTTAGCCAGGGGGATTCTGTTCGTTTGTTCATAAACTTCGCCTATTACAACTTGGCGGTCATCGGCCAGTCGGGGCAATATATAATTTGTCAACTGACGGATGTAGGAAGTCTCTCCGCCATCTCAGGCCATTATGAAATCTTCACGCCCTACCAGCGGCAAAATAACGAACCGTTTTACGAGGAAGCCGAGATCTTTCCTGTCTCCAGCCCAGGACAAGCGGATAGGCAATATTCAACGCTTTCCGGCAACATCGGCGGCGATGTCTATGTGTTTAGCCGTGGGGGCTACCTCACCGAGGGAATGAACATTACCGACAAGCACTATACTAATTGGTTTACCAACGCCGGCCGTCCGAACTTCATCGATTACATTGGCCAAGTCACTCACAGATCGACGATTGCCTGGAGCAATACGTTCATTGCTGGTGCGCAGAATAATGGGCTGTCCACCTTTGATGCGCTCGATACGCAGGATATCTCCCCAGATTTTGGCCCTATACAGAAGCTCCAGTTGGCCAGCAAGGTAAGCAAGGTGGGGACAGTTATGCTGGCCATCTGCTCGGGACCAACGACAGCGTCCATATACTTGGGAGAGAACACGCTGATTTCGCAGACTGGAGATAGCGTCATCGCCCAAGCGAACACGGTTATCGGCAGCATCCATGAATTGAAGGGGGGATTTGGCACGCTCAATCCAGAAAGCGTTGTGGAATTCCGAGGGAATATCTACTGGTTCGATGTACAGAACGGCATGATCATTCAATATGCTGATAACGGCTTGTTCCCTGTCAGCAATTATAAGCTAAGTCGGTACTGGAAGCTGTACTCGGATACCTATAAGATGCTAAGTCAAGCGGCGATCGAGGCGTTGGGAAACCGGCCGTTCGTTTTCGGCGGAGTAGATCCTCATCATGGGGAAATCTTGTTCAGTGTTCCGAAAGTATTGGCGAGTCCGCCCAATGGATTCTTGCCGGACTATCCTTCTATTCCCTACCCCTTTGATATCTGGGATGGACAGGGCAAGACGCTAGTGTATAAGCTATATACCGATCCCAATCACTGGCAAGGAGCCTACAGCTTCTCGCCCGATTATCTGTTCTCTTTGGAGAACAACTTGTTTAGCCTGAAGAATGGCCAGCTGTACCTGCATAACCAGACGAACTATAGTAATTATTATGGTACGCAGGTAAATCCTGCCGTCATGGGTGTGGCCAATCAGCAGCCGACGAAGCCGAAGGTATGGAATAACTTTTCTGCGGAAGCAGATGTATGTCCGTCGTTGGTCTACTTCATGAGTTTGTATCCCAACGCGCAGGCCAGCGATTTGCTGGCTACGGACCTCACTGCACTGGAAGGCATTTTTTATGCGCCACTGTATCGCAACAAGTTTGATCCGGCCTTCAATAACCCGCCGCTGGCGCTGACGGCCGGCGAAAAAATGCGGACGACTGCGTTGTATTACATGGCGCAGTGGACGGGCGGTACGCTCGCGCAAGTGAAGTTTCTGAATTTAGGTTACGTCCTCAGTGTAGGGCAAAAAGTATAAATATGGACCCATTATCTCTTGCGAGCCTTGGCATAGGTGGTCTTGGCGCCATCGGAGGGATTATCAATTCCTTTACCAGTGGCAACAAACTGAAGAAGCTCTATAGCCAGGAGCCGCAGTACCAGGTGTCGCCGTATGCGAGCCAGCGGCTGAGTATGGCGCAGAACCTACTTAATGCCCGGATGCCCGGTGCGACGTCGATGGAAAGAAACATCTATGGCAACCAGGCCAACCAACTGGCCAACGTCAATCGCAATGCGACGGATTCTTCGCAGGCCTTGGCGCTCGGATCAGCGGCTCAGGGCCAGACGAACCAGGCTTTTCAGAACTTAGGGACACAGGAGCAGCAAGACTACTATAACAGGCTTCAAAATCTGAGCGGGGCGCAACAGGGAATGATTCAAGAGGGAGACAAGGTTTATCAAGATCAGGTGCGTCGCTTCCAGGATTTGGCCGGCATCACTGGCGCGAACATGCAGAACCGGGCCGGCGCGTTTAACAGCATAGCGAACTTGGGTTTCGGCGGAGCCAACGCGCTTAGCTTTTTGAATATGGGGAAGAGCAATCAAAATCCCAATACGTCCATGTTTGGCGCGATGAACGGAGGGGCAAACGGTTATGCTGCTGGAGCGACCGGCAACAATCAAGGTTATTTAAACCCCAATCCCACGTCCGGCGGGGTGCAGAGCCCTTGGGCCAACCCTTCGGCATGGACGCCTAATTTTTAAAATATGGCATTATCAGCTGGCGAATTTGTGTTGCCCTCTTTTGGAGGTGATCCCAGTCAGGGGCTAAGCAATCTGACCAATCGGCTATATATGCGCCAGATGGGCCAGCAGCGCCTGGCGTTGCAGCAAGAGGCGAAGCGGCAGCAGTCGGGGCAGTTCCTGGAGCGCTTTCTCGACCCAAAGCAGTATTTATCAGGTACAGCCTATGATCCGATGATCGTCTCCAGTATCAATGAAGCTCTCCAGAAAGGAGCACAAATGGCTGAGCAGGGTGCGGATATCCCAACGATGCTGATGGGGCTTGGACAGTATACTTCCCGGATCAATGATTACAGCAACAAGGCGAAGCTGATAAATAAGCAAGTAGATGATGCCATCGCTAAGATACGTGAAACATCACCGAAGGGGTTTGACTTTGCAGCGGTAAAGGATCTTGCCTTAAAGAAGGCTTTTCATAAAATTGATCCTAAGACCGGTCAGGATACGGGCTTACAAGAGGATATATCTAAAGTAGATCCTAATCAGAATTATGCGTTGCAGACGATCGCTGATCACCCCGATCTCGTGACTAACGATGATGCTATAGATGATTTCGCCAAACAAAGTGAACGAGTTAAAACTTTGGTGGATAAACAACGGTATACCGGAACAGGGACATTGAATAGAGAGAAGTTGGTCATGTCCGGGCAAAATTGGCTGGAGCCTGACTACGATGAGAAGACAGGGAAGATAAAAGAGCTCGTACCAAGGTATGAGCACGCAACAGATGGGGGCGCCCCAATATTGCACACGTTTACTGATGCCAAAGGGAATGAGACTGAGGCACCAGTGCGCTTGCTGGAT
>Ga0105239_10000292_pt1 | contig 73809 bp, 70 predicted proteins | sample KBSC44metaG_FD_92761 | JGI IMG/M metagenome (GOLD analysis project Ga0105239, IMG submission 92761) | Corn rhizosphere microbial communities from Kellogg Biological Station, Michigan, USA - KBS C4-4 metaG | ecosystem: Host-associated > Plants > Roots > Rhizosphere > Soil | place: Michigan, USA...
CAGATCGAAGAAGCGACCAGCGACTACGACCGTGAAAAGCTGCAAGAGCGCGTGGCCAAGCTGGCCGGCGGCGTGGCAGTGATCAAGGTCGGTGCCGCGACCGAAGTCGAAATGAAGGAAAAGAAGGCGCGTGTCGAAGACGCGCTGCACGCAACCCGTGCTGCGGTGGAAGAAGGCATCGTCGCCGGTGGCGGCGTGGCGCTGCTGCGCGCCAAGCAATCGGCTGGCGAGATCAAGGGCGACAACGCCGACCAGGAAGCCGGCATCAAGCTGATCCTGCGTGCGATCGAAGAACCGCTGCGCATCATCGTCTCGAACGCCGGTGACGAGCCGAGCGTGGTCGTCAACGCCGTTCTCGGCGGCAAGGGCAACTACGGCTACAACGCCGCGAACGGCCAGTACGGCGACATGATCGAAATGGGCATCCTGGACCCGACGAAGGTCACCCGCACTGCGCTGCAAAACGCTGCTTCGGTAGCCGCGTTGATGCTGACGACCGAAGCCATGGTCGCCGAAGCGCCGAAGGACGACGCACCGGCCGGCGGCGGCGGCATGCCGGGCGGCATGGGCGGCATGGGCATGGACATGTAAGTCAGCGTTGACCAGACCGGCCGCGTTCCTCGCGGCAGGCCCGGACAACAAAAGCCCGCGGCAACCCCGCGGGCTTTTTTTCGGCCGTCGCGACGGTTTGCACACGGGTTCACGACAACACGGCGGCTCCCCTCGACAGAGGGAGCCTCGATCACGGGATGAGGCCGCGGCTTCGTAGTACGCCGCCAATAGGCTGCGCTGGCTGCTCGATACCACGAGCGCCAACGGAACCTGCGGAGTCCCTGATGAACCCTCTCTTCAAAATCGCCGCCTGCGCAGCAGCCGTTCTTGGCAACGCGCTGGCCCATGCCGGCATCACCTATTCCGCGGCGACGATCCAGTCCGGCCTGGCATCGGACGCCACTTTCACCGCCACCGGCGGCGCGCTGGTACTGAAGAATCAGTATGGGGTTCAGGGCGTGGGCGTCAGCGGCAGCCGCACCGCCGACGAGATCGACATCGGCGAGGCGATCACCGCCAAATTTGCTTCGGCCGTTCATGTCGACGCGTTCCAGCTGGCCTTTATGTACGACGGCCCCGAATTCAAGGATGTCCAGGAGAAGGCCCAGGTCACGGTAATGTTCGCCGACCTGACGCAGAAGGCTTTTTCGCTGACCGCGAACTATCCGGACAGCTACGCCTGGACCGGTCTGGGCAGCGTCAGCAACCCGCATCCGAACATCGACAGCAAGGGCGGCTTCTGGACGGTCAGCAATCCCTTCGGCGACGCGTCGATCAAAGGCTTGTCGTTCACCGCGCTGCAGGGGGTCTGCGGCCGCGGCCTGAGCTGCGACAACCAGTCCGACTTCGGCCTGGCCAGCATCACGGTCTCGCCGGTGCCGGAACCGGCAACCTACACCCTCGCGCTCGTTGGACTCGCGGCGATCGGTTTCTCGGCACGCCGCCGCAAGAGCCGGTGACGAGCAACTCGCCGCAACGTCTCGAGCCCGCTTCGGCGGGCTTTTTCATGGCCGCCACGCCCCGCCCGACACTCAAGCCGGCGCGTCCAGCGTTTGCTGGATCTCTTCTGCCACGCGCGACGGCTGCTCGTGGACGATCCAGTGCGTCGCCTCCGGCACCCGCACCAGGCGCATGTGCGGCACGAAGGCCTCCAGCCCGTCGAGCAGACTCGAAGGCAGAGCCTTGTCCGCTTCCGCCCAGATCACCAGCGTCGGAACCAGCACGGTCACGTACTCGGCGGGGAATTGCAGAGACATCAACGAACCGTCTTGCGGGGTCGGCGGCCGCAGCGGCGAGGCGCGGTAGTAGTTCAGACCGCCGTCGAGTCCGCGGTCCCAGACAGCGCGGTACCGGTCCTTGACCGCCTCGGTCAGCCAGCCGCCGCCCGGATGCTGCGCATCGGCCGCACCCATGCCGGTGAACGATGTCCACAGGCGGCGGTAGTCGTCTTCCGCCAGCACCTGTGCCGCATCGGGCCTGCAGAAGAAATTCATGTAGGCGCTGGCGGCTTGCTGCACCGGGTTGTGCTGCAGCTCGCGCAGGAAGGTGGCAGGGTGTGGCGCGTTGATGATCACCAGGCGCTTCAGCCGCTGCGGGTGCTGGACGGCGAAATTCCAGGCCGCCGCACCGCCCCAGTCATGAGCGATCAGTGCCTCCAGCGGGCCGCCCAGGTGATCGACCAAGGCCGCGATATCGGCGACCAGGTGCTTGGGTCGATAGGCCTCGACCTCGGCCGGCGCCGAGGAGCGCTCGTAGCCGCGCAGGTTGGGCGCGACGCAGCGGTAGCGCGAGCCGAACCGCTGCAGCAGCTCATCCCAGACGAACGCGGCTTCCGGGAAACCGTGCAGGAAAACGAGGCGCGGCGCGTCGCGCGGCCCGCAGGCACGGCAGGACAGGCTGATGCCATGCGGGAGCGAGATGTCGAAAGTCTCGATCATGGCGCGCTCCCCGGTTGGCCTGCCGCGGGCGGCGCCCACTCGCGCAAGGTGGCGGCGACGTCGCCGACACCCGTCTTCGCCAGCGCGGAAAACAGCGTCACGCTGACATCGGATTCCTCGGTCGCGAAGTCCCCGAGCACACGCTGCGCCGCCGCCAGCGCCGCGTTCGCTTCGCGGCGATTCAGCTTGTCGGCCTTGGTCAGCAGCGCGAGCAGCTTGACCTCGCCGTTCAGCACGCGCGGCGCGACGAACTCGAGCAGGTTCATGTCCAGCTCGGTCAAACCGAGGCGCGAATCAACCATCAGCACCACCCCCGCCAAGCTGCGGCGCACCTCCAGGTAGTTCGCCATCACCAGCTGCCAGCGCTGCTTGGCCGATCGCGCGACAGCCGCGTAGCCATAGCCCGGCAGATCGGCGAACAGGGCGTCGGCCGCGTCCTTCGGGCCGAGCTCGAACAGGTTGATGTGCTGCGTCCGGCCCGGGGTCTTGGAGGCGAACGCAAGGCGCTTCTGCTGCGTCAGGGTGTTGATCGCGGTGGATTTGCCGGCATTCGATCGCCCGACAAACGCGATCTCCGGGAGCTCGGTCAGCGGCAGTTGATCGAGCTGGCTGGCCGTCGTCAGGAAGCGCGCGGTATGGGTCCAGGCCAACGCCAGCTTGTGCGCCTTGCTGCTGTCTTCTTGTGTCATGCGAGGCCGTCCAAAGCGCTCATTGTAAAATTCTCAGGTTGTGCTCCCGCACTTTGCGTTGCATCCACCAAAAACTCGCACCCATGAAGCTATCCGCCCTCAGCTTGTCGAGCCTCTTGATGGCCGCCGTGATCGCAGCGCCGGCCTCCGCCGCCGAAGAACAAGCGAAGGCCAAGCCCGATCTCGCCAAAGGCCAGGCGATTTCGACGCAGGTATGCGCGGCCTGCCACACCAATGACGGCTCGCGCGGCGCACCGGCCTACCCGATCCTGCAAGGGCAGCATCCGGAATACCTCGCCAAGCAGCTGAACGAATTCAAGTCAGGCGCACGTTCGAACCCGATCATGCAGGGCTTCGCCACGGCGCTGAGCGAGGCCGACATGCGCAACGTCGCCGCGTTCTACGCCGGCAAGTCGGCCAAGCCCGGCTTCGCGAAGTACAAGGACTCGATCGAACTGGGCGAGAGGATCTACCGCGGCGGTCTGGCCGATCGTTCGGTGCCCGCATGCGCCGCCTGTCACAGCCCGGACGGCGCCGGCATGCCGGCCCAGTACCCGCGCATCGGCAGCCAGCACGGCGATTACGTCGAAGCCCAGCTGAAGGCCTTCCGCGACGGCACGCGCAAGAACAACGCTGTGATGGCCGGCGTGGTCGCGAAGATGAGCGATCCGGAAATCAAGGCCGTGGCCGATTACGTCGCCGGCCTGCGCTGAGCCGCTCCCGCTTCCGCACCAGAAGGCCGGCCGAAAGCCGGCCTTTTTAGCTTGGGATCGGCGCCCCGCGATAATCGATCATGGCAGTTTCCACCGCAGGCTTCGAACTCCGCACCGGCTCGCGTCACTGGCGCGATGCGGTCGAGCTGGTCTCGTCGATGCGGTTCTCGATCTCGCTGCTGACGCTGATCTGCATCGCCGCGATCATCGGCACCGTCGTCAAGCAGCACGAGCCGTACAACAACTACGTCAACCAGTTCGGGCCGTTCTGGGCCGAGGCGTTCGCCAAGGCCGGGCTCTACACCGTCTACGCCGCCTGGTGGTTCCTGCTGATTCTTGCCTTCCTGGTGATCTCGACCAGCCTGTGCATCGCGCGCAACGTGCCGAAGATCATCGCCGACCTGCGCACCTACAAGGAACACATGCGCGAGCAATCGCTGCTCGCGTTCCACCACAAGGGCCAGAACACGGTCGGCGAATCGCCGGAGCAGAGCTTCTCGCGCATCTCGGCGCTGCTGGCGAGCGGCGGCTGGAAGGCCAAGGCGGACATTCGCCGCGACGGCGATGCGGCGCGCGGCACGATGATCGCGGCGCGCAAGGGCACCAGCAACAAGCTCGGCTACATCGCGGCGCATTCGGCGATCGTGCTGATCTGCCTCGGTGGGTTGTTCGACGGCGACCTGATCGTCAAGCTGCAGATGATGCTGCAAGGCAAGACGGTGTTCGAAGGCACGGGCCTGTTCCGCGACGTGACGCCCGACCACCGCCTCGGCCCGAACACGCCGACCTTCCGCGCCAACCTCGCCGTCTCCGAAGGTTCGCGCAGCGGCGTCGCGGTGATCAACATGCCCGACGGCGTGGTGCTGCAGGAGCTGCCGTTCGACGTCGAGTTGAAGAAATTCATCGTCGACTACTACGCGACGGGCATGCCCAAGCTCTTCGCCAGCGAGATCGTGATCCATGACCACGCGACCGGCAAGACGCGCGCCGCGACGGTCAAGGTCAACGAGCCGGTGTTCCATGACGGCGTCGCGATCTACCAGAGCAGCTTCGACGACGGCGGCTCGCTGGTGAAGCTGCGTGCGCTGCCGCTCAGCGGCGGCGCGCCGTTCGAGGTCGAGGGCCGCATCGGCGGCAGCACCGAGCTGACGAACAAATCCGGCAACCTGGCCGACAGGCTGACCCTGGAATTCGCCGGGCTGCGCGTGATCAACGTCGAGAACTTCGGCGATGCGGGCCGGCCCGGACCCGATGGCGGCACCGACGTGCGCAAGGTCGATCTGGTCGGATCGCTGCAGGAGCACCTCGGCTCGGGCGTGAAGACGAAGACCAGCAAGACGCTGCGCAACGTCGGCCCGTCGGTGAGCTATCGCCTGCGCGATGCCAGCGGTCAAGCGCGCGAGTACAACAACTACATGCAGCCGGTGGAGCTCGACGGCCAGCGTGTTTTCCTCGCCGGCGTGCGCGAGACGCTGGCCGACAACTTCCGCTACCTGCGCATCCCGGCCGACGACAGCGACTCGATCAGGACCTGGGAACACACCCGCGAGGCGCTCGCCGACCCCGCGCTGCGCGCCGAGGCGACGCGCCGCTACGTCGCACTGGCCACGCCCGGCGACAAGCCGCAGATGGCCGAGCAGCTGCTCGCCACGGCGCAGCGCGGCCTGGCGATCTTCGCCGGCGCCGAGCCCGCCAAGCCCGGCGCGAAGCCGCAGGGCGGCTTGCAAGGCGTCTCCGATTTCCTCGAGGCCAACGTGCCGGAAGCCGAACGGCAGCGCATCTCCGAGGTGCTGCTGCGCATCATCAACGGCAGCGTGTTCGAGCTCGTCAACCTGACACGCGAGCAGGCCAAGCAGCCGCGCCTCGAGGCCAACGACAAGACCCAGGCCTTCATGACGCAGACGCTGCTGTCGCTGTCGGACAGCTTCTTCTATCCCGCGCCGATGATCTTCCAGCTCGACGGCTTCGAGCAGGTGCAGGCCAGCGTCTTCCAGGTCGCGCGCGCGCCGGGCAAGACGCTGGTCTACCTCGGCGCGGTGCTGTTGATCGCCGGCGTCTTCGCGATGCTCTACATCCGCGAACGCCGGCTCTGGATCTGGCTCCAACCGGCAGCGGGCGGCACGCAAATCACTACCGCGATGTCGACCTCGCGGCGTACGCTCGATGGCGACGCAGAATTCGATCGCCTGAAGCATTCGATCCTGAAGGACAGCCCATGAACACCGCCGCACGAACCACCGTCACGCTGGGACGTCCGAACCCGTTCGCCCAGCGCTCGCTTTTCGACTGGCTGTTCGCCTTGCTGGTGATCGGCGGAGCCGGCTACGCCTTCCAGCACTACGGCAAGACGATGGACGTGTACGAGCGCGGCATCCTCGCCGGCGCCGTGCCGGCGCTGATCGCGCTCGGCTGGTTCTGGGGTTCGCTGCGGGTGCTGATGCTCGGCGTCGGCGCGGCGGCGCTGCTCGCGATCGGCCTCTACAACAAGGTGCCGGGCGCGTATGGGGCGGATCTGGCGCAGGCCGAGCACGTCTTCCTGCTGAAGTATTTCCTGTCGAGCCAGAGCGCGATCCTGTGGATGAGCGTGCTGTTCTTCATGAGCACGGTTTTCTACTGGATCGGCCTGTTTGCGCGCGGCGACGACAACGCCGGCCAGCGCATCGGCTCGCGCCTGGCCTGGGCCGCGGTTTTCATGGCGCTGACCGGCACCTTGGTGCGCTGGTTCGAAAGCCACCAGATCGGGCCGGACATCGGCCACATCCCGGTCAGCAACCTCTATGAAGTCTTCGTGCTCTTCTGCTGGGTGACCTCGCTTTTCTACCTGTACTTCGAGCAGCACTACACGCAGCGCCTGCAGGCTGCGGGCGGCAAGGCGGTCGAAGGCAGCGTGCAGTCGGTCGGCGCCTTCGTGATGCTGGTGGTCAGCGGCGCGGTCGGCTTCCTGCTCTGGTACACGGTGGCGCGCGAGGCGCAGGAGATCCAGCCGCTGGTGCCGGCGCTGCAGAGTTGGTGGATGAAGCTGCACGTGCCGGCGAACTTCATCGGCTACGGCACGTTCGCGCTCTCGGCGATGGTGGCCTTCGCCTACCTGATCAAGCAGACGGCGGGCGAGGCGAGCCTGCTGAAGCTCGCGCCGCTGGCGTTGCTCGGCGCGGTGCTGTGCCTCGAGCCGGTCATCTTCCGCAAGAATCCGATCGAGGCGCTGAGCAGCTATTGGGCGGTGTATTTCGGCTCGGCAGCGCTGATCGTCGGCGCGATCCTGTTCATGCGCCGGCGCATCGCGGCGCGCCTGCCGGCGCTCGAAGTGCTCGACGACCTGATGTACAAGGCCATCGCGGTCGGCTTCGCGTTCTTCACGATCGCCACGATCCTCGGCGCCTTCTGGGCGGCCGAGGCCTGGGGCGGCTACTGGAGCTGGGACCCGAAGGAAACCTGGGCGCTGATCGTCTGGCTGAACTACGCGGCCTGGCTTCACATGCGGCTGATCAAGGGCTTGCGCGGCACCGTCGCGGCCTGGTGGGCGCTTTGCGGCCTGGCGGTCACCAGCTTTGCCTTCCTGGGCGTGAACATGTTCCTCTCCGGCCTGCATTCGTACGGCACGCTATAGGTCCGGCGGGCGGGGCCGATAACGGGGGTTCAGCTTCCCCCGCCATCCGCCATGCCCTACGTCCAGCGCAACGCCTTCGGCCAGATCGACAGCCTGCACCGCACCGAGCATCCCGGGGTGCACGAATACCTGCCGAGCGATGATCCCGAGGTGCAGGGCTTCGTCGGCCCAGCGCGCGCGCCCGAGGAATTCAGCCGGCTGGACTCCGATTTCGTGCGCGTGATCGAGGACGTGATCGACACCCTGATCGTCAAGAACCTGTTCAACGTCACCGACCTGCCGGCCGAGGCCCAGGCCAAGCTCTTCGCACGCAAGAGCTTCCGCGAACGGCTGTCGGCGAACGCGCTGAACCTCTTCGGCAGTGAAGGCGGCTTCGCCGAAGTCGTGAAGGACACCGGTTTCTCCGAGCTTTGACCCGCCGGGTGCGCGGCCTGGAACCGCGGTGTAAGGTTCTTGCTCGAACGGCGGACAAAACCCTGAAGGGCGTGCCGGTCACGACGGCCGGCGGCCCCCCGCCAAGGACACTTCCGACATGCGCATCCCCACCGACCGCGGCTTCAACCACGCGGCGACTTCCGAGATCACGCCGCGCGCCGTCTACGAACAGCGCCGCCAACTGCTGAAGATGCTGGCCGCCGGCGGCGCCGGCGTTGCACTGGCCGGCTGGGCCGCCCGCGAGGCCCACGCCCAGACCGCGCTCGCCAAGCTGCCCGGCGCGCGCAGCAGCGTGGCCGGCGCGCTCACGATGGACAAGCCAACCGCGTTCAAGGACGCAACCACCTACAACAACTTCTACGAATTCGGCACCGACAAGGGCGACCCGGCGCAGAACGCCGGCAAGCTGAAGACCCGGCCTTGGACGGTTGCGATCGAGGGCGAAGTCAAGAAGCCCAAGGTCTACGACATCGACGAGCTGCTGAAGCTGAGCGCGATGGAAGAGCGCATCTACCGGCTGCGCTGCGTCGAAGGCTGGTCGATGGTGATCCCCTGGGTCGGCTATTCGCTGTCCGAGCTGATCAAGCGCGTCGAGCCGACCGGCAACGCGAAATTCGTGGAGTTCACGACGCTCGCCGATCCGAAGCAGATGCCCTTCGTCGGCTCGCGCGTGCTGGACTGGCCCTACATCGAAGGCTTGCGCATGGACGAAGCCATGCATCCGCTGGCGCTGCTCGCCTTCGGCATGTACGGCGAGGTGCTGCCGAACCAGAACGGCGCGCCGGTGCGCATGGTGCTGCCCTGGAAATACGGTTTCAAGAGCGCGAAGTCGCTGGTCAAGATCCGCTTCGTCGAGAAGCAGCCGACGAGTTCGTGGACCAAGGCGGCACAGCAGGAATACGGCTTCTATTCGAACGTCAACCCGACCGTGGATCACCCGCGCTGGAGCCAGGCGACCGAGCGGCGCATCGGCGAGGACGGGCTGTTCACGAAAAAGCGGCCGACCCTGATGTTCAACGGCTATGGAGACCAGGTCGGCCAGCTCTATGCCGGCATGGATCTGAAGAAGAACTTCTGATGCGTTCTCCGCTGCTCCATCCGGCAGCCAAGCCGCTGCTGTTCACGCTGTCGCTGCTGCCGTTCGCCTGGTATCTCTACGGCGCGGTCGCGAACACGCTCGGAGCCAACCCGGCCGAGGCGCTGATCCGCGGCACCGGCGACTGGGTGCTGCGTTTCCTGTGCCTGACGCTCGCGGTCACGCCGCTGAGGATCTGGACGAAGCAGCCGGCGCTGGCGCGCTTTCGCCGCATGCTCGGCCTGTTCGCGTTTTTCTACGTCGTGCTGCACTTCCTCGCCTACGCCTGGCTGGACATGGGCTTCGACCCGAATGCGATCGTCAAGGACATCCCGAAACGCCCGTTCGCGCTCGTCGGCTTCGCCGCGATGCTGCTGATGCTCCCGCTCGCCGCGACCTCGTTCAACCGCGCCATCAAGGCGATCGGCGCAAAACGCTGGCAGCAGCTGCACAAGCTGGTTTATGCGGTGATCCTGCTCGGGCTGCTGCACTTCTTCTGGATGCGCGCGGCGAAGAACAACTTCGGCGAATGGAGCGTGTACGCCGCGATCATCGCGATGCTGCTGGGCTGGCGGGTGAAGCGCGCCTGGGCGGAGCGCAGCGCGCCGGCACGCCGGACGGTGCCGGGTTCGGCCTGAGGAGCCCCCGGCAGGATCCCGGCTTGCGGCGCTGGCCGACAATCAAGGACATGAACGCGCCCTTGTCGATCCCCTCTCCCTCCGCCGCCCGCACCGAACGCCTGGCCGACTGGGCAGACCGCGTCGCGGCCGAGGACTTCCGTTTTGTCGACTCCGAAGCCATGCGCGCCCAGCTGGGCAGCGACGCCCTTGTCGCCTGGGCCGGCTTTGCCGACAGCTGGAACCGGCTGGAGCTCGACACCTACATGGCCGACGGCGGCAGCTACCGCCGGCGCCGCTACGCGACGCTGAGCGCGAGCGCACAGGGCGAGACCTTGCAGGTCGAACCGCATCAGCCGCATTACCAGAGCCTGGACTACAACCGGCTGAACGGCGGCGTCGCGCGCCATTTCGCGCCGATCGAAGCCGAGGTGCTGCACGGCGCGACTTTGCAAGCGGCGCTGCGTCTGGGTCTCGCGCTCTTCCAGCGCCTGCATGGACCGAGCGAAGCCCACGTCGAAGTGCATCAATTCCGCATCGAGGCGCGCGCCGACGCGCTCGGCCGGCCGACGCCCGAAGGCGCCCATCGCGACGGTGTCGACTTCGTGCTGGTGATGCTGGTGGCACGCCACAACATCATGAGCGGCACGACGGAAATCTTCGATCTGCAAGGCCAGCGGCGCGACAGCTTCACGCTGACCTTGCCCGGCGATTCGGCGCTGGTGAACGATGCCAAGGCCTTGCACGGAGTGACCGCGATCTCGCCGATCGATGCGCGCCAGCCGGCCTGGCGCGACGTGCTGGTCGCGACCTACCGCGCGGTAGCAAAGCCCGAAGCGTAGGGCTCGGCTGACGCGCTTTTCGGCGCGCGCAGACTGGGCACCGGAAAGGCTGTCGTCAACACTGGCTTCACTGCGTCACTCCGACGCGCCATTGGAGCCAGCCATGTTGAAGTGGGCCCTCATCTTCGCCGTCATCGCCCTCATCGCGGGCTTGTTCGGCTTCACCGGCATCGCCGCGGGCGCGGCCGGCATCGCGAAGATCCTCTTCGTGGTCTTCCTGGTGTTGTTCGTCGCTGCCTTGCTGCTCGGTGCGACGGTGTTCAAGGCCGTCAAGGATTAGCGACGCCGCGTTGAACCACCGGATCGACAAGGGGCGCCACGGCGCCCCTTTTCCATTGCGAAGCGCGTGGACGCTCAGGGCGCGACGGTATCGCCCAGCACCAGGCCCTCGCGCCGCGGATCGGCGCCGCCGGTGAGCAGCGGCCTGCCGTTGACATCGGCGCGGATGATGGTGCCGATGCCGCTCGACTGCGCCGCGGTCGAGACCGTGTGGCCGAGCGCCTTCAGCCCGATCACCAGCGGATCGTTCGCATAGCCGTTGCTCGAATCGAGGTTCGGATGCTCGCCGCCGACATTGGTGGTGGCCGTGTTGGCGGCGCCGAAATCGACCAGCGAAGTCGCCTGCTGTGCATTCAGGCCCCAATCGAGCGCACCGACCAGCGTCTTCGTCACGTACTGGATGATGGTGCCGCCGCCGGGCGAGCCGGTGCCCATCAGGAAGTCGCCGCGCGAACCGTCGGCCGCCATCTCGAAGACCAGGGTCGGCGCCATCGAGCTGCGCGGGCGCTTGCCGGCGGCGACCGCGTTGGCGATCGGCGTCGGCGGCGTGGTGCTGGTGTCGACCGGCTGCGCGGAGAAGTCGGTCAGCTGGTTGTTCAGCATGAAGCCCTGGGTCATGTGATAGGAGCCCAGCGTGCTCTCGACCGTGGTCGTCATCACCAGCGCGTTGCCCTGTTTGTCGACGATGGTCACGTGCGTGGTGCCGCTCTCCGGCGTGTTGACCGAAGCCAGCGGCACCGGGCCGAGCTTGCCTGGCTGGGCGGTGTGCATGCTCTGCGTGAAACTGATCAGGCCCGCGCGCTGCTGCAGGTACGGCTTGTTCAGCATCGTGTCCCAGCTGCCCCCGGGCAGCGGGACGAAGTCGGTGTCGGCGATGTACTTGTCGCGATCCGCATAGGCCAGGCGCTCCGCCTCGCTGACCAGGTGCACGCCGATCACCGTGGGCTTGCCGCCTTCGAGATCGATCGCGGTCGGCTTGTAGAGCGCGAGGTTGTAGTTCTCCAGCACGCCGAGCGCGGAGGCCACCGTGATGCCGCCCGACGACGGCGGCGACATGCCGCAGACCCAGTAGACGCGGTAGGTGGTGCAGACCGGCGTGCGCTTCTTCGCCTGGTAGGCGGCCAAGTCGGCCAGCGTGGTCCTGCCCGGCGTGATCGGGCTGCCGTCGGCGGCGCTGCTGGTGGCGGCGATCTTGTCGACCATGCCCTGCGCGATCGGGCCGGTGTAGAAAGCCTCGATGCCGCCGCTGGCGACGCTGCCGAGCGTCGCGGCATAGGCCGGGTTCTTCAGCAAGGTGTTGATCGGCTTGGACGTGCGGTCGGGGTTCAGGAAGTAGGCCGTGGCCTCGGCATCGCGCAGCAGGCTGGTGCGCGAGGCCTCGATCGCCGCCGCCATGCGGCCGCCGATCGGGAAGCCGTTGGTCGCCAGGTCGATGCCGGGCTGGAACAGGTCCTTCCAGGGCATGTTGCCGTGATCCTTGTGCACCAGGTCGAGCATGCGCATCGCGCCTGGCGTGCCGATGGAGCGGCCGCTCGCGCGCGCGCTTGGTTGCGGCAGGGTCTGGTTGCTGGTGTCGTCGATCCAGCGCAGGTAGTTCGGGGTCGCTGCGGCGGGGGCGGTCTCGCGGCCGTCATAGGCCTCCACCGATTTCGTTGCGGCATCGTAGTAAAGCAGGAAGGCGCCGCCGCCGAGGCCGCTGGACTGCGGCTCGACCAGGCCCAGCACCGTCTGCACCGCGACTGCCGCGTCGGCCGCGGTGCCGCCGGCCTTCAGCACGTCGCAGCCGGCCTTGCTCGCATAGGGGTTGGCGGTCACGACCATGTAGCTGGCGGCATACGAGAGCTTGCGGCCGGGGATGTAGCCGGAGGCCGGCTCGGGCGCGGCCGGATCGCCGGGCAGGCCGGAGCCGATCGGGACCGAGCCGCCGTCGCTGGTGGCGATGCAGGAGGTGGTGTCTTCGACGACCGGGGGTGTCGGCAGCGAGTCGTCGCTGCCGCCGCAGGCGGTCAGCAAGAGCACGAGGACGGCAGCGGAAAGCAGGGAGCGGCGGGCGAGAGTCGATGTCATCAGGAGGGCGATTCCGGGGTGAGCGTGGAAGAGGCGTCACACAGTGCAAACCATGTGCCGTTGCGCACTGAGCCTGACCCATGCTAGGGACTGATGTGCCTCGCACAAAGCCGGGTTGCTCCGGCTTGCGTTTCGGCCTCCGCTATGCTTCGACGAAGTCCTAGCCAACACGCTCGCCGGCGGCGACCGCGACGCGTCCCCGCGCCAGCACCGGCGTGAGCGCCGCCCCGGTGTGCGACCCGCTCGCCACCACCGCCTCCGGCGTCCCCTGCGCCACCACCGATCCGCCGGCACTCCCGCCCTCCGGCCCGAGATCGATGACCCAATCCGCCTCGGCGATCACGTCGAGGTCGTGTTCGATCACCAGCACGCTGTGCCCGCCGTCGACCAGCCGGTGCAGCACCTTGATCAGCTTCTCGACATCGGCCATGTGCAGGCCGACCGTCGGCTCATCGAGCACGTACAGCGTATGCGGCGCCTTCTGCCCACGCCGCGTCACGTCGTCGCGCACCTTCACCAGCTCGCTGACCAGCTTGATGCGCTGCGCCTCGCCGCCGCTCAAGGTGGGCGATGGCTGGCCGAGCGTGAGATAGCCCAGCCCCACATCCTTCAGCAGCTGCAGCGGATGCGAGATGGCCGGCATCGCGCCGAAGAAGTCGACCGCTTCGTCGACCTCCATGCGCAGCACGTCGCCGATGCTCTTGCCGCGCCAGCTCACCGCCAAGGTCTCGGGGTTGAAGCGCTGGCCGTGGCACACGTCGCAGGGCACCTTCACGTCCGGCAGGAAGCTCATCTCGATCGTGCGCAGGCCCTGCCCTTCGCATGCCGGGCAGCGGCCCTCGCCGGTATTGAAGCTGAAACGGTTCGGCGCGAAGCCGCGCGCCTTGGCCTCGAGCGTCTCGGCGTAGAGCTTGCGGATCGCGTCCCAGAAGCCGATGTAGGTCGCCGGGCAGGAACGCGGGGTCTTGCCGATCGGCGTCTGGTCCACCTCGAGCACCCGGTCGACCAGGTTCCATTCCTCGATCGCGCTGCAGCCCTGCCAGTTCGGCTTGGCGCCGCGCTGGTTGATGAACAGCAGATTGGCGAGCAGCACGTCGCGCGCCAGCGTCGACTTGCCGGAGCCGCTGACGCCGGTGACGGCGACCAGCCGGCGCAGCGGCACCATCACGTCGAGCGCCTGCAGGTTGTGCAAGCTGGCGCCCTGCACGTCGAGCCAGGCGAGCGGCGCAGAGCCCTTGGGCATCGTGCGCAACGGCGTGGTGTCCTTCGCGTTCGCCAAGACAGGCCGGCGCGGCTGCATCGGGTGGATCAGCGGATGAGCCAGCAGCCGGCCGGTGACTGAAGCCGGGTTGCTCGACAGGTCCGCCGCGCGGCCCTGCGCCACCAGCTGCCCGCCGCGCTTGCCGGCGCCGGGGCCAATGTCGATGATGTGATCGGCGCGGCGGATCGTGTCCTCGTCGTGCTCGACGACGACCAGCGTGTTGCCCTTGTCACCGAGCTTGGCCAACGCGCCCAGCAGGATCTGGTTGTCGCGCGGGTGCAGGCCGATGGTCGGCTCGTCGAGCACGTAGCAGACGCCCTGCAGGTTGCTGCCGAGCTGCGCCGCGAGGCGGATGCGCTGCGCCTCGCCGCCGCTCAAGGTCGGCGCGGCACGGTCGAGCGTCAGATAGCCCAGGCCCACGTCTTCGAGGAACTCCAGCCGGCTCCTGATCTCGCTGACCACGTCGCGCGCGATCTCGGCGTCGCGGCCTTGGAGCTTCAGCGCTTCGACCCAGCCGCGCGCCTCCTGCACCGACCATTGGCCGACCTCGGTGATCGCCTCGAACTCGAAGGTCACCGCGCGCGAGGTCGGGTTCAGCCGCGTGCCATGGCAATCCGGGCATGGCGCGTCGATCACGCCTTCGACTTCCTTTTCCTCCGACGGGAAGCTCTGCTCCTGGCCGCGGTTGTCGTCGTCCTTGACCGAATCGTCGAAGGCCTTGCGCTGCTCGCGTGTCAGCGCCAGCCCGGTGCCGACGCAGGTGGTGCACCAGCCGTGTTTGCTGTTGTAGCTGAACATGCGCGGGTCCAGCTCCGGGTAGCTGGTGCCGCAGGTCGGGCAGGCGCGCTTGGTCGAGAAGACCTTGACCGTGCCGATCTCGGCAGTCGAGCGCGCGGTCTCCATCGCGTAGGCCAGGCCGTCCAAGGGCTGCAGCAGATGCATCACGCCCTTGCCGAGATCCAAGGTGCGGGCCAGCAGCGCGCGCAGCTCGGCCTCGTTGTCGGTGCCGATCACGAGATCGCCGACCGGCAGCTCGAGCGTGTGTTCCTTGAAGCGGTCGAGGCGCGGCCACGGGTCGACCCGCAGGAACTCGCCGTCCACACGCAGATGCGTATGGCCGCGCGCCTTGGCCCATTTCGCGAGGTCCGTGTAGACGCCCTTGCGATTCACCACCAGCGGCGCCAGCAGGCCGACGTGCTCGCCCTTGTGATCGCGCAGCAGCTGCGCGGCAATGCTCTCGGCGCTCTGCGGCTTCACCGGCGAGCCGTCCTTGATGCAGTGCTGGATGCCGAGCTTGACGTAGAGCAGGCGCAGGAAGTGCCAGACCTCGGTGGTCGTCGCGACCGTGCTCTTGCGCCCGCCGCGCGACAGGCGCTGCTCGATCGCCACCGTCGGCGGGATGCCGTAGACCGCGTCCACCTCGGGCCGCCCCGCCGGCTGCACGATGCTGCGTGCGTAGGCGTTCAGCGATTCGAGGTAGCGCCGCTGGCCTTCGTTGAACAGGATGTCGAAGGCCAGGGTGCTCTTGCCCGAGCCGGAAACGCCGGTGATCACGTTGAACTGGCCGCGCGGGATGTCGACATCCAGCGATTTCAGGTTGTGCTCGCGCGCGTTGACGATGCGGATGACTTCATCGGCCTGGCTGCGCGCCGCGCGCACGACGCTTTGCAGCGGCCGGCCCTCTTCGGCCACCGAGCCGTGCAGCGCGTGTTCGTAGTCGCGCAGCGCCGCGCCGGTGAAGGAGCGGCCGTGGGCGCGCAGGTCTTCCGGCGTGCCGGTGCAGACCACTTCGCCGCCCGCTTCGCCGCCTTCCGGTCCGAGGTCGACGATCCAGTCGGCATTGCGGATCACGTCGAGGTTGTGCTCGATCACGATCAGCGAATGGCCCGCGGTCAGCAGCTTGCGGAAGGCGCGCATCAGCTTCGCGATGTCGTCGAAGTGCAGGCCGGTGGTCGGTTCGTCGAACAGGAACAAACGGCCCTTGCGCGCGACACGCTGGCTCGACGCTGTCGCCTCCTGCGCCGTCTCGGCGAGGAAGCCGGCGAGCTTCAGGCGCTGGGCTTCGCCGCCGGACAAGGTCGGCACCGGCTGGCCGAGCTTCACGTAGTCCAGGCCCACATCGACGATCGGCTGCAGCACGCGCAGCACTTCGCGGTCGTTGCGGAAGAGCTGCACCGCTTCGTTGACCGTCAGTTCCAGTACGTCGGCCACGCTCAGTTCGCGCACCGCCGGCCGCTGGGCCGCCCCGAGGCCGGCAGCGCCCCCTTGGGGGGAAGCGAACGAAGTGAGCTGGGGGGCTTCATTCGGGCTGGGCAGGCGGCGATCGATCTTCACGTCGAGGATCTCGGCGCGATAGCGGCGACCGTCGCAATCCGGGCAGCGCAGGTACACGTCGCTGAGGAACTGCATCTCCACGTGTTCGAAGCCCGAGCCGCCGCAGGTCGGGCAGCGCCCGTCGCCGGCGTTGAAGCTGAACATGCCGGCGCCGTAACCGCGCTGCACGGCCAGCGGCGCTTCGGCGAAGAGCTTGCGGATCTCGTCGAACGCGCCGACATAGCTCGCCGGGTTCGAACGCGCGGTCTTGCCGATCGGCGACTGGTCGACGAAGACCGCATCGGTCAGCCAGTCGGCGCCGAGCAGCGCCTGGTGCGCGCCGGGGGTCTCGGTCGGCTTGCCGAAGTGGCGCGCCAGGGCCGGGTACAGCACGTCCTGCATCAAGGTCGACTTGCCCGAGCCGGAGACGCCGGTCACCAGCACCAGCCGCTGCAGCGGGAACTCGACCGTCACGCCCTTCAGATTGTGCTCGGTGACGTGCTGCAGGATCAGCTTCGGCGTGGCCGCGTCGACGATGCGGCGGATGCCCATGCCGACCTGCTTGCGCGCGCCGAGGTAATCGCCGGTGAGCGTCCGCGCATTGCGGATCGCGTCCGGCGTGCCGTCGAAGACGATCTGGCCGCCGCGCTCGCCCGGGCCGGGCCCCATGTCGATCAGGCGGTCGGCGGCGAGCATCACCGCCGGGTCGTGCTCGACCACGACCAGCGTATTGCCGGCATCGCGCAGCCGCTGCATCGCCTCGACGATGCGCTGCATGTCGCGCGGGTGCAGGCCGATGCTCGGCTCGTCGAGCACGAACAAGGTGTTGACCAGCGAGGTGCCGAGGGCCGTCGTCAGGTTGATGCGCTGCACCTCGCCGCCGCTCAAGGTGCGGCTCTGCCGGTCGAGCGTCAGATAGCCGATGCCGACGTCGGAGAGGTACTTGAGCCGGGTGTGGATCTCGTCCTGCAGCAGCTTCAGCGCGTCGTCGAGCATCGAGCTCGGCAGGCTCAGGCCGTCGAAGAAGCGGCGCAGCTTGTCGATCGGCAGTTGCATCAGGTCGTGCAGGCTGAGACCGGGCAACGCTTCCAGCTGCTCGCGCGACCAGGTCACGCCGATCGGCAGGATGCGTGCGGCCGGCGGCATCGCCGCATCGGCATCCGCCTTCGTGCCGAGACGCCACAACAGCGCTTCCAGCTTCAGCCGCGCGCCGCCGCAGGCCGGGCACGGCGTATAGCTCCTGTACTTCGACAGCAGCACGCGGATGTGCATCTTGTAGGCCTTCGACTCGAGATAGCCGAAGAAGCGCTTGATGCCATACCACTGCTTGTTCCAGTTGCCGTTCCAGTTCGGCGAGCCCTCGATGACCCACTCGCGCTGCGCCGGCGAGAGCTGGCTCCAGGCGGTATCGCGCGGGATGCCGGCCTCGCCGGCATAGGTCAGCAGGTCGTCCTGGATCTCTTTCCAGGCGGGGGTCTGGATGGTCTTGATCGCGCCGTTGCGCAGCGTCTTTTTCTCGTCGGGGATGACCAGGCCGAAGTCGACGCCGATGACGCGGCCGAAGCCGCGGCATAGCTCGCAGGCGCCGTAGGCGGAGTTGAAGGAGAACAGTGCCGGCTGCGGGTCGCTGTAGCGCAGATCGCTTTCGGGGCAGTGCAGGCCGGTGGAGAAGCGCCAGAGCGTGGCGGCCGGCGCGAGACCTTCGGCGGGCTCGGGGCGAACCGCTGGGGCGCTCTCGCCGGCGGTCGTCGCCAGCTCCCGTTCGGGCTGGGCCTCCCGAAGCACTTCGTCGAGCACGTAGACGTTCAGCCGCCCGCTGCCGCGGCGCAGGGCCAGCTCGATCGCTTCCATCACCCGCGTCTTGTCCGCGGCCTGCAGCCGGAAGCGGTCCGCCACGACGTCCAGCAGCTTGCGCGGCCCGGCCGGCGTGGCGATCTCGCGCTCCGCCTGCACGCGTGTGAAACCGCTCGCGGAAAGCCATTGCGCCAGCTCCTCGGCGCTGGTGTTCACCGGCAGTTCCACGGGGAAGGTGACCGCGACGCGCGGGTCGCCCGCCACCAGGCTGCGCTCCATCAGCTCGGCATAGATCGTCGCCGGCGTGTCGTGTTTGACCGGCAACGCGGTCTGCTTGTCGAAGAGCTGCGCCGCGCGCGCGTAGAGCAGCTTCAGGTGATCGTTCAGCTCGGTCATCGTGCCGACGGTCGACCGCGAGCTGCGCACCGGATTCGTCTGGTCGATTGCGATCGCCGGCGGCACGCCGTCCACATGATCGACCGCCGGCCGGTCCATGCGGTCGAGGAACTGCCGCGCGTAGGCGCTGAAAGTCTCGACGTAGCGCCGCTGCCCTTCGGCATACAGCGTGTCGAACACCAGGCTGGACTTGCCCGAGCCGCTCGGGCCGGTCACCACCGTCATCTCGCCGGTGTGGATATCCAGGTCGAGGTTCTTCAGGTTGTGCTGGCGCGCGCCGCGAATGCGGATGAGTCCACGGCTGCTGGGGTCAGTGGGCATGCGGGAGGGGATCGGAGGACGGGGGCGAACATTCTAGGGATCGCGCCACGGCCTCCTGGGGCTGCGGTCATTCGCCGCTAACTACGCGCCAGAACGACGACGCCGACCAGAATGATGGCAATGCCGCCGATGCGGCCGGCGGTGAGCGCTTCCCCGAACAGCTGCCATGCGATCAGCGCGTTCACCACGTAGCCGATGGACAGCATCGGATAGGCGATCGACACGTCCACCCGCGACAGCGCGACGATCCACAGCCCGACGCTGAGCACATAGCAGAACAGGCCGCCGAGGATGTACGGCTGGGTGGCCACATTCACCAAGGTGCTGGGAAGCGTCGCCGCGTCCAGCGTCAAGACGCCCAATACCCGAGCGCCGGCCTTCAACAGCAACTGCGCCCCTGCATTCAACATGACTCCCGCGAGGATGAAGGAGAACGTCGACAGTGTCATGGCAGAGGAGTGGGTCGAGAACGGAAGAGAAGCCGCGCCAAGCCGATGCGCCGAAAGCGCGACGCTTGGGCCATGCTGCGCGGGGCGGCAGCCTAGGGGCGCTCAGTATCCATGATCGCCGACGTTGTGGCGCTCGCCGCCGGCGAGTCCCGGCAGCGCAGCAATGCGCGCCGCCGCCGCCGCGACCCGTGCCGGCTCGCGCAGGCTGCCGCTCGCCTGGCGTTGCAAGAAACGATCGAGATCCGGAAAGTCATCCTTGCTCGATGTCAGGATGGACTGCTGCATACCGGTCTCCATGGCCCCCGGGTCGACGTTGACGGCGATGAACGGGCAGGCCTCGGCTGCTTGCTCGAGCGCCAGCGCACGGATGAAATTCTCCAGCTCGGCTTTCGACGCGCAATAGAGCGAGACGCCCGTCTGGCCGCGCAGCGCGGCACCGGAGCTGATGTTGAGCAAGGTCTTGCGGCAGGCCGTCGCCTGGAAGCGGGCCACGGCCTCGGCGATGAACAGCACGCTCGAGATGAAGCTGGCATTCATGGTCTCGATCAACGCGGCCGGCGCCTGCCGCGCGACCGGGCCGATCGGCGTGATCACCGCCGCGTTCGCGATCACGACGATCTCGTCCCACGGCCCCTCCGGCAGCGCCGCGAGGGCCGCGTGCACCGCGGCGCGGCTTTCCTCCGGCGACGTGAAATCGACCTTCGCCGAGAACGAGTGCGGCGCCGAGCGCGAGAACTCCAGCACCCGGAATCCCTGCGCGAGGTAGTGCTCGCACAGAGCGAGGCCCAGGCCCTTCGATCCGCCGCTGATGATGGCAAGTCTCATGCGTCGTGCCCCTTTCCTGACGACCCGAAAGTACCCACTCTAGCGGCAGGCGCGGGCCGTCCCGGCACCATGCGTCGCATGTCGCCCGACACCGAAGCCGTCCGACTCGTCTACATGCAGGACAACCAGCCCGGCTGGCACCGGCAGCGGCGCGGCCCGTCCTTTCGCTACGTCGACGAACACGGCCACGCGATCCGCGACGCGGCGCAGCTGCAGCGCATCCGCTCGCTCGCGATCCCGCCGGCGTATGAAGACGTGTGGATCTGCCCGCTGCCGAACGGCCATCTGCAGGCCACCGGCCGCGACGCACGCGGCCGCAAGCAGTACCGCTATCACGCGCAATGGCAGGCGCAGCAGGGACAGACCAAGTTCGAGCGGCTGCGCGAATTCGGTGCCGCGCTGCCACGCGTGCGCCGGCGCGTGCAACGTGACCTGGCCGCCAAAGGCCTGCCGCGCGAGAAGCTGCTGGCCGCACTCGTGCGCCTGCTGGACACGACCTACATGCGCGTCGGCAACGATGAATACGCACGCAGCAACGGCTCCTTCGGCCTGACGACCTTGCGGCGCCGCCATGCCTCGCTGCATGGCGGCGTGCTGCTGCTCGCGTTCGCCGGCAAGAGCGGCGTGAAGCATCAGGTCGTGGTCGAAGACGCGCGGCTCGCGCGCATCGTCAAGCGCTGTCAGGACCTGCCCGGGCAGAGCCTGTTCCAGTACCTCGGCGAAGACGGCGAGCCGCACGGCATCGGTTCGTCCGACGTCAACGACTACCTGCGCGAAGCCAGCGGCGGCGACTTCACCGCGAAGGATTTCCGCACCTGGCATGCCTCTGCGATGGCGCTCGACGAGCTGCTCGCACTCGATGCGCCCGCGAACAAGACCGACGCGAAGACGCAGGTCAAGCGTGTCATCTGCGAGGTCGCCTCGCAGCTCGGCCACACGCCGACGGTGTGCCGCAAATCCTATGTGCACAGCGCGGTGATCGACGGCTATACCGCCGGCTCGCTGCTGCGCCGCGAACAGGGCGATGCCGCGGCGCTGCGCGGGCTGAAACACCGCGAGCGCGATCTGATGGCCTTGCTGGCGAAAGCGGCGCGTCAAGCGCGAGGAACGAAGCGCAAGCCGCGCTTGCCCGCCGCGCCGGCCGGCTAAGCTCGCGGCCCCGCTGCCGCGCCTTGACTGCTTTCGCGTGACCCTGACCTTCACCTTGCTCGGGCTGGCGATCCTCGCCGTCTGGCTGCCGGCCTTGCCGCTGGCCCGGGGGCTGACGCTGCCGCCCTGGGCCGTGCTCTTTGCGTTCGCGGTCGCCAGCGGCATCGCCGCGGACTTGATCGATGCGCCGGCATGGATCGCGCTGATCGCGCTGGCCGCCGCCGGCTGGGGCTCGCAACGGGGCCATCGCCGCCGGCTGAGAACCCTGATGCTGCTATTCGCCGCGCTGCTGGCGCTGGCCTTGGCACTCCACGCCGTGCCGGGGTTCCGCAACCCGCTGGTCGCGAGCCAGATCCGTCTCGGCGCCGATTCGCCGCCGATCTCCCTGTACGCCAACTTCGACAAGGGCGCGGCCGGCCTGCTGTTGCTCGCGTGCCATGCGCGCCGTATTCGGGATCGGCTCGAGCTGCGCCGCTGCATGCGAGCTGCGTGGCCCGTTGTCGCCGCGACGGTGCTGGTCGTGCTGGGCACCGGCGTGCTGCTCGGCTACGTGCGGCTCGAACCCAAATGGCCGCCCATCGCGCCGGCCTTCCTGGCGAACAATCTGCTCTTCACCTGCGTCGCCGAAGAGGCTTTCTTCCGCGGCCTGCTGCAGGAACGGCTCGCTCAGGCGACGGGGCAGCGGCGCCTCGGCCGGTGGCTGCCGGTCGCGGTCTCGACAGGCCTCTTCGGTCTGGCTCATGCGGCCGGCGGCCCGTACGCAATGGCCTTCGCGACCCTCGCCGGCCTCGGCTACGCGCTTGCCTACGCCAGGACACGGCGCATCGAGGCCGCGATCCTCACCCACTTCGCGGTCAACGCGGTGCACTTCCTCGGCTTCAGCTATCCCTACCTGGCGCGCTGACGGCGCCGCCGCTCAGCGCGCCAGCGCGCGTTCCAGCTCTTCCTTGCTCATCGTCGAACGGTGCTTCACGCCCCGCTGCCTGGCCTCGTTGTAGAGCTGGGAATAGGTCCGCCCGCCCGCGCCTTCATGCGAACGATGGCCGCCCCGTTCGGACGACGACATGTCGTCGATCGAGCTGCGGCTGGCCGTGACGCTTTCCCCGTGGCGCGCACGCTCCTTGTTGACCGTGCGTGCGGCAATCTCTTCCGCCAGCTTTTCGCTCTTGCCCGAATGCTTCAGGCCGGACTTGATGTGTTCGTACTGGCGCTCGCGCTTGTCGGACCATTCGGTACTTGCCATCGTGTGGACCTCCAGGGTTGGCTGATCGGTCCCTGAAAGCTAGGCACCGTGCCGGCGTGCCGCCATCAGCGCAGCGCGGATTGCAGCGTCGTCGGTCGCCTACAGGCGTGGCCGGCTACCAATGGCCGAAGGGCGACGGCTTGGCCTGCTCGGCCGGATTGCGGTTCAGCGCACGGCGCAGCGCCAGATCGAGCTTGTCGCGGCGCAGCGGCTTGATCCAATAGTCGTAGGCGCCGAGGCTCATCGCCTTGACGATATCCATCGAGAGCGCATCGCCGGTCAGCAGCGCGATGCGCAGCTTGTGGCGATAGATCTCCTCGTTCAAGGCGCGCACCACTTCAAGGCCGCCGATGTCGGGCAGGTGCATGTCGAGCAGCACCAGGTCGGGCCGCTCCTCGCGGGCGAGCCGCACGCCCTCCCAGCCTGTGGCGGCCTTGACCATCGTGACGCCGGGATACTGGCGCAGCAACTCCTCGACCAGGATCATGTTGACCTCGTGGTCTTCGATGCAAAGCACCTTGCCTTGCAGTTCGCTGTCCGCCAGTTCCGACATGCCACCGAGTTTCGGCGCTGAAGAAGGCTTGTGCAAGAAAAAAGACCCGCCGAAGCGGGCCTTTCCCGATCGAAGCCTGTCGCTCGAATCCCTAGTCTTTCGCGTAGATGTCGACGTCCTTCGTCTCCTTGACGAACAGCATGCCCACCACGAAGGTGATCGCAGCGAAGGTGATCGGATACCAGAGGCCGTTGAACATGTTGCCGGTCTGGGCCACAATCGCCAGCGCGGTCGCCGGCAGCAGGCCGCCGAACCAGCCATTGCCGATGTGGTACGGCAGGCTCATCGAGGTGTAGCGGATGCGGGTCGGGAACAGCTCGACCAGCATCGCGGCGATCGGCCCGTAGACCATCGTCACGTAGACCACCATGATCCAGAGGATGCCGACGATGGTCCACCACTGGCCGCTCAGGAAAGCGATCGGCTTGGCCTTTGCCGGGTAGCCGTGCTCCTTCAGCGCCGCGCCGACTTCCTTCTTGAACGCCGCGTCCTTGGCCTTCAGCTCGTCGGGGGGCAGGCCCTTCGAGGCGTAGGACTCGATCACCTTGTCGCCGATGGTGATCTTCGCCGGGCCGGTGCCGGCGGCGTTGTCATAGCTCACCGAGCCGGCGGCGAGCACCTGCTTGGCGATGTCGCACGAGCTGGTGAACTTGGCAACGCCGGTCGGGTTGAACTGGAACGAGCACTCCGACGGATCGGCCGTGACCAGCACCTTCGAGCTCTGCTGTGCCACGTACAGCTCGGGGTTCGCGGCCTTGGTCAGCGCCTCGAACAGCGGGAAGTAGGTCAGCGCGGCGATCAAGCAGCCGGCCATGATGATCGGCTTGCGGCCGATCTTGTCGGACAGCGTGCCGAAGACGATGAAAAACGGCGTGCCGAGCAGCAGCGCGACCGCGATCAAGATGTTGGCGGTGGCACCGTCGACCTTCAGCGCGCCGGTCAGGAAGAACAGCGAATAGAACTGGCCGCTATACCAGACCACCGCCTGGCCCATCGTCAGCCCGACCAGCGCCAGGATCACGATCTTCAGGTTCTTCCACTGGCCGAAGGACTCGGTCAACGGCGCCTTCGAGGTCTTGCCCTCTTCCTTCATCTTCTTGAAGGCCGGCGACTCGTTCATCGACAAGCGGATCCACACGCTCACGCCGAGCAGCAGGATCGAGACCAGGAACGGGATGCGCCAGGCCCAGTCGGCGAAGGCTTCTTCGCCGTAATAGGTGCGCGTGCCGAGGATCACCAGCAGCGACAGGAACAAGCCCAAGGTCGCCGTGGTCTGGATCCAGGAGGTATAGGCCCCGCGGCGGCCGCGCGGTGCGTGTTCGGCGACGTAGGTCGCGGCACCGCCGTATTCGCCGCCGAGCGCCAGGCCCTGCAGCAAACGCAGCGCGATCAGCAGGATCGGCGCGGCCACGCCGATGGCCGCATAACCCGGCAGCCAGCCGACGATGAAGGTCGACAAGCCCATGATCAGGATCGTCACCAGGAAGGTGTACTTGCGGCCGATCATGTCGCCCAGGCGGCCGAAGACCAGTGCGCCGAACGGCCGCACGATGAAGCCGGCGGCGAAGGCGAGCAGCGAGAAGATCACCTGCGAACTCGGGTCGAGCGCCGAGAAGAACTGCTTGCCGATGATGCCGGCCAGTGTGCCGTAAAGGTAAAAGTCGTACCACTCGAATACCGTGCCCAGGGACGAGGCGAAGATGACCTTCCGCTCCTCTGCCGTCATGGGCGCGTTGGCAGCCCTGGCGGGCACCGGTCGCGCGATTGTTGCCATTTGTCGAGACTCCTGCTGCTGAGAGGCGGTACCGACCGGCACCACCATCGGCCCATCTTGGTGACGGGATCTGAACGTTGTCTGACACCGTGCTGAACGCAAGCTGACAACTTCAGTACAAACCCGTAGGTTGCGTTTCTCGATGTGAGATGGCGCGCATTTTGGGCGCGCGGCACGGCCTGGGACTTACCCGTGGCCGGGGGAAATCCGCGGCACTCAAGGGCGGCGTTGCGCGCCGATGGGGCGGTCGGCGGCTGCCTCCCAGGCGCCGCTGTCGAACCAGGGATCGCCACGCACGCAGTCGGCCAGCATCGCGAGCGAATCGAAGCCCCAGAACTGGCGGCCGTCGACCTCGATCGTCGGGACACCGAACATGCCGGCCGCGGCGGCCTGTTCGGTCGCCTGCCGCAGCACGGCCTTGACCTCGCTGCTGCGCGGGTCGCGCTGCGGCCGCAAGACCTGTTCGAGCGCGGCCAGGCGCTGCGCGTCGTCGGCCACGGCGCCGCCGCGCCAGGCATGGCGCAGCACGTTCTCGCAAACGTGGCGGTTCGGCGTGCCGCCTTCGGGCGCGCAAGCCCAGGCCAGGCGCAGCAGGGCGAGCGGATTGAAGGGATGCTCGGCCGGCATCGCGAATTCGATGCCGTGGTGCTGCGCCAGCCAGCTGACGTGGCGGTAGGTCCAGGCGCGCTTGGGCACGACTTCGGCAGGGCCTTTCTGCTCCCAATGCTGCAGCAGGCCGGCAAACAGCACCGGCCGGTAGCTGACTTCGACGCTGAGCCCTTCGAGCGCCTGCGGCAGTTGCTCGAAGGCGAGATAGGAGAACGGCGAAACGACGTCGAAGCAGAAGACAAGGCGCTTCATAGCGGCTCCTCAGGGCCCGGCCAGCGCGCTGCGGCGCGGCGCCAGGCGTTCGAGCACGTCGCGCTTCTGCGCATCGCTCATCGTCGACCACGCGGCGATTTCATCGATGGTGCGCAGGCAGCCCTCGCAGAAGCCGCTCGCGGCGTCCATCCGGCAGACGTTGCTGCAGGGGGATGCAACGCCGGCGTTGGGCGGCGCTGGGATCCCCGGCTCGGCCGCCGTGGCTTGCACCACGTCGTGCACCGGCGCACCGGTCAACTGCGCCAGCTGCTGCGGGCTGAGGCGGAATACGCCGTTCGGATGGCCGGCGGCGGCCCAGATCTCATCGAAGCGGAACAGATCTGCATCGATCAGCGTGACGCTGGCGGCCGCGTGCGCCAGCGGCGCGACGCCGCCGATCGAAAAGCCGGTGCGCGCCTTGACGAAGGCGGCATCCGCCCGCGCCAGCGGGCCAACCAGCGCCGCCACCTTCTTTTCGTCGACCCGCCGGTCGCCGGAGGTCACGACCAGCACCGCGGCATCGTCGCTCCTGCGCCGGAAGATCACGCTCTTGGCGATCTGGCCGACGACCACGTCGAGCGCGTCGGCCGCCTCCTGTGACGTGCGCGCCGCCACCTCGAGCCAGCGCGGCGCATGCGGGTGCGCACGCTCGGCCAAAGCCGTGGCCACCCGCCGGAAGCCCTCGGGACGATCGTTCGGTGCCTCGTTCGGCAACATCTCTCACCTCGTTTCCGTCGATGGACGCTGCCCGCGTCCGTCACTTTTGCACACGATATACGCCACATTGGGGATAGCCGTAAAAAGGCTATTGCGGTCTTCCCTGGGTCGTTGGGCAGAATGGTGACATGGACTCCGATACGCAGCTCCGTCTCGCCACTCGCATCCACTCCGCGCTGCTGCGTTACCTCGGCACCGGCATCGATGTGGCGTCGATGCTGTCGCGCAAATCGTATGCGCGCGAAGTCATCTACGTCTGCAGCGGCTGCAGCGATCCGGAGCTGAATGCGCTGGCGAAGGAGTACGTCGGCGCACGCAAGGCGGCGCGCGAGGCGCGCTCGATGCCGCTGGTCGAGCGGCGCAACGTGCCGACGACGGTCCCGATGCTGCCGGTCACGGCCGAGGTGAAGCTCGATCCGGAATGGGCCCGGGATTCGTCGAATTTCAGTCCGAGCGAGCTGGCGCAAAGCGAATCGCCCCCCGACGACCACGGCGGCGAACCGCGCAAGCGCTGGTTCGATCCCGCACGCTGGCTGCGCCGCGAGTCGGGCGAGTCCTCGCGCTGAACCATCCGCGCGGCTTTCGCGCAGCGCCGAGCCGATTCAGGCCTCGGCCGAGTCGGGATCGAAACGGCGCCGCAGGCCTCCCAGCATGCGCCGCAGGAAACCGAACAGCAGCACGATCGCGCCGATCATCACGATGCAGGCCAGGCCGAGCGCGATGAAGAACAGCACCGGGTGCTCCCACGACAGCCACAGCATCGTCGGCACCGCGGCATCGCCGGCGAGCGAAAGCGCGACGTTCGAAAACGGCTCGGGCGAGGTGTTGACCGCGGCGCGCGTGCTCGCCTTGGCGGCATGCGCGGTGGCCGCCAGCGTGCCGCCGAGCAGCGCGGCGACGCCCGCCCAGGTCGATTGATCGCCGCCGAACACGGCCGCTGCAAGCACGGCGCCGGCCGGGATGCGGATCACGGTATGCACCGTGTCCCAGATCGAATCGACGAAGGGGATCTTGTCGGCCAGGAACTCGATCACCAGCAAGGCGCCGCTGGCCCACAGCATCGGCGGCTGCTCCAGCAGATGCAGCCCCGGCGGCAGCGGCACCCAGCCGAGATAGCCCGCCAGGCCGGTGAGGAAGACCACCGCGTAGAGGCGCAACCCGCTGGCCCAGCCGAGCGCGGCGGCGATCGCGATCAGGTGCGTGGTGTCGAGCTCGGGCATCGACGCAGCTTAGCGCTACGTGCCGGAAGGCAACAGCCAGTTCGGCGCGCGTTTGTTCAGAAAGCTCTGCACGCCCTCGCGGCCCTCGTCGCTGGCGCGGATGTCGGCGATGCGGCGGGCGGTCTCGGCGCGCAGCGCTTCGTCGATCGGCGCGACTGCGACATCCTGCACCAGACGTTTGCAGGCACGCACCGCGGCCGGACCGTTGGCGACCAGCAGCGCGGCAATTTCGGCGACCTTGCCGTCGATCGCCTCGGCCTCGCAGACTTCGTGCACGAAGCCGAGGCGCAGCGCGGTGGCGGCATCGAAACGCTCGGCGGTGATGAAGTAGCGGCGCGCCGCCTGTTCGCCCAGGGCGCGCACGACGTAGGGGCCGATCGTCGCCGGCAGCAGGCCGAGCCTGGCCTCGCTGAGGCAGAAGCTGATGCCTTGCGCGGCGACCAGCACGTCGCACACCGCGGCGAGGCCGACGCCGCCGGCATAGCAGTCGCCGTGGATGCGGCCGATCAACGGCACCGGGCAGCTGTAGACGGCCCAGAGCATGTCGGCCAGCGCCTGCGCATCGGCCCGGTTCTGCTCCCATGTGTAGTCGGCCATCGAGCGCATCCAAGACAGATCGGCGCCGGCGCAGAAGGCCTTGCCGCGCGCGCCGAGCACGATCGCGCGCAGGGTCGGGTCGGCGCCGAGCTCGGTGATGGCCTGGGTCAGCTCGGCGATCAGTGCGTCGTTGAAGGCGTTGCGCACCTCGGGGCGATTCAGCCAGAGGTGGGCGACGGCGCCCTGGCGTTCGATCTGCAGCATGTCGGTGGTGGTCATGATGTCGGGAGGTCCTGGTCGTGACGGCGGTCGGCCTGCAGCATCCATACGAGGTCGATCTCCGGGCAGGGATGGCCCATCGCCGTGATCGCCGCGGTGATCTGGCCGCGGTGGTGCGTGCCGTGGTTGAAGACGTGGCCGAGCGTCGCCGCGAACGGCAGGCGCTGCGCGACGCCCTTGGTCGAGGTGTACTCGAGTGTGCCCTGCCAGCGCGCCGAGTCGAAACTTTCGATCAGCGGCTGCCAGCGTGAGGCGCCTTCGGCCAGGCGCTCGCGCAGGCGGCGGCGGTCGGGCTCAAGCTCATCGCCGAGCGCAAGCTTGGGCGAACGGCCTTCGGCGAAGCGCACGTACCAGAGGTGGTGCTCGGCCACCAGCAGGTGGCTCAAGGTGCCATGCACGCTCTTGAAGAAGAGGCCGGCATCGCGGCGATAGTCCGCCTCGGGCAGCGCATCGACGTGCTCGTAGAGCTTGTTCAGCGCCCACAGGTTGTAGCGGGCAAGGTGCAGGAAATAGTCGCGCATCATCAGCGTCAGTGGCGCCAGACCTTGAGGCCGCGCAGGCGTTCGAGCACGTCGAAATCCCGGTCGCTGTGCAGCAGCGCGTGGTCATGCTCGATGCAGTAGCTGGCGAGCAGCACGTCGATCGGGCTGCGAATGGTGTAGCCCCGCGAGCGCAAGACGCGGTAATGCTCGGCGGCGCGCAGGGCCTCGGGCGCGCCGCCGATGTCGACCACCGGCAGCGCTGCCAAGGTACGGCGCGCGGCATGGAAATCCAGCTCGTCGCGAAACCCGCGCAGTACTTCGAACAGCACCAGGTCGGCCATGCCCACCGGGGCGCTGCCATCGGCCAGCAGGTCTGCCAGGTGCTCCACGGCAGGCACCTCGCGGCCGTTGAAGAAGTCGATCCAGACGGAGGAATCGACGAGGATCATGCCGTCTTGCGCTTGCGCCGGGCCGTCGCCCCGGCCTTGGTCGCCGTGCCGTAGCCCGGCGGTTCGGGCTCGTTCAGCACCCGGCCGCCCGCTTCGGGCGCGTCATCCCAATGCAGCTTGCCCCGCAAGGCGAGGATCTCCCGGTAGGCGGCCTGGCGAGCGAGCAGCTTCAGACCGGCTTCGACCGCATCCTTCTTCGTCTTGAAGGCGCCGGCACGCATCGCGGCATCGAGCAAGTCGTCATCGATCACGATGTTGGTGCGCATAAGGTGTACGAAGTGTTTTCCACGTACACATTCTACGCCCGATCAGCCGGCGAAGGAAAGAGCGCCGCCTCCGTCCAGCCGAGCCGGCTCAGGTCGTCGACGCGGAAACGCGCGTCACTGGCGAGCAGGAATTCGTCGAGCTGCGGCGGCTCGATCGCCGTGCCGGCGAGCATCGCGTGCACCTGGCCGCGATGGTGGGTCTGGTGCATGAAGAGATGGGCGAGCGTCTGGCTGGCGGTGTTGACGTCGATGCGGTCGCCGCGGTCCAGCGCGATCTCGGCATCGAGGCCGGCGGCGTCTGCCGCATCGCACCAGCGGATCAGGCGTTCGTCGCTCGCGGCCTGGCGCGCGGCCAGCGCCGCGAGCTCGGCCTCCGGCTGGAATTCTTCCGCGCGGCGCGCCATGTCGGCCTCGCGATGCAGCGCCGCGATGTAGTACAGGTCGACCAGCAGGATGTGGTTCAGCGTGGCCGCCAGGCTGGGGAAGTAGCTGGTGCGCGGCGCCTGCAGTTCGGTTGCGGAAAGCGGCGCCATCGCGGCGTGCAGGCGCTGGTTCGCGAGGCGGTTCGCGCGCGCACTGCCGCGCATCAGATCGAGCAGGCTGTAGCTCATCGTCGGCTACCCTTCCTAGAAGGGCCCGCGCTCGAGGTAGCGCTCGACCTGGCCGCGTCGATCGTTGCCCCAGAAGGGCTCGCCGTCGATGACGAAAAACGGCGCACCGAACACGCCGCAGGCGATCGCCGCATCGTTGACCTGTTTCAACTTGGCCTTCCACACCGGATCGGACCAGGCGCGCTCCGCTTCGCCTTCGCCGATGCCGAACTCGACCGCCAGCGCCGCGAGCCGCGCCGGATCGCTCAGATCGGCATCGCGCGTGAAGACGGCACGCAGGCCCGCATGCGCCCAATCGGCAGCGCGGCGCGGATCGTTCGCCTGCAGCCACCAGAAAATGCGCGCGGCGTTCTGCGTCGCGATCGGGAAACGGCTCGGCTGGCGATACGGCAGGCCCTCGAAGTGAGCCGAACGGACGAAGTCGCGCAGCACGTAGTCGCGCTTCAGCGGGTGCTCCACCGGCGGTCTCAATTCCGCGGCCTGGAACGTGGCGCCCAGCAGCACCGCGTGCCAGCTGACGGTGCGCCCGTATCGAGCGGCAAGGGCCTCGACCCATTCGGAGGAGATATACGAATACGGCGAGGAGAAATCGAAATAGAAGTCGACCGCGGATTTCATTTTCAAAGGCTACTGCAAGCCGCACGGGACAGGGAACTCGCTTTCCCGGACGACGGCCCCTGCAGGCGCTTGGGCTATCGTGGGCGCATCATCCCCGTTGGAGTCAACGCCCGTGCCCCACCCGACCTCCCGCCGCCGGCTGATGCTGGCCGCCGCCGCCGCGCCCCTCGCCAGCCTGCCGCGCATCGCCTCGGCACAGAACGGCTACCCGAACAGGCCGATCCGCTGGATCGTCGCCTACCCGGCCGGCGGCGGCTCCGACTTCCTCGCGCGGCAGCTCGCGCCGCAGCTCGGCAAGCAACTCGGCCAGACCCTGGTGATCGACAACCGGCCCGGTGCGGCAGGCATCATCGGCACCGACATCGCCGCGAAATCCGCGCCCGACGGCTACACCATCGTCACCGGCGACAACGGCGCGATGGTCTTCAACACCGCGATGTACAAGAAGGTGCCCTACGACCCGAAGGACTTCGTGCCGCTGGGCTTCATGGCGAGCTTCCCGCTGATCCTGGTGGTGCACCCGGCGAGCGGCTTCAGCAGCGCGACGCAATGGATCGACGCGGTGAAGAAGTCGCCCGGCAAGTACAGCTATGCCTCACCGGGGACGGGCAGCCCGCACCACCTGGCGATGGAGCTGCTGAAGGACCGCATCGGCGCCTACATCGTGCACGTGCCCTACCGCGGCACCGCGCTGGCGCTGCAGGACGTGATGGCCGGGCAGCTGCCGATGATGGTGGTCGATACCGCCGGCGGCCTGAGCCAGATCAGGAGCGGCAAGGTGCGCGCGCTGGCGGTGCTGTCGCCGAAGCGCATCGCCTCGCTGCCGGACGTGCCGACCCTGGACGAGGTCGGCGTGAAAGGCTTCGACGCGATCGCCTGGCAGGGCTTGTTCGTGCCGAAGGGCACGCCGCCGGAAATCGCCGGGCGGTTGTCGAGCGAGATGCAGAAGGCGATCGTGGTGCCGGAGGTGAAGGCGAAGCTGGAGGATTTCGGCTTGCAAGTGGCGCCGTCGGATGGGCCGCATCTGGCGGCCTTCATCGAGAAGGAGACGGTGTTCTGGCACCGGCTGATTCGGGAGAAGAAGTTGCAGGCGGAATAGGCGTGGAAATCTGGTCGGCCGACGGTGCGGCCCGCAGTCTCGCGACAGTCTCTTCCAGGCCACCCCACGCCGGCCGGCCCGGTGCAAAGCGCTGCCGCAGATAGGCCGCCAGCTCGGCCATCTGCCGGTCATCGAGACTGCCGCGAAACGCCGGCATGAATCCCGACTCTTGTGTCGCCGGATGCCGGATGCCCTCGAGGATCACCCGCAGCAGGTTGTCCGGCCGGTCGCTGTGCAGATTGCTGTTGAGCGCCAGCGGCAGGTTCTGCCCGAGCAGCACAGGCCCGCCCGAGTCGTGATGGCAGGCCCCACAGGCGCCGCCGAAGAGGCGCTCCGCCGGGCCGCGCAGCACCGCGGCCTGCGCGCTGGCACGCGCCTGGACTTCTTCCGCATGCGCTGCGGCTGTCGCCTCGTCGACGCCGGCTGACTGGAACGACGCGAGATAGCGCGCCATCGCCTGCACGTCCTCGTCCGGCACCGCCGACAGCTGCTGCACGACCGGCGCCATCGGCCCGGCCGCCACGCCGTGCCGCAGCGTATGGCCGCTGCGCAAATAGAGGTACAGCTCGCTCTCCGTCCATGGCACCGGCGCATGGGTCAGCGCGGTCAGCGGCGGCGCCTCCCAGCCGTCGACCATCGCGCCGCCCAGATAGGCCGAGCCGCCGCGCTCGGCGCCCAGCGCGTTGCGCGCGGTATGGCAGGCGCCGCAGTGCCCGATGCCGTTGACCAGCTCGGCGCCACGATTCCATCGCGCATCCCGCGTGGCGACCGGCGCTGCCGGCCCTGGATCGAGATAGACCGCGTTCCACAGCGCCATCAGCGGCCGCACGCTGAACGGGAAAGCCAACGCGGTGCGCGGCGGCTCGGCCACCGCGGCCGGCTGCGCCATCAGGTAGGCGTAGAGGGCCGTCAGGTCTTGATCGCCGATCTTCGTGAACGCGGTGTACGGGAAAGCCGGATACAGATGCCGGCCATCGCGCGAAACGCCTTCGCGCATGGCCCGCTGGAAGGCGCTGAACGACCAGCGGCCGATGCCCGTCTCGGGATCAGGCGTCAGGTTGGTCGAATAGACGATGCCGAACGGCGTGCTCATCGCCCGCCCGCCGGCGTTCGGCACGCCGCCTGGTGCGGTATGGCAGACCGCGCAATCGCCCAGCGCGGCAAGCTGTCGTCCGCGTTCGATCACGCCTTCCGCATACAAACCGGCCGATGGCGCGCTGACCGGCGCGATCGCCGGCCGCCAGCCGATGGCCGCGCCGGCCAGCGCCAGCAAGCCGCCGGCGAGCGCCGCCGCGGTGGCGAACAGACCCTTGCGGCGCCTCGGCCACGGCGCATCGGCGGGCAACAGCGCCGGTGACAGCGCCGCTACCGGCGGCGGCTCGGGCCACGGCGCCGCCGGATTCAACGCCGCCCGCACCACCTCGGGCGTGAACGGCGGTTGACGGAAGCGCACGCCGGTCGCGTCGAAGATCGCGTTCGCGATCGCCGCCGTGCCGGGCACCGACGACGATTCGCCGACTCCCAGCGGCGGCTGGTCGTCGCGCGGCATCGTCATCACCTCGATCACCGGCACCTCGCGGAAGCTGAGGATCGGGTAGCTGCCCCATTCGCGGCTCGCGACCGCCTGCGTGGCGGGATCGAGCCGGACCTGCTCCTTCAGCGCGCGGCTGGTGGTCTGGATCACGTTGCCGTGGATCTGATGGCGCACGCCGGCCGGGTTGATCATCAGCCCCGCGTCGTGGCCGACGACGACGCGGCTGACGTGCACGTCGCCGGTCTCGCGATTCACCTCGACATCCGCCACCCACGCCGCCCAGGCCGCGCCATAGCCCGGGAACTTGCTGTGCACGTAGCGGGCGTAGGCGAAGCCCTGGCCTTTCAGCAGTTTGCCCTCGGCCGGCTGCTGCCGAGGCCCGGCATGCACGATCCAGCCGGCACGCTCGGCAGTGGCGCGCACCAGCTCCGCCGCGCGCTGATCCTTCAGATGGCGCAGCCGATAGGCGACCGGATCGACCCCCGCCGCCGTCGCCAGCTCGTCGATGTAGGACTCGTGGGCAAACGCGTTCGGCAGCGCCGAGACCCCGCGCAACCACGAGGCGCGCAGGATCGGCGCCATGTCGTTGATCGTGACGCGCAGGTTGGCCACGTCGTATGGCGGGACCGAGCTGCGGTCGCCCATCTCGAAGGCCTGGACGACGGGCTCGATCGTGCGTGTCAGCAGCAGGGCAAGCGTCGGTGCGGCGTTCGAAGGATACGAAGTGCGGAACTCATAGGCCGCGATCGCGCCATCGGCGGTGAGCCCGCCGTTGACCTCCATCAGCTGCGCCGCGCCCTTGGGTTCCCAGAGGTTTTCCTGCTCGCGTGTCAGCTGGACCCGCACCGGCCGGCCGATGGCGCGCGAGAGCAGCGCCGCATCGGCCGCGACATCGTCGGCACCGTTGCGGCCGTAACAACCGGCGGCCTCCATGCGCACGACCTCGACCGCGGTGTCCGGCAGGCCGGTCAGGCGCGCGAGATCGGCGCGCAGCACGTGCGGACTCTGCGTACCGGCCCAGACGGTCAGCGTGGGCGTCGCGCCGCCGTGATAGTCCGCCACCGCGCAGGACGGCCCGATCGATGCATGCAGCTGGTACGGCCAGACGTAGGTGCGCGGCATCGCTTGCGCCGCCGCGGCGAGCGCGGCCGTCACGTCGCCCTGCTCGGCCACCACCCGCTGCGTGCTCGGATTCGTGCGCAGCGCCTGCTCGATATCGGCGAGCGACGACGGCATGCCGGGCCAGCTTTTCCAGCGCACCACCAGCGCCTGCATCGCGGCCTCGGCCTGCTCTTCGCGCTCGGCCACCACGCCGACGAAGTCACCCTGCACCACCACGCCGGCGATGCCCGGCAGATGCGCAATCGAGGCCTCGTCGACCGACTCCAGCGTGCGGCCGACGAAGTCGCCGGCATCGAGCCCGGCATACGGCGGCCGGATCACGCGGCCGTGCAGCATGCCGGGCAGGCGCATGTCGTGCACGAAGACCAGCTCGCCGGTGGCCTTGGCGGGGATGTCGACCCGCGGCGCCGGCCGGCCGATCCAGCGATAGTCCGCGGGCGGCTTCAGCGCCGTATGCTCGGCCAGCATCAGGTGTTCGCGGCGCCCTTGCAGCAGCTCGGCATAGCTCAACCGGCGGCCGGCGGGATCGCGCACCACCCCCTCGTCCACCGCCAGCTGCGCCACCGGCACGTCAAGCTGCAGCGCCGCCTGCTGCAGCAGCCAGGCACGCGCCTGCGCCGCGGCTGGCTGCAGCGGCGCCGCATACACCTGGATCGATGCACTCGCGATCGTCGGCCCCTGGTTCGGCGCGGCGGCGGTGTCGCCCATCACGACCTCGACCTTGTCGAGCGCGAGATCGAGTTCGTCCGCAACGATCTGCGCCAGCGCGGTGCGCAGCCCGGTGCCGAGATCGACGTGGCCGTGCAAGGCGGTGGCATGGCCGTCGTCCCACACCGCGAGCAGGATCTCGACGCCTTCGGCCGGGTTGCCCGGGACCGTCGGCGGCTGCCCCGGCGCGGCAGGGGCCGGCGGCGGCACCTCGCGCACGACCAGCAGCACGCCGCCGGCCTGCAGATAGTCCTGCCGCGTGTGCGCGCGACGGGTCACGACGCCGGCTCCTGCGGTGCCATCAACACGGCCGCTCGCTGCACGGCGCGAAGGATCTCCAGGTGCGTGCCGCAGCGGCACAGGTTGCCGGCCAGCGCATCGCGAACCTCGCGCTCGCTCGGCCGCGGCGTGTGCCGCAACAAGGCCAGCGTGCTGATGATCATGCCGTTCAGGCAGTAGCCGCATTGGGCGGCCTGCTCATCGATGAAGGCCTGCTGCACCGGGTGCGGCGCCTCGCACGAGCCCAGGCCTTCCAGCGTCGTCACCTGCCGCCTGGCGACGGCGCCGACCGGGATCACGCAGGCCCGCGCGGCGACGCCGTCCACCAGCACCGCGCAGGCGCCGCATTCGCCGAGCCCGCAGCCGTACTTCGGGCCGTTCAAGCCGAGGTCGTTGCGCAGCACTTGCAGCAGGCTCGCCGAGGCCGGCACCTGCAACGCGCAGACGCGGCCGTTGACCGTCAGCTCGATCGTCTTTGGCGGGCCTGGCGAATCGCCACGCCGGCCAGCGCCCGGCCGCTCCGAAGCGGCCGGCGACCCGCTCGGCGGGTGGCGCCGGTATCCCGGTGCCGGGTGCCCCATGCTTCAGGCGAGCGCGATCTCGTCGGACTGGATGCGCTTCACGCCCTTGGCCTGCATCCGCTTCCAGGCAGCGGCGAGCGAGCCGTTGAGATCGATCGCGCGTGTCGCGTCTTCGATCACGGCGGTCTTGAAGCCGGCCTTGACCGCATCCATCGCCGTCCACGCGACGCAGAAATCGGTCGCCAGCCCGGTCACGTAGAGCGTCGTGATGCCGCGCGCCTTCAGGTAGCCGGCGAGGCCGGTGGCCGTCTTGTGGTCGGCTTCGTCGAAGGCGGAGTAGCTGTCCATGTCCTTGTGGAAGCCCTTCCTGATGATGATCTGCGCGGTCGGCAGCTTCAGGTCCTTGTGCAGCGCAGCGTCGTCGGTCCCCTGCACGCAGTGGTCCGGCCAGAGCACCTGCGTGCCGTAGCTGAGCTTGGTGGTCTCGAACGGCTTCTTGCCTTGATAGGTGCTGGCGAAGGAGGCGTGGCCGGGGGTGTGCCAGTCCTGCGTGACGACGATGTTCTCGAAGGCCGGCGCGATGCGGTTGATCACCGGCACCACCTCCTCGCCGCCCTTCACCGGCAGGGTGCCGCCGGTGACGAAGCAGTTCTGCACGTCGACCACGATCAAGGCGCTCTTCGCGTCCGGCTTGATCTTCCCGGCGGCGAAGGCGCGCAGCGAGCCGCTGCCGAGGGCGGCGACGGCGAGGGCTTGCAGCAGAAGGCGGCGATCGGCAGAGGCAGGCATGGTCGGCTCCGGTGAGGGGTGTGAAGAGTGTTTACACGGACAGGTAGGCACGGCGCACTTCGTCGTTCGCCGCCAGTTCGCTCATCGCGCCCTGATAGCGGATCTGGCCCTTCTCGAGCACGTAGGCGCGATCGGAGACCAGCTCGGCGAAATGCATGTTCTGCTCCGACAGCAGGATGCTGACACCTTGCGCCTTCAGCGCCAGGATCATCTGCGCCATCTGTTCGACGATGACCGGCGCGACGCCTTCGGAAGGCTCGTCGAGCAGCACCAGGACGGGGTTGCCCATCAAGGTGCGCGCGACCGTCAGCATCTGCTGCTCGCCGCCGCTCATGCGGCCGCCCGGGCGCTCGGGCATCTCGCCGAGGTTGGGAAAGAGCCGGAAGAGCTGCGCCGGCTCCCAGTGCGGCGCGGTGCTGCCGTCGGCCCACCGGCGCGCCGGCTGGCGGCCGACCTCGAGGTTCTCCAGCACCGTGAGATCGCTGAAGATGCGCCGGTCCTCGGGCACGAAGCCGAGGCCGAGGCGGGCGATCCGGTACGGGTCGCTCTTCGAGATGTCATGGCCGAGGAACGAGACCTGGCCGGCGCGCTTCGCGAGCATGCCCATCAGCGCCTTCAGCGTGGTCGACTTGCCGGCACCGTTGCGGCCCATCAGCGCGACAACTTCGCCGCGCCTGACGCTGAGGTCGACGCCGAAGAGGATCTGCGCGGCGCCGTACCAGGCCTTCAGGCCGTGGGCTTCCAAAAGCGTCGGGGCACTCATACCGCCGCCTTCTCGCGCTGCAGCTTCTCGAAGGTCTTGCCGCTGCCGAAGTACACCTCCTGCACCTTCGGATGTTCGCGGATCGCGGCCGGCGTGCCCTCGGCGATCAGGCGCCCGCGCGCCAGCACGATGCAGCGGTCGGCATGCGCGAAGACCACGTCCATGCTGTGCTCGGTGAACAGCACGCCGAGCCCGCGCTCGACGACGAGGCGCTTGGTCAGCGCCATCAGCTCGTTGCGCTCCTGCGGCCCCATGCCGGCGGTGGGCTCGTCCATCAGCAGCAGCTTCGGCGCGTTCGCCATCGCGATCGCCAGTTCGACGCGCTTGACGTCGCCATAGGCCAGCACGCTGCACGGCCGGTCCGCCTGCGCCTGCATGCCGACCTGGGCCAGCAAGGCCATCGCCTCGTCGCGGCGGAAGGCCGCGGCGCGGCGCCACATCGAAAAGAGCTTGCCGGCAGCCGAGAGCAAGGCCATCTGCACGTTTTCGACCACCGTCAGCGAGCCGAAGGTCTCGGCGATCTGGAAGGTGCGGCCGACGCCGAGCTTCCAGATCTCGCGCGGCGTGCGGCCGATCAGCGCCTGCCCATCGAGCGTGATCGAGCCCGAATCGGCGCGCAGCTGGCCGTTGACCATGTTGAAGGTGGTCGACTTGCCCGCGCCGTTCGGGCCGATCAGCGCGAGCAGCTCGCCCGCCTTCAACGAGAAGCTGACGCCATCGACCGCACGGTTGCCGCCGAAGGACTTGCCGAGGTCGGTCACCTTCAACAAACTCATGCCGCGGCCTCCTTGCGGCGCTCGAACAACTGCCGCGCGAAGCCGACGATGCCTTGCGGGAACACCAGCACCAGCACCAGCACGATCGCGCCGAGCACCGCGCGCCAGTAGTCGGTGTTGCGCGCCACGGTGTCCTGCAGCCAGGTCAAGGTGACGGCGCCGGCGAGCGGGCCGGAGACCGTCTGCACCCCGCCGAGCAGCACCATCACCAGGCCATCGACCGAGCGCCCGACGCCGAGCCCGTCGGGCGAGATGCTGCCCTTCGAGAACGCATACAGCGCACCGGCCAGCCCGGCGAACAAACCCGCGACGACGAAGGCCGCCCATTGCATGCGCTTCACGTCGATGCCGATCGCATCGGCGCGCGTCGGCGAATCGCGGCCGGCGCGCATCGCGTAACCGAACGGCGAATAGAGCATGCGGCGCAGCAGCAGCACCGCCGCGGCGACCAGCACCAGCACGAGGTAGTAGTAGCTGCGCGAGTCCGCCAGCCAGGCCGCCGGCCAGACGCCGGTAAGCCCATTGCTGCCGCCGGTGAAGTCGTCCCACTGGTAGCAGATCGACCAGACGATCTGCGCGAACGCCAAGGTCAGCATCGCCAGGTAAACGCCCGACAGCCGCACGCAGAACCAGCCGAAGACCAGCGCGCCGAGGCCGCCCGCCAGCGGCGCGAGCAGCAAGGCCAGCTCCATCGGCAGGCCGGCCGAGCGCAACAGCAGCGCCGCGGCATAGGCGCCGAGCCCGAAGTACGCCGCGTGCCCGAACGAGTGCATGCCGGCCGGCCCCATGATGAAGTGCAGGCTCGCGGCGAACAGCGCGGCGGTGAGCAGGTCGATCGCCAGCACGGTCAGATAGGGCGACTGCGCGGCGAGCAGCGGCATCGCCAGCAGGCCCGCGAGCAGGATCGCGCCAAGCCATTTCAGCGCCGCGGTCGCGGGCCGCAGCGGCTCTTCCGCCGGCGCCGAATTGCGGCTCGCCGCCTGCGGCCGGCCCAGCAGGCCCCAGGGCCGCAGCACCAGCACGACGGCCATCACCAGGAACTCGGCGACCAAGGTGAGCTTGGAGAACGCCAGGTCCAGGCCGAACAGATGCAGCGTGCCCAGGCCGACACACAGCGCCTTGATCTCCGCGATCAGCAAGGCGGCGACATAGGCGCCGGGGATCGAGCCCATGCCGCCGACCACGACGACGACGAAGGCGTCCCCGATGGTCATCAGATCGAGCCCGAGGTTGGCCGGCTCGCGCGGCAATTGCAGTGCGCCGCCGAGACCGGCGAGCATCGAGCCGAGCGCGAAGACCGCGGTGAACAGCCAGGCCTGGTTCACGCCGAGCGCGCCGACCATCTCGCGGTCCTGCGTGGCCGCGCGCACCAGGGTGCCGAAGCGGGTGCGCGTCAGCAGCAGCCACAGCAGGCCGAGCACGACCGGGCCGATGACGATCAGGAACAAGTCGTAGCTCGGGAACTGCCGCCCGAAGATCTCGACCGCGCCGCGCAGGCCCGGCGCACGCGGCCCGAGCAAGTCTTCCGGCCCCCACAGCCACAGCGCCGCGTCCTTGATCACCAGCACCAGCGCGAAGGTCGCGAGCAGCTGGAACAGCTCCGGCGCACGATAGATGCGGCGCAGCAGCAGCACCTCGACCAGCCCGCCGAGCAGCCCGACCGCCAGGGCCGAGAGCAGCAGGGCGGGCCAGAACCAGGCGCCGCCGCCGAGCCGGTCAACCGCGGTGTAGGCGATGTAGATGCCCAGCATGTAGAACGAGCCGTGCGCAAAATTGACGATGCGCGTGACGCCGAAGATCAGCGACAGCCCGGCGCCGACGAGGAACAGCGACGACGCGCCGGCCAGGCCGTTGAGCAGCTGGACGATGAAGGCGGAGAGGGTCATGTCGACAGCGCGCCGGCAATCAGGGCGAGCGTCAGTCCGGTGCCCTCAGCTTCTTCACCTCATCGAGCGGCGGCTGGAACTTCGCGCCGTCGAAATACGTGTAGTCGACCATCACGCCCTTGCCGCCTTCGTTCTTCGTCTTGCCGACAAACGCGCCCATCGTCGACTGATGGTCTTCCGCGCGGTAGGTGATCTTGCCGAACGGCGTCTCGACCGCGAGGCCGGAGAAGGCCGCGACCAGCTTCTCCGTCTCCGTGCCCTTGGCCTTCTTGATGCCCGCGGCCAGCGACTTGATCATGCTGTAGCCGACCACCGAGCCGAGGCGCGGATAGTCCTTGTACTTGGCGTGATAGGCGAGGAAGAAAGCCTTGTGCTCCGGTGTCTGGATACCGTACCACGGGTAGCCGGTGACGATCCAGCCGTTCGGGCTTTCATCCTTCAGCGGATCGAGGTACTCCGGCTCGCCGGTCAGCACGCTGACCACCTCGCGCCCCTGGAACAGCCCGCGCGTATTGCCCTCGCGCACGAACTTCGACAGGTCGGCGCCGAACAGCACGTTGAAGATCGCATCCGGCTTCGCGTCGGCCAGCGCCTGCACCACGCTGCCGGCATCGAGCTTGCCGAGCGGCGGCGATTGTTCGGCGATGAACTCGACGTCCGGCTGGGCCGCCTTCAGCAGCTGCTTGAATGCCGCGACCGCCGATTGCCCGTATTCGTAGTTCGGATAGACCACCGCCCAGCGCTTTTTCTTCAGCTTGGCTGCCTCGGGCACCAGCATCGCGGCCTGCATGTAGGTTCCGGGCCGCAGCCGGAAGGTGTAGCGGTTGCCGTTGGCCCAGACGAGCTTGTCGGTCAGCGGCTCGCCGGCCAGATAGAAGAACTTCTTCTGCTTCGCGAAGTCCGCCAGCGCGAGGCCGGCATTCGAGAGGAAGGCACCGGCCAGCACGTCCACCTTCTCGCGCGAGACCAGCTCCTCCGCGGCGCGCACCGCATCGCCCGGGCTGGCGTTGTCGTCGCGCGTGATCAGCTCGATCTTCTTGCCGTTGACGCCGCCGGCCGCGTTGACCTCCTCGACCGCCAGCTCCATGCCCTTCTTGTACGGCTCGAGGAAGGCGGGCTGGGCCTTGTAGCTGTTGACCTCGCCGATCTTCACCACGGCCTGCGCGTGAGCCAGCGGGGCCAGGTTCAGCGCCAACGTGAGCGCGCTCAGCGCCTGCATCATGTGTCGGATGGTTTTCAACGAGCTCTCCTTCGATCGGAAATCAGGATGGGAACAGAGGCGGATGATGCAGCGTCGCGCCGGCCAGCCCACGGCCAGGAACGCCATCATGTCAGCGCAGGCCATCCTCGCCATGGATCTCGCTGACCTGCAGGCCGCCGACACGCGGCAGCGGGCGGCCGCTGTCGGTCACCGCGACCGCGACGACGATCTCGTCGGCGCGCGGCGCATCGGCAACACGCGCTTCGATCGCATCGAAATGGCTGCGCACGAAGGCGGCATCCTTGTGGCCCAGCGGCACGTCGATCGCGGTGCCGAGCGTGCCGCGCTTCTTCGCCGAGGGCACCAGCGCCGCACCCTTCTCGACCGCGCGGCGCAAGGGCGCGCCAAGCTTCGGGTGAAGGATCGCGGCGGCATGCTCCAGCTCGCCCTGCTCGCCGACGATCGCCGCCTTGCCGTAGCTCTGCGCCTGGCCGGGCTCGATGCCGAGCGCCTGCACGCACCTTGCGCCGAGCAGGCCGCCGAGTTCTTCGCCGATCGCGATCAGCTCGTCGAGCCGGGCTTCGTAGCGGCCGGCATACGGGTTGTGGATCACCGCGATGGCCACCGCGCGGCGTGTCGGCGGCGTGATCGCCTGGCCCATTTCGATGCGGGTCTCGTCGACCTGGACGATCAGCTTGCGGATCTTGGCTGGCATGGTCTTGTTTCCTCGGGTCTTGGCTTGGCGGATGGCGCGCGCCTCAGCGCAGGCCGTTCCACTGCGAGATGTCTTCGGCCTTCAGTCCGCCGACACGGGCATGCACCCGCGCGCCGGTGCTCATCGCGAGGATCACGACGATCTCGTCGCTCGCCGGCGCACCGGGCACGCGCACTTCCATCGCATCGAAGTGGCTGCGCACGTAGCTCGCGTTGATGTGGGTCAGCGGCACGTCGAGCGCGGCGCCGGGCGGCCCGACCTTCTTCGTCGACGGCACGATCGCCAGCGCGTTGCCGGGCTGGCCCTTGGCCTCCGCGCCGACCTGGCCCTTGGCATAGGCCACGCGGTCGCCCTTCCAGCCGAGCAGCTCGCGCATCGCATAGCCGCCCGGCACATGCCACAGCGCACCGTGCTCCAGCTCGCCGGCCGCGCCGACGATCGCGCCCTTGCCGTAACTCTCGAGCCGCTCGACCGGCACATCCATCGCGCGCTGCAGCTGCTGCGCCATCTCGATGCCGACCGGCGTCAGCGCTTCCATCATCGGCAGGATGTCGGGTTCGTAGCGCGCCGCATAAGGGTTGCGCAACACCACGCCGATCGCACCGCGGCGCTGCGGCTGATCGGGCGGCAGGCCGAACTCGTGAAAGATGTCTTCGACCTGGGTGAAGACGCGGCGAATCTGGATCAGGGTCGTCATGGGCAGCTCAGGCATTCGTTAAGCAAATACTGAACCAAACTGAGGCTCGGGCAACCGCATCGGCCGACCGAGACCGGCGAAGCGGCCCTGGCAGACGATCGCCGCGTCGTGCACCAGGCCGGCGGCCTGCAGCACGTGCGCCCGGGCCAGCCCGGCATCGATCGCTCGCTGCACCAACGCGGGCTCGAGCGGCGGCACCGCCACCGTCACCGGGATCGCACCGAGGTCGCTGTCGTCCTTCAGCTCGCAGGCCGGCCGGCGCCGGATGCGCGGATCGCGCAGGTTCACCGCATTGGCGATCACGGTGGCCGCGGCATCGGCCTCGGACGCGGTGCGCGCCAGCACGGTGACGCTGTCTGCGATGCCGAGCGAGAAGCTGCGGCCTCGCCAGCCGCTGGTCGCGACACCGCGCACCGGCATCGCCGCCTGCACCGCGAAGGCGGCATCGGCCTGCAGGCCGTGCTCGTCGCCATGCAGGTGCGCCACGTCGGCGCACAGGCCGACACGCAAGCTCTCTTCGCCGACGAGGTGCAGCGCAATGTCGCCGCCGTTGTTGACCCAGGCCCGGCGCACGCCGGGCAGTTGGTAGCAGGCGATGATCTCCTGCGCCACCGCTCCGGCAACCGCGGCCATCGGCGTGATGAATTCGCCGCGGAAGGGATGGCAAGCCTTCCACATGCGCCGCGCCACCGGCCCGGCGAGCGGGTTGTGCTCACGCACCGGCGCGCGCAGCAGCGGCAGCTCCGCCACCAGCTCGGGCAGCAGGCTCACGAAGCGCTGCCACGCGGCCTCGTGCGCGGCCCGCGTCGCGTCGGCCCGGCCCTCCGCACCGATGACCAGATCGATCGGCCCATGCGAAAAATGCCAGCGCTCGCCGGGGAGTGGGGCGCGCATGGCGGTCACCGGGCGGCCCTCGCCATCAGCCGAGCATCGGCACCTGGCCGAGCGGCCAGGGGTTCTGCACATCGTTGGCGAGCCAGCGCCGCGCCGTCGGCGCGCCGTCCTGATGCCAGCCGCCGCGCACCAGCACCTGCGCCAGCGGGCGCACGTGCTCGACGTGACCGCCGAGCGCGGCGAACTCGGCCAGCTTCATGCTGAACTCGATCGGCGCGACGATCGCCGGCGTCGGCACGGTGCCGAAGCTGTTGTCCGGCATGCGCATCACGTCGACCATCACGGTGATGCCGCCGCCCGGCCAGACATAGGCCGGCGCGCCGCCGCAGGTCACGTTGACCAGCGCGCGCTTGATCGATTGCGTCAGCAGCACCGGGTTCTCGGTCACCCCCGCCCGCAGGCTGCCGCCGGCGCCGCCCAAGAAGAGCACCGTCGTCATCGAGGGCTCGCAGTTCTCGCCGATGCGCGCGATCACTCGCGCCACCTCGGCCGGCATCTCGGCCGGCTGCGGCACCAGCTCATCGTCGAGCACGAACCATTCGGCATGTTCGCCGGTGGTCGAAGTCATCAGCAAACGCAGGCCCGGCCGTGCGACCGCCGCGTCCCAGCTCTCGATGATCGACAAGGGCTCGGCGATATCGGTGCCGCCCCAGCCGGTGCCGGGATTGGCGACCTGGAAATAGCGGCCCGGCGTGGACTTGCGCCCGCGCAGCTTGATGCCCGAGGGCGGCATGTCGAGGCAGCGGCCCGCCTGGTGCTCGGTCAGCACGCCGGTGATGTGATCGTCGACCACCACCACCTCGTCGGCCTTGCCGAAGAGCTGCTTCGCGAAGATGCCGATCGTCGCCGAGCCGCAGCCGACGCGCATGCGCCGCTCTTCGACGCCGTTGACGATGGGCGCCCGGCCGGCCTGGATCGTCATCTGCGCGCCGCCGTCGATGGTCACGTCGACCGGCTGCTTGTTGCCGAGCAGCTGCATCAGCTCGACCGTCACCCGCCCTTCCTTCTTGCTGCCGCCGGTGAGGTGGTGCACGCCGCCGAGCGACAGCATCTGCGAGCCGTACTCGGCCGTCGTCACGTGGCCGACCACCTCGCCCTTGCAGCGCACGTTCGCCTGCTCGGGGCCGAGATAACGATCGGTATCGATCTTCACCTTCAGGCTGCAGTAGCTGAAGATGCCTTCGGTGACGACGGTCACCATGTCGACCCCTTCGATCTGCGAGCCGACGATGAAGGGCGCGGGTTTGTAATCGGGATAGGTCGTCGACGCGCCGAGGCCGGTGACGAAGACTTCGTCGGCATGCACCAGATCGCCCTGCCACGCATTCGCTGCGGACTCGGCATCGGCGCCCGGCGCCGCGAACGGCACCAGCAGCGGCTCCTCCGATGCCAGGCTGCGCCGCAGCAGCACGACCGGATCGACCCGCACCAGCGCGCCGCCCAGGTTGGCATAACGATCGCAGGCGCCGGAGCGCCCTTCGCTGATCTGGCACAGCACCGGGCAGGCATTGCACTCGATCCGGTTGGCCGCCATGCGCTCGCTGCGCGGCCGAGAGCGTTCCAGCACCAGGGGGATCGGCTCGACCTCCGGCAATCCGTCGGTCTTGGTGTGTTCGGTCATGGGCGAAGCGGCGTTCCGACACTCGGCGAATCGATTGATCCGGCTCTTCTCGTCATGTAGTATTCACTGAACGCTGATGTTGCAGGCACTACATTGAAGGGCAATGTAGCGCAAAGCTCCAGAGCCCGCAATGCTCGCTTTTGCTCGCGCCAGAGGGGTGCGGCGTGCACCGGTTTCGAGCGCGAAACGTGGAGTCCCGATCGATGACTGATTGCTGCCGATTCGTCCATGCCGACCGCGACGCGACGCGCTGACACGCGGCCCGCGAAAGGCGCCGCGCGCCGCCCGGGCGTGCGCGAGCTGGCCGCGCAGGCCACGCGCGACAGCATCCTGCGCGCGGCGACCAAGGTCTTCGCGAAACACGGCTTCGCGGGCGGCCGGGTCGAGCAGATCTCGAAGGCCGCGAAGTCCTACGACCGGATGATCTATTACTACTACGGCAGCAAGGAGGCACTCTTCATCGCGGTGCTGGAAGAGTGCTACCGGCGCTTCAATGATGCCGAAGCCGGACTCGAATTGAGCGCCGAGCAGCCGGTCGAGTCGCTGAAGGCGGTGATCCGCTTCATGTGGGGCTACTACCTGAGCAACCCCGAATTCATCACGCTGCTGAATACCGAGAATCTGCATCGCGGCCGGCACATCGCCAAGTCCTTGCGGGCGCAGGAGTATTCGTCGCCGGCGATCGAGGTGCTGGCGCGCGTGCTGGCCAGTGGCGCGAAGCAGGGGCTCTTCCGCAAGAAGCTGGCGGCGCGGGACGTCTATCTGATGATCGCCGGCATGGCCTATTTTTATCTGTCCAACCGCTACACCTTGTCGGCCTTTCTCGGCGAGGAACTGGGCACGGCCGAGGCGATGGCGCAGTGGGAGTCGTTCCTGATCGACTCGGTGCTGCGCACCGTGGCAGCCTGAAGCACACCCCGAACGGAGAGATTCCATGGCAGTCGAAGGAGTCGCCGGACAGTCCGGCAAAGTGGTCATTCGCAACATCGGATTGCTGCTCTCGGGCGACATCGACCGGCCGATCCTGGATGCGGACACGATCGTCGTCGATGACGGCCTGATCGCCGCGGTCGGCAAGGAGGCCGATCTCGATACCGCCGAGCCGCAGCTGCTGATCGACGCGCGCCGCACCTGCGTCTGCCCCGGCCTGATCGACAGCCATGTGCACCCGGTGTTCGGCGACTGGACGCCGCGGCAGAGCCAGCTCGGCTGGATCGATTCGACGATGAACGGCGGCGTCACGACGATGATCTCGGCCGGCGAGGTGCACTTGCCCGGACGCCCGAAGGACATCGTCGGACTGAAGGCGCTGGCGATCACGGCGCAGCGCGCGTTCGACAACTTCCGCCCCGGCGGGGTCAAGGTGCTGGCCGGCGCGCCGGTGATCGAGAAAGGCATGGTCGAGCAGGACTTCAAGGACCTGGCCGAGTCCGGCGTGGGACTGCTCGGCGAAGTTGGACTCGGTTCGGTGAAGGCCGGCTACGAAGCGCAGCAGATGGTGGCCTGGGCGCGCAAGTACGGCATCCAGAGCACGATCCACACCGGCGGGCCGTCGATCCCCGGTTCCGGCCTGATCGACAAGGACGTGGTGCTGGAAGCCGATGCCGACGTGATCGGCCACATCAACGGCGGCCATACCTCGCTGCCGCAAGCGCATGTCTGCGAGCTGTGCGAGAAGTCGTCGCGCGCGATCGAGATCGTGCACAACGGCAACGAGAAGACGGCGATCGCGGCGGCGCAGGCCGCCTTGCAGCTGAAATGCCCGCACCGCGTGATCCTCGGCACCGACGGGCCGGCCGGATCGGGGGTTCAGCCGCTGGGGATTCTGCGGATGGTGGCGCTGTTGTCGAGTCTCGGCGGCATTCCGGCGGAGTTGGTGTTCTGCTTCGCGACCGGAAATACCGCGCGCATTCGCAAGCTGAACTGCGGCCTGATCGAGGTCGGGCACGATGCCGACTTCGTCTTCATGGACCGCGCGCAGCACACGGCCGGACGCGGCTTGCTGGAGAGCGTGCAGATGGGCGACATCCCGGGCGTGGGGATGGTGATGATCGGCGGCATCGTGCGCTGCGGGCGCAGCCGCAATACGCCGCCGGCGACGGAGATTCCGGTGGTGGTTGGGGGACACTGAGCGCCTTTTCGAGGAGTTTCTTTGTCCAAGGTCCCGTCCGACTACGCCGCGGTGCTCGCAGACATCAAGAGCCGCGTGCAATCGGCTCAGTCGCGGGCCGTGCTGGCAGTCAATGCGGAATTGGTGCGGCTGTACTGGGACGTCGGCGGCGTGCTCGAAGCACGCCAGCAGCAAGCCGGCTGGGGTGCCGCTGTGATTCCGACGCTCGCCCGCGACCTGCACAACGAACTGCCGGAACTCAAAGGCTTCTCGGAGCGCAACATCGGCCGCATGCTTGCGTTCCACCGCGCCTATCGCGATGTGATTTGGCCACCGGCGGTGGCAAAAGGTCAGCAGCGCAACGCGCCGCCACCAAATCACTGGCCGCGACACCCGCCGCCATCTCACCCGAGTTGCTGCTGGCCGTCCCTTGGGCACACCATCAAGTGCTTCTGGAAAAGGTGAAAGACCTCGCCACGCGCCGCTGGTACATGGAGCGGCTCCTCGCACAAGGCTGGAGCCGAAACACGCTACAACTGCAGATCGATGCCGGCGCGCACCGTCGCCAAGGCGCGGCCGTGAGCAACTTCGTGCAGCGTTTGCCGCCGGCACAGTCCGACCTGGTACAACAGGCATTGAAGGACCCCTACCTGTTCGACTTCTTGACGCTGGCCGAACCATTCCATGAGCGCGAGCTGGAAACAGGCCTGGTGCGCCACTTGGAGAAGTTTCTGCTCGAGTTAGGTCAGGGTTTTGCCTTCGTCGGCCGGCAACATCGTATCGAAGTCGGCGACGATCGAAGCGGAGTTGAGCGCTCGGACCGGCCCAACGCGCTCATGACGCGTGCGCACAGGGGCAGGCGGCACCCTTGAGCGGCGCAGCCTCAGCTCAACGCCCGCCCGATCAATATCTTCTGCACGTCGCTCGTGCCTTCGTAGATCTGGCACACCCGCACGTCGCGATAAATGCGCTCGACCGGGAAGTCGCTGACGTAGCCATAGCCGCCGTGGATCTGGATCGCCGCGGAGCAGACCTGCTCGGCCATCTCGCTGGCGAAGAGCTTGGCCATCGCGGCTTCCTTCAGGCACGGCCGCCCTGCATCCTTCAGGCTCGCGGCATGCCAGATCAGCTGCCGCGCGGCCTCGATCTGCGTCGCCATCTCGCCGAGCCGGAACTGCACCGCCTGATGTTCGAAGATCGGCTTGCCGAAGGCGACCCGTTCCTTCGCATAGGTCAGCGCGGCCTCGAAGGCGGCGCGCGCCATGCCAACCGCCTGCGACGCGATGCCGATGCGCCCGCCTTCCAGTCCGGACAGCGCGATCTTCAGCCCCTGCCCTTCTTCGCCGAGCAGGTTGGCCGCCGGCACGCGGCAGTTCTCGAACAGGATCTGCGCGGTATCGCTGGCGTGCTGGCCCATCTTGTCTTCGAGCCGCGCGACGATGTAGCCGGGCGCGGAGGTCGGCACGATGAAGGCGCTGATGCCCTTCTTGCCCGCGCTCTTGTCGGTGACCGCCATGACGATCGCGACGTCGCCGTTCTTGCCGCTGGTGATGAACTGCTTGACGCCGTTCAGCACGTACTCGCCGCCGTCGCGCACGGCCGTCGTCTTCAGCCCATCGGCCTGCGAGCCCACATGCGGCTCGGTCAGGCAGAAAGCACCGAGCATCTCGCCGCGCGCCAGCGGCTTCAGCCATCGTTCCTTCTGCGCGTCGCTCGCCCAAGCCATCAGGATCGAGCACACCGGGCAGTTGTTGACGCTGACGATGGTCGAGGTCGCGCCGTCACCGGCGGCGATCTCCTCGAGGATCAAGGCGAGCGAGAGATAGTCGAGCCCGGCGCCGTCCCACTCGGTGGGCACCGCGACGCCGTAGCAGCCCAAGTCCGCCAGGCCGCGCAGCTCCTGGCGAGGGAAATGCTGCTCCTTGTCCCAGCGCGCCGCATGCGGGGCGACGCGGTCCTGCACATAGGCGCGCACCGCATCCTGCACGGCGACGTGGTCTTCAGAGAGCAGCATCGCGAGCCCGCAGGAGCATCAGCCGCCGCCGAGGCCTGGCTTGACGAGAATCGTCCCGCGCGCGATCACCGAGGGCCGCTCGGGAACGACCTCGGCCACGCCATCGAGGTGCGCCAGCTGCCCGCCGAGCTTGCTGTTCCATTCGACCGATGCCACGGTCCAGCCCAGCACCAGGTCCTGTTCGGCGAACACCGGCAGCTTGTACGCGAAGTTGAAATTCAGGCAGAGCATCTGCCGCTTCAGACCGTCGTCATCGCGCGAGAAGTAGGTTGCGACCAGGCCCATCATGATGGCCGAGGTCTGCTGGCCCGGCGCGATGATCTCGCCGAACTGCGCTCGACCGGCCGCCTGGGCGTCGTAGTGCAAGGGGTTGTAGTCGAAAGTCAGGCGGGCGAAATGCGCGATGTCCTCACGCGAATAGCGGATCGTCCGGGTGATCCGTTCGCCGACGACGACCAGGGGCAAGTCAACTGCAGTCTCCATCAGATCAGCTCCACTGCCAGCGCGGTCGCTTCGCCACCGCCGATGCACAGCGCGGCCACGCCGCGCCGCTTGTCTCGTTTGCGCAAGGCCCCGAGCAGGGTCACGACGATGCGCGCGCCGCTGGCGCCGATCGGGTGGCCGAGCGCGCAGGCGCCGCCATGCACGTTGACGATCTCGTGCGGCAAATCGTATTCGTGCATCGCCGCCATCGTGACCGCGGCGAAGGCTTCGTTGATTTCCCACAGGTCGACCTCCTTGGCCGACCAGCCGCTCTTCTTCAGCACCTTGGCGATCGCGCCGGCCGGTGCGGTGCTGAACCAGGCCGGCGCCTGGGCATGCACCGCGTGCGCGACGATGCGCGCCAGCGGCCTCGCGCCGAGGCGCTTTGCGGTCGACTCGCGCATCAGCACCAGCGCCGCCGCGCCGTCGGAGATGCTCGAGGCGTTCGCCGCGGTGATCGTGCCGTCTTTCTTGAACGCCGGCCTCAGGCTCCGGATCTTGTCGAGCTTGGCCTTGAAGGGCTGCTCGTCGAACTTGATCGAGGTCTCGCCGCCCTTGGCCGGCACGCTGACCGGTGCCAGCTCCCAGTCGAAGCTGCCGTCCTCATTGGCGCGCTTGCTGCGCTCGGTGGACGCGATCGCGAAATTGTCCTGTGCCTCGCGGCTGAACTTGTATTTGGCGACGCAGTCTTCGGCGAAGGCGCCCATCGCCCGGCCGCGTTCGTAGGCATCCTCCAGCCCATCCATCGCCATGTGATCGAAGAGCTGCGCGGCGCCGTAGCGCACGCCCTTGCGCACGAAGCTCAGATGCGGCGCGTTGCTCATGCTTTCCATGCCGCCGGCCACCAGCACGTCGGCGCTCTCGGCCTTCAGCATGTCGTGCGCGAACATCATCGCGCGCATGCCGGAGCCGCACATCTTCGACAGGGTCACCGCGCCGGCCGATTCAGGCAGGCCGGCACCCAGCACCGCCTGCCGCGCCGGCGCCTGGCCCTGGCCAGCCATCAGGCAATTGCCCATCAGGGCTTCGTCGACGATCTCGGGCGAGATGCCTGCGCGCCCGACCGCGGCCTTGATCGCGACGGCGCCGAGCTGGTGTGCGGCGAGCCCCGAGAGATCGCCCAGCAAGCCGCCGATCGGCGTTCGCGCTGCGGAAACGATGACGATGGGGTCGGACATGATGGTTTCTCCTGCTGGCATTAAATCAGACCTCAATAATGCACTCGATGCGCGCTGCCCCGGTAACAAGACAGTGTCAAGCCCTAGACAATTTCGCGTCCGCCCGTGTTCGTCTGGAACCGCTGCCGGGTGTCGTAAGGGAAGACGTCGTACACATGGCCGGCCTTGATGCGCTCCTTGTGGCTTTGCCAGAACGCGGCATCGAGCAGATCGGCATGGTGGCGCATGAAGACTTCGCGCACCGCCGGGTTGCCGAGCAGGAAGGGTTCGAAGGTTTCCGGAAACACGTCCTTCGGACCGACCGAATACCAGACCTCGCCGGACATCTCGTCTTCTTCGTTGCGCGGCGCGGGCACGCGGCGGAAGTTGCAGTCCGTCAGATATTCGATTTCGTCATAGTCATAGAAGACGACCTTGCCGTGGCGGGTGACGCCGAAGTTCTTCCACAGCATGTCGCCCGGGAAGATGTTGGCCGCGACCAGGTCCTTGATGGCATTGCCGTATTCGAGCACCGCGTGCTCCAGCTGTTCCTCGTCCGCTTCCTGCAGGTAGATGTTGAGCGGGATCATGCGCCGCTCGATGTAGACGTGGCTGATCACGAGCTCGGTCTCGGTCTCCTCGATCAGACTCGGGCAGAAGTGCTTCAGCTCGGCGACCAGCTCGTCCTCGAAGCGCTGGCGCGGGAAGGCGACGTTCGAGTATTCGAGCGTATCGGCCATGCGGCCAACCCGGTCGTGGGTCTTCACCAGCAGGTACTTGCTCTTGATCAGCTCGCGCGTGGTCTCCTTCTGCATCGGATAGAAATCCTTGATCACCTTGAACACGTAGGGGAAGGACGGCAGGTCGAACACCAGCATCACCATGCCCTTGATGCCGGGCGCGATGCGGAATCTGTCGCTCGAATGGCGCAGGTGATAGAGGAAGTCGCGATAGAACAGGTTCTTGCCCTGCTTCTGCAGGCCGAGCGCGCTGTAGATCTCGGAGCGCGGCTTCCTCGGCATCATCGAGCGCAGGAAGGTCACGTAGGCGCTGGGGATCTCCATGTCGACCATGAAGTAGGCGCGCGCGAAGCCGAACAGGATCAGCAGGTCGTCCTCGCTGCAGAGCGCCGCGTCGATGTAGAGCTCGGCCTGCGCGCTGTGCAGGATCGGCAGCGCGAACGGCATTTCGCGGTAGCCGTTGATCACCTTGCCGATCACGTAGGCGCCCTTGTTGCGATAGAAGAGCGACGACAGCACCTGCACCTGGAAATTGGCGCGCATGCGGAAGTCGCCGAGCTCGGCGATCAGGGTGTTGAGCACGTTGTCGATGTCGCGCTCCAGATCCTCGAAGGGCAGGGCCAGCTGGAAGTTGTGGACGATGCGCAGCAGCGTCTCGCCCAGGTTCTCCTTCGTCGGGTAGTAGGCACGGTAGGTCGGCAGCGCGGCCGGCTCGTCGTTCTCGATGTATTCGGTCGAGACGGCCGGGCGCACGAAGATGAAATCGTTCTGGAAGTAGCTGCGGTGCAGCATCTTCGTCGTCACCGAGTTGAAGAAGGTCTCGGCCAGCTCGGGCTGGTGATGGTTGGTCAGCAGGCCGATGTAGTGCAGCTTGACCTGCTGCCATACGTCCATCGACAGCGCACCGGCATCGAATTCGGTCTGCAGCCGCTCGACGCCTTCGTCGACCCGCTTGTCGTAGAACTCGATGCGGTCGCGCTGCGCGCGCTGCTGGCCGTGCCAGTCGGCCAGTTCGAAGCGCTGCTTGGCCTTGGCGCTGACTTCGCGGAACAGCGTGTAGTGGCGGTCGAAACCTTCCAGCATGGCCTTGGCGATATCGAAAGCACGCGCATCGCTCAGAGCCGGTGGAAAGCCCGCCTTCGCCATCAGCGCGTTTCCATCTCGTCGTAACGCTCGTGCACCAAGGCCAGCGCCTGGCCGTAGGCAGCCATCATCTCGGCCGGGCCGCTGACCGTCATGCCCAGGTCTTCGAGCAGCCCGTCGACCAAGTGGTAGAACCAGCCGTGCACGACCAGCTCCTGGCCGCGCTGCCAGGCGTCCTGCACGATCGTCGTGCGGCAGACGTTGAGCGCCTGCTCGATCACGTTGAGCCGGCAGAGCGCGTTCACCTGGCGGTCCGACGCGACGCTGCCGAGCCAGGCCTCATGCCGGTTGCGCACGTCCTGCACATGGCGCAGCCAGTTGTCGGCCACGCCGACGCGCTGGTCGCGCAAGGCCGCGGTGACGCCGCCGCAGCCCGAATGGCCGACGACGATGATGTGCTTGACCTTCAGCTCGTCGGTCGCGAACTGCATCACCGAGAGGCAGTTGAGATCGGAATGCACCACCACGTTTGCCACGTTGCGGTGCACGAAAAGCTCGCCCGGCAGCAGGCCGACCAGGTCGTTCGCCGGCACGCGGCTGTCGGCGCAGCCGATCCACAGATACTGCGGCAACTGCTGCTTCAGCAAGCGCGAGAAGAACCCGGGCTCGCGCTCCTCGGTATCGGCCGCCCACTGGCGGTTGTTGGCGAACAGTTCCTGCAGGTCGGTGGACATGGCGGTACCTTCTTTGCGATGTGGCGCAGAGTTTACTGACGGGGCTCCGCTCCCCGCGCCGCGGGCTCGCAATCCTCAGACCAGCCGGCCGGCAGCGGCTCAACCCTCTCCACGGAGGGTCCGAGCCTGCGCCAGCCACGGGCCGCGCAGGCGCACCCCGTGCGCGGGCTCAGCTATCGATGCCGCGCCCGAGCAAGGTCATCACCGTGGCGGTCATCGTCGCGACCAGCTTCTCGGCACCGCCGTCATCGATCTGCAGCGCACGGCCGTCGACCACGCTGATGGTGCGGCCGGCCTTGGTGACCACGCCGTCGAAGCGAAAACGCGGGCCCTTGGCCGGCGCGATCAGGTTGATCTTGAACTCGATCGTCAGCACCGCCGCATCGTCGGGCATCAAGGTGAAGGCGGCGTAGCCGCAGGCCGAGTCGAGTGCGGTCGCGACCATGCCGGCATGCAGGTAGCCATGCTGCTGCGTCAGCTCGGCACGGTGCGACATCCCGATCGAGACGCGGCCCGGCGCGACCTCGCCCAGGCTGGCGCCGAGGGTGTGCATCGCACCCTGCTTGTCGAAGGAGGCGCGCACGCGCTGCAGCAGGGCATCCCGATCGGCCTTGACGCTGGCATCTGCATTCGTTTGATTCATGCGGCGCACCCGGGGGCTGGCTAAACTGGCTCGCAATGCCCGACATCGACCTGAACGCCGTTGTCGGCTTGACTATAAGGCGAAGCATGGCGAACCCGCGAGAGTCGGAGCTGCACTACGTGTTGGGCGATCGATTGCCGGAGCCCGGTGACGTGCTCGACGTCGCGCCCGGCATCCGCTGGCTGCGCATGGGCCTGCCGTTCGCGCTCGACCACATCAACCTCTGGCTGCTGCGCGACCGGCAGGGCGGCGCCGAAGGCTGGACCATCGTCGACTGCGGCATCGCCAGCGCCGATACCAAGCAAGCCTGGGAACAGGTCTTCGCGAATCACCTCGACGGCCTGCCGGTGCTGCGTGTGATCTGCACTCACATGCATCCGGATCACATCGGCCTGGCGGACTGGCTGTGCGAGCGCTTCGGCTGCCGGCTGTGGATCAGCGCGGCCGATTGGGCGACCGCGCGCATCGCGGTGAAATCGACCACCGGCGTCGGCGGCGATGCGGCGGCCGACTTCTTCGCGAGCCACGGGCTGAACGATCCGGAGATGGTCGACAAGGTGCGGCGGCGCGCCAACCACTTCGCACAATTGGTGCCGCGCGTGCCGGCGGCCTATCACCGGCTGTTCGACGGCATGGAGGTCGAGATCGGCGGCCATCCGTGGCGCTGCATCGTCGGCTACGGCCATGCGCCGGAGCACATCGCGCTGCATGCGCCGAGCCGGGGCGTGCTGATCGCCGGCGACATGGTGCTGCCGCGCATCAGCACCAACGTCAGCGTGCATGACATCGAGCCGGAAGCGAACTCGCTGCAGCTCTATCTCGATTCGATCGGCAAGCTGCTCGCGCTGCCGGCCGAGACCTTGGTGCTGCCCTCGCACGGCAAGCCCTTCGTCGGGCTGCACCAGCGCATCGATCAGCTGATCGAACATCACGGCGAACGTTATGCCGAGGTGATGGCGGCCTGCGCCGAGGCGCCGCAGAGCGCGGCCGATCTGCTGCCGGTGCTGTTCAAGCGCCCGCTCGACCTGCATCAGACGACCTTCGCGATCGGCGAAGCGATCGCCCATCTGCATGCGCTGTGGTTCAGCGGCGAACTGCTGCGGCAGGTCGATGCGCGCGGCGTGATCCGCTTCAGCCCGGCACGCGCCTGAAGAAATAGCGCACCCGGCGCCAGAGTACGCGCTGGCCGGCTACTCGAAGACCGGCAGCACGCCTTCCTTCAGGCGGCCGCGTGCGCGTTTGTAGTCGGGGATCACCGAGCCGACCACGTCCCAGAAGCGCGGGCTGTGATCCATGTGGCGCAGGTGTGCGAGTTCGTGCGCGACCACGTAGTCGATCGTCGGCAGGCCGAAGTGGATCAGCCGCCAGTTCAGGCGCACCGAACCGTCGACGCTGGCGCTGCCCCAGCGTGTCTGCGCGCTGCTCAGGCCGAGGCGCTTCATCTGCACGCCGATGCGCTGCGCATAGATGGCGCAGCGCTCCTCGAAGACGCGCCGCGCCTGCCGCTGCAGCCAGCTCTGCACCGCGTCGCGGATCTGAGCGGCACTCGCATCCGCCGGCAGGCCGATGTGCAGGCTGAGCGGCGCGGCGCCCGGCGTACCGGTGTGCAGCACCGCACCGGTCGCCTGCGCATCGAGCCGCACCACGACCGGCTCGCCGAGGAAGGGGATGCTGGTGCCGTCGCGCCACTCGATACGCGCTGCCTGCAGCCGCTGTGCGCGCTCCTGCTGTTCGGCCAGCTTGCGCAGGATCCAGGCGCTCTTCTCGCGCAGCGCGGTGTCGATATCGCCCTGCCCGACCCAGCGCGGCGCGGCGACGCTCAGGCCTTCGGCGCCGACGATGAAGCCGATGCTGCGGCGCCGCGCACGGCGCAGCTCGTAGGCCACGAGGTGTTCGCCCAGACGCAGCTCGCGCGCGGCCCGCGGGTGGCGGAAGACTTCGGGTTCACGGCCCTGCGATTCGTCGAACAGCGCAAGCTGCGAGACGTCGGCGGGGCGATCGAGGCGCTTCATGCGCGCGAGTTTACGTGCCGTGGGCAGGCTGGGCGGCGGCGGCGCCCGGCGCATAGGCTTCCGGATCGATGCGCCGCATCTGGGCTTCGATCCAGGTCTCGACTTCGCGCATCAGTTCGTCGGGTTCGCGGCCGGTCGACGGGATCGGCTTGCCGATCGCGACGTCGATCGTGCCCGGCCGCAGCACGAAACTCTTGCGCGGCCAGCACTTGGCCGAGCTGACCGCGATCGGCACCACCGGCACGCCGGTCTGGATCGCGAGGCGCGAGGCGCCGGTCTTGTACTGGCCCTGGCCGCCGCGCGGCGTGCGCGTGCCTTCCGGGAACATGATCACCCAGTTGCCTTTGTCCATGAAGCGGCGCCCCTGCTCGGCAACGCGGCTCCAAGCCTGGCTGTGCTTGCTGCGGTCGATGTGGACCATGTCGAGGCGGCCGATCGCCCAGCCGAAGAACGGGATGTAGAGCAGCTCGCGCTTGAACACGTAGCTCAAGGGGTGCGGCATGATCGTCGGGAAGGCGAAGGTCTCCCACGTGCTCTGGTGCTTCGGGCAAAGGATCACCGCGGCCTTCTCGTCGCTCGCGGTCGGCAGATGCTCCAGCCCCTGCACCCGGTACTTGACGCCGCAGATCACGCGTGCGCCCCAGATCGACAGCCGCAGCCAGCTGATGCAGACCCAGTACACCGGGTTGCCGCGCACGAAGATCGAGACCGCCATCGCCGCCAGTGCGAACGGCACGACGGTGATCGCGAGCCACAGCACGAACATCGCCGAGCGAATGCTGTTCAATAAGCGGCTCATGCTCTGTTCACCTGCCTCGCGTGCTCATTCGTCGAACCGGCCGAAGCCGGAATCCTTGCCGTCCCTGGCGCCATGCACGCCGCGGTGCGCGAAGTGCTCGACGAAGGCGACCAGATTGGCATGCACCTGCGTGCCCGGCACTTGCTGCTGCAGCGCATTCAGCGCGGCCTCGTCGAGCAGCGCGCCCTTGCCGGTGCGCACGAAGTGCGGCTGACACCCCGCCGCGACGCCGGCCTGCAGGTCGCGCAGCGAATCACCGACGACCGGCACCTCGTCGAGCTTCATGCCGTAGCGCTGGGCGATCTGCAGGAAGAGGCCCGGCAAGGGCTTGCGGCAATCGCAGCCGTCTTCCGGTGCGTGCGGGCAGAAGAAGACCGCATCGACGCGGCCGCCGACACGCGCCAGCATCGAATTCATCTTCAGATGCATGTCGTTCAACGCGGCCATGTCGAACAGGCCGCGGCCGATGCCGGCCTGGTTGGTCGCGATCACGACATGCCAGCCGGCATGGTTGAGGCGCGCGATCGCTTCCAGCGATCCGGCGATCGGTACCCATTCGTCGGCCGACTTGACGTAGTCGTCGCGGTCTTCATTGATGGTGCCGTCGCGGTCGAGGATGACGAGTTTCATGAGGCGGTGGCTTCGGTGGCGCGGCGGCGGGCCCAGGCTTCGAGGCGGTCGGGTGCGTGCTTCTGAGGATCAAGCTGGCGCAAGCGTTCGATCAGTCGAGGGCGTTCTATCAGGCCATGTCGCAACATGGCCGTGACCCACTGAGCATCCTTGTCACGTCCCGCAACGCACTTCGACACGGCGATGTCGTGGAGGTCCGGCGACACCACGGTGGCTGGAGCGTCTGGAAAAGGGAGCAGCACCGCCTGGCTTCCGACCACCACGAACGATTTCTCCTGGGCGATTGCCGCAGAAGCGCGGAGCACGTGTTCGAGCGCCTCGCGGTTCATGCGGCTCCGCGCGTCTGCCGCAGCAGTCCCCGGCGCTCGGCCGCAGACATGAATCGGCCCAGCGGCGAGACGCTGCGCAGGGTCGCCGCGTCATCCGTATCCACGCACACTGCGCGCTCGAGCTCGGAGACGCCGGCTCGCAACAAGCGCTCCCATTCGTTCCAGTAAGGCTCCACGTGCTGGCCAGCACCGGCTTGTCTGCGCCAGCGATTCAAGACATCCCACGCTTCCTCGGCCAGGACAGGTTGCTCGCGCAGCCGAGCGATCAGCATTCGATGAGCTGCAAGCGTGAAGGCGTTGATCTGATGCTGGCGATTCATGGAAAGATTATCGGTCGCGGCGGACTACGAGGCCAGCTTCGACAAGTCCGCCACCCGGTTCATCGCCGCGTGCAAGGTCGCCAGCAAGCCGAGCCGGTTGGCGCGCAGCTTCGGGTCTTCGGCATTCACCATCACGCTGTCGAAGAAGGCATCCACCGGCGGCTTCAGCGCGGCCAGCGATTGCAGCGAGCCGGCATAGTCGCCCGCTTCGAAGGCTGCGTCCGCAAGCGGCCTGACCCGGCCCAACGCCTCGTTCAGTGCCTGTTCGGCCGGCTCCGCCAGCAGCGCCGCATCGACGTTCGCACTGATCGCCCCGTCGGCCTTCTTCAGGATGTTGGCGACCCGTTTGTTCGCCGCTGCCAGCGCCTGCGCCGCAGGCAGGGCCTCGAAGGCGCGCACAGCCGCGAGGCGCTTCGGCACGTCGGCGAGCACGGCCGGATGCAGGCTCAGCACCGCGTCGACCTGCTGGCTGCTGTAGCCCTGCTCGCGCAGCATCACCGCGAGGCGGTCGTGCAGGAAGGCAGTGATCGGCTCGATCACCGGCACGCGCTCGGGCATCGCTGCGAAGGCGGCGTCGCCGGCCTGCAGCAGTTCGTCCAGCCGCAACGGCAGCTGGCCTTCGATCAGCATGCGGATCACGCCGAGGGCGTGGCGGCGCAGCGCGAACGGATCGCGGTCGCCGCTCGGCACCTGGCCGATGCCGAACAGGCCGATCAGGGTCTCCAGCTTGTCGGCCAGCGCGGCCGCCACGCCGACCGGATTGCGCGGCAGGCCGTCGCCGGCGAAGCGCGGCTTGTAGTGGTCCTCGATCGCTTCGGCGACCGCCTCGGATTCACCGTCGTGGCGCGCGTAGTAGCCGCCCATGATGCCCTGCAGTTCGGGGAACTCGCCGACCATGTCGGTCAACAGGTCAGCCTTGGCGAGCAGCGCGGCGCGATCGGCCTGCGCGGCGAGCGCGGCGCCGCCGAGGCGCTCGCCGATCGCTTTCGCGATCGTCCGCACCCGCTCGGCGCGGGCGCCTTGCGTGCCGAGCTTGCCGTGATAGACCACCTTGGCCAGGCCGGGCACGCGCGATGCGAGCGTCTTCTTGCGGTCCTGATCGAAGAAGAACTTCGCATCCGCCAGGCGCGGGCGCACGACCCGTTCGTTGCCCTGGATCACCGCGCTGGCGTCAGCCGGGCGGATGTTGCTGACGATCAGGAAGCGGTTCGTCAGCTTGCCCGCCGCGTCGAGCAGCGGGAAGTACTTCTGGTTGGCCTTCATCGTCAGGATCAGGCATTCCTGCGGCACCTGCAGGAACTCGCTGTCGAACTGGCCGACGAGCACGTTCGGGCGTTCGACCAGCGCGGTGACTTCGTCGAGCAGCGCCGCATCGTCGGTCGGCGTCGCCCCGGCCTCGCGCGCCGCCGATTGCAGCTGCCGCGCGATCTCGTCGTGGCGCTCGGCATAGCTCGCGATCACCGCGCCCTCGTCGCGGAGCTGGCGGGCATAGCGATCGGCATCCTGCAACACGATCGGATCGCACGCGGCCTCGAAGCGGTGGCCGTGCGTCTCCCGGCCCGCGGCCAGGCCGAAGCCTTGGATCGGCACGACCGTGGGGCCGTGCAGCGCGACCAGGCCATGCACCGGCCGCACGAAGTTCACGCTGGTCCAGCCGTCTTCGAGCTGGTAGCTCATCACCTTGTCGATCGGCAGCTTCGCGATGGTTTCGTCGAAGGCTTGCTGCAGGCCGTCCTGCAGGCCGGCGCCGGCCACGGTGCTGTCGAAGAACAGCGCTTCGGCCTTGCCGTCCATGCGGCGCGTCAGGCTGGCCACGACCTCGGGGCCGGCGCCGAGCGCGGCCAGCCGCTTCAGCAGCGCGGGCGTGGCCTGCCCGTCGGCGCCGAGGCCGACACTCACCGGCATCAGCTTCTGCGAGACCGCGCGATCAGGCGCCTTCGCGGCCACGCCGGCGATGTGCACAGCGAGCCGGCGCGGGGATGCGAAACCGACGGCTTCGGCGGCTGCGGAGGCGAGGCCCAGGCGCTGCAGCGCGGCCAGCATGGTTTCGCTGAAGGCCGCACCGAGCTTCTTCAAGGCCTTCGGCGGCAGCTCCTCGACGAAGAGTTCGACCAGCAGGTTCTTGTTCTCGCTACTCATCAGGCCGCCTTCTTCAGCGCGATCTGCGCCAGCACGTCGTCGCGCCAGGCCGCAGGCGCCATCGGGAAACCGAGCCGCGCGCGGCTGTCGAGATAGGACTGGGCCACGCCGCGCGCCAGGTTGCGGATGCGGCCGATGTAGGCCGCACGCTCGGTCACGCTGATCGCGCCGCGCGCATCGAGCAGGTTGAACATGTGGCCGGCCTTCAAGGTCTGCTCGTAGGCTGGCAGCGCGAGCTGCTGCTCGATCAGGTACTGGGCCTGCTTCTCGTGCGCACCGAAAGCAAGCAGCAGGAACTCGACGTCACTGTGCTCGAAGTTGTAGGTGCTCTGCTCGACCTCGTTCTGCTTGTAGACGTCGCCGTATGACAGGCCCTGGGTCCACTCGAGGTTGTAGACGTTGTCGACACCTTGCAGGTACATCGCCAGCCGCTCCAGGCCATAGGTGATCTCACCGGTGGCAGGCTTGCATTCGATGCCGCCGACCTGCTGGAAATAGGTGAACTGGGTCACCTCCATGCCGTTCAGCCAGACCTCCCAGCCCAGGCCCCAGCAGCCGAGCGTCGGGTTCTCCCAATCGTCTTCGACGAAGCGCACGTCGTTGCTCTTCAGATCGAACCCCAGCGCTTCGAGCGAGCCGAGGTAGAGCTCGAGGATGTTGCTCGGCGCGGGCTTCAGCACCACTTGATACTGGTAGTAGTGCTGCAGGCGGTTCGGGTTCTCGCCGTAGCGGCCATCCTTCGGGCGGCGGCTGGGCTGCACGTAGGCGGCCTTCCAGGGCTCGGGGCCGAGCGCGCGCAGAAAGGTCGCGGTGTGGCTGGTGCCGGCGCCGACTTCCATGTCGTAGGGCTGCAGCAGGGCACAGCCTTGTTCGGCCCAATAGTTCTGCAGGCGCAGGATGATTTGCTGGAAGCTGAGCATGTCGGGGCTGGTGAGGCCGCGCCGCGCCGGGCGAGGCCGTCGATTCAGGGACGACGATTCTACGGGCCGGCCCAGCCAGTCAGCGCTGACTGCGGCGCCGCGCCAGCGCTGCCGCCAGCACGACGAGCAAGGCCGCCAGCACCAGCGGCCAGAGCCCGGCGACCGAGGCCCAGCGTGCGAAAGGGGTCAGGCCGTCACGCCCTTGCACCACGCCGTCGAGCCGGCCGAGCGTGAACGGCGTGAGCGCCTTTGTCACCTGCCCGAGATGATCGATGACCACCGTCGGGCCGGTGTTCGTCGCGCGCAGCATCGGCCGCTGGAACTCGAGCGAGCGCATGCGGGAGATCTGCAGATGCTGTGGGATCGCGATGCTGTCGCCGAACCAGCCGATGTTGCTCAGGTTGGCAAAGATCGTCGGCGCGGCGGACGGGTCGCGAAAGCGTGCGGCGAGCTCTTCGCCGAACAGGTCTTCGTAGCAGATGTTCGGCGCGACTCTTTCGCCGAAGACCTCGAACGACGGCGCGACCACCGGCCCGCGGTTGAAGTCGCCGAGCGGGATGTTCATCATTTCGGTGAACCAGTGGAAGCCGGTGGGAATGAATTCGCCGAACGGCACCAGGTGATGTTTGTCGTAGCGGTAGAAACCATCCGGCGCGCGCAGCGTCGCGGGCGACAGCCCGGCGACCGAATTGGTATAGCCGAGTTCGAAGCTGCCGAGCGGCAGGCCGATCAGCGCGACGTGGGTCGTGCCGTCGCGCTGGAAGCGCTGCTTCAGCGGCTCCCAGTAATCCGGCGCCAGCTGATCGGGCAGCAGCGGGATCGCCGTCTCGGGCGCGACCACCAGCTGGCCCGGCGCCGCGAGCAATTGCTGCTGCAGCCAGGTGAGCGCCTGCGGCATGCGCTCGACGGAGAACTTCTCGTCCTGCGCGACGTTGGTCTGCAGCAGGCTGACCGTGAGCTGGCGTGTCGGCCGGCTGAACTCGCTGCGCCCGGCGAGCGCGATCGCCACCAGCAGCGCCAGGCCGGCCGCGGCCGGCAAGAAGCGCCGCCAATCGCGCCGCCCGCGCGGCACCAGCAACGCGGCGATGAAAGCCGTCACGCAACCGATACCGTAGACGCCGACCCAGGGCGCGAGCATCGCCAGCGGCGAATCCACCTGCGCATAGCCGCTGGCGACCCACGGAAATCCGGTGAAGAGCAGCGCCCGCGCCAGCTCGGCGAGCAGCCAGCACGCCGCGAACAGCGCCGCATCCGGCAGCGCCCGGCCGCTGCGCCAGCGCGCCGCCGCCGCCATCGCCGCGGCCAGGTAGAGCGAGAGGAAGGCAGACAGTCCCAGCACCGCCAGCCCGGCGAGCACCGCCGGCAGCCCGCCGTAGCGATGCATGCTGATATAGAGCCACCAGGTGCCGGCGCAGAGCCACGCGGTTCCGAAACACTCGCCGAGCAGCGCCGCCCGGCCCGGCCCGGCCGCACCGCAGCGCCAGGCGAGCAGAACCATCAGCGCGATCTGCGCCGGCCACTGCGTGGTGTGAATGAACGGCAGGCTGAAGAGCGCGCCGCCCACCGCGGCCAGCACCGCGTCGACGAGCCAGTGCAAACGCGCCCGCCCCGCGGAGGGCGGCATCAGGCGTCCGTCGAGGTATCGGTTCCAGTCGGCGCGCGCCGCACCCGGAACCAGCGCACGGCGCCGCCGCGTGTCAGCATCACGTCGAACTCCAGGCCGCCGAGGGTGACGACCTCGCCACGGCGCGGCACGCGGCCCATCTCCTGCGCGACCAGGCCGCCGATGGTGTCGAACACGTCGCTCGGCAGGTCGACCGAGAAGGCCTCGTTGACCGTCTCGATCTCGGTATCGCCGGCGACGCGCTGGCTGCCGTCGGCCAGGGTGTAGATGCTGCTCTCGCCGTCCTTGTCGTCGAACTCGTCCTCGATCTCGCCGACGATCTCCTCCAGCACGTCCTCGATCGTGATCAGCCCGGCGATGTTGCCGAACTCGTCGATGACGATCGCGAGGTGGTTGCGGTTGGAGCGAAAGTCGCGCAGCAGCTCGTTCAGGCCCTTCGACTCGGGCACGAACACCGCCGGCCGCAGCAGGGTGCGCAGATTCAGCTCCGGCGCGCGCTGCAGCTTCAGCAGGTCCTTCGCCATCAGGATGCCGATGACGTTTTCGCGCGCCCCTTCGTAGACCGGGAAACGCGAGTGGCCGGTATCGATGACCAGGCCGAGCAGCTCGTCGTAGGGCGCCTCGATGTCCAGCAGGTCCATGCGCGGGGCGGCGACCATCACGTCGCCGGCCGTCATGTCGGCCATGCGGATCACGCCTTCGAGCATCATGCGCGACTCGGGCGGGATCACTTCCCGGTTCTCGGCGTCGGCCAGCGTGGCGAAGAGCTCGTCCTTCGAATCCAGGCCTGGGGACAGGAACTGCACGACACGTTCGAACAACGTGCGCTTGTCGCCGGGCCGTTCGGCAGCCCCGTGGTGCATCGGTTTATCGGAGAACCGCTGCGGGCGACTGGGTAAAGGGTCAGGCATCGCGCTGGCGCGAAAGTAAATAGCGCTCAAGAATACCCGAAGCCCCGGCCGCCATGCGGTTTCGCGCGGCGAGGCGCATACTCGGCGCCCTTCGGCAGGCCGGCCCGCGGTTGAAAAGCGTCGCGCGCGGCCTCATCTGCCCTGGCTTCACCGAGACGGACGACCCACCATGAGCCTCATCCCCGCCACCATCCTCACGGGCTTTCTCGGCTCGGGCAAGACCACCTTGCTCAAGCGCGTGCTGACCGAAACCCATGGCCAGAAGATCGCCGTGATCGAGAACGAGTTCGGCGAAGAAAACATCGACAACGAGATCCTGGTGCAGGACGCGAAGGAGCAGATCATCCAGCTGAACAACGGCTGCGTCTGCTGCACGATCCGCGAAGACCTGCGCACCACGCTTTCCGACCTGGCCGCGAAGAAGCGCTCCGGCGAGCTGGATTTCGAGAGAGTCGTGATCGAGACCACCGGCCTCGCCGACCCGGGCCCGGTCGCGCAGACCTTCTTCATGGACGACGAGATCGCCGAGAGCTACCTGCTTGATTCGATCCTGACCTTGGTCGACGCGAAACATGCTGATACACAACTCGACGAGCGCCAGGAGGCGCGCCTGCAAGTCGGGTTCGCCGACCAGATCTTCATCAGCAAGGCGGACCTGGTCGACGCCGGCACGGTCGATGCGCTGACTCACAGGTTGAAACACATGAACCCGCGCGCCCCGCAGCGCCAGGTTCATTTTGGCGAGGTGCCGATTTCCCAGGTGTTCGACCTGAAGGGCTTCAACCTGAACAGCAAGCTCGAAATCGACCCGGAGTTCCTGAACGCCGACGCGCACGACCACCACGACCATGATCACCACGACCACGAGCACGGCGAGCATTGCGACCACCCGCACCACCATCATCACGACGACGATGTGAAGTCTTTTGTCTTTCGTGCCGATAAGCCCTTCAGCCCAGCCAAGCTGGAAGACTTCCTCGGCGCGATCGTGCAGGTGTACGGGCCGAAGATGCTGCGCTACAAAGGGGTACTGAATATGAAGGGCACCGACCGCAAAGTGATTTTCCAGGGCGTGCACCAGCTGATGGGCAGCGACCTGGGGCCGAAATGGGCGCCGGGCGAGGCCAAGACGAGCAAGATGGTGTTCATCGGGATCGACCTCCCGAAGGATGTGTTCATGCAGGGGCTGGAAGGCTGCCTGGCATGACGAAAGGCCCCTGTTTGGTGCCGGTCAACGTGGCTACAATGCGCGGCGCTTTGGCAGGCACAGGGGGCCGATAGAGCAGGCTTCGAGTGAAAAAGCAGCGACCGTGATAGCGGGACGATAGCCGTTGCGAGGAGACTCCAGTGAGCAAGACCACGGCCAAGATCGATGCCCCTGCCGAGGCGGGGGCTCACGAGCCGCCGCTCAGCGGAAAGCCAGCCAAAGCCGCCGCACACCCGGCGACCGAGCCCGCCGACCCGCACGACAAGCCCCACCCCCACGCGGCGAAGCACCCCACCCACCCCGCAGCCACGGCGGCCGCACACGCGGACAAGCCGCCATCCACCAAGGTCTCCGTGAAAGCTCCCAGCCCCGCTCCCGCCCCGCAGGCCGACGCATCCGCGACGGCCGCCGCCAAGGCGCCTGCCCGCGCGCCGGCGCCCAAAGCCTCCAAGACCCCTCCGGTGATGCCGCAATCCCCGCCGTCCCCGCTCACGTCGAGCCGTTTCGCCGACCGCTTCGCGCCGCCGAAGCCGCCGACCCGACAAATGAACAACCTGATCGACGACGTCGTCAAGACGCCCCAGAAAGTGGACCCAAAACTCGCCAATGCCTGGAAGACCAAGGCCGGTCGCGACCTGACCGAGCCGGAACTGCTGTCGATGCCCGACAGCGAGTACATGAACGAGAAGCAGCTGGATTTCTTCCGCGCCCGCCTGCAGGCGCTGAAGGACGATCTGCTCTCGAACGCCGGTGAAACCACCGAGCACCTGCGCGAAGACACTTCGATCGTGCCCGATCCGGCGGACCGCGCGACGATCGAGGAAGAGCACGCACTGGAGTTGCGCACCCGCGACCGGGAACGCAAACTGCTGAAGAAGATTTCGCAGTCGCTGGCGCGCCTCGATTCGGGTGACTACGGCTTCTGCGACGAGACTGGCGAGCCGATCGGACTCGGCCGCCTGATCGCGCGCCCCACCGCGACGCTGTCCCTCGAAGCGCAGCAGCGGCGGGAAATGAAACAAAAAATGTTCGGGGACTGACCCCCGTTCCTGACGCGTAAACCGTTGCCATGTCCGACGCGAAAGACAACGAAAGCTTTCTGCGCAAAGTGGTCCGCTTCGTCGCCAACCCGACGACGGACTGGTCGGAGCTGGCCACGCGCACGAACGAGGTGCGCGAGACCGAGTACGCCAAGTCCGAACTGAAGGCGATGATCGAGCGCAAGCGGCGCAACGATTTTGTCCGCAAGCGCGAGTTCGACATGCTGCGCAAGGTGCGGCGGGAAGGCCTCTCCAGCGAACAGCTGGCGGCGCTCGGCGGTTCCTCGCGCCTCGACGATTCCGAAGGCGGCCGCATGCAGGAGAGCGGCGCCAAGGCGGACAGCGACGTCAAGGCGAAGATCAACGAGATCGAGCAGCAGATGGTGGGCGACAACTTCGCCAACTCGTCGCGCCGCCCGCCCCGCTTCTACGAAGCCGCGACCGCGCCGGCGCCGCTGATATCGACACCCACCCCCTCTCCGGCTGCCATGCCGCCCGCGGCCGCGCGCATGCCGACGATGAGTCCGCCGCCGCCACCCGCGCCGGTGCGCGCCCCGGCCCCTGCACCGGCGCCCGTTCAGGCAGCCGCGCCGGTGGCACCGCCCGCCGCGCCGGCCCGCCCCGCGCCGGCTCTAGCGCCCGACAGCGTGCTGAACCTTTCCGCGCTCAAGTTGAACGGCGGCGCCGACTTTGGCAGCCCGTTCGCGATCGAAGTCAGCGAGGTGGCACACGACCCGGACCTCGACGAGGCGGTGATCGCCTTCGCGAATGCCGATTTCGAGGTCTGCGAGCAATCGATCGCCGGCCTCACCGGCCCCGGCGGCGCGCGCGCCGAGCATGCCGAGACCTGGCTGGTGCTGTTCGACCTCTATCGTGCGATCGGCGAGCAGCAGAAGTTCGAAAGCCTGGCGATCGAGTACGCCCAGCAATTCGGCTGGTCGGCACCACAATGGTTCTCGATGCCCAAGCTCGTGGCCGAGGCCGCACGCGAGGAAAAACCCGCCCGGCCATCGCATGTTGCCGGCCACGTGGGCTGGATCAGCCCCGACCTGATCGACGCCGAGGCCGTCGCCAAGCTGCGCTCGCAGATGTTGCAGATGCCCTTCCCGTGGGTGCTGGACTGGAGCGCGCTGCAATCGATAGACGCCGAGGCCTGCGCCCGCCTGAGCGAGCTGTTCCGCTCCTGGGGCAGCGAGCGCTTCGACATGCGCTGGATCAACGGCGAAAAACTCGTCTCGGTGCTCGCCGATGCGACCCCCACCGGCGTGCGCGACGTCGATCCCGCCTTCTGGCTGGCGCGGCTCGACACCCTGCGCCTGCTGAATCGCCCCGATCCGTTCGACGAAGCCGCGATCGACTACTGCGTCACCTACGAGGTCTCGCCGCCTTCATGGGAGCGCGCGCTGTGCGAAGTCAGCGTCGGCGGTTCGGCGCACACCACGACCTCGCCGCCCTTGTCGGTGGTCAGCGACGTGGCGACCAGCTTCCTCGAATCGGGCATGCTGGACGAATCCGGCACGGTGCAGCTCTCGAGCGTCGAGCTCTCCGGCCAGCTGGTCGGCGACATCAGCGAGATCCTGCGCAAGCTCGACTCGCAGCTCGGCACCTCGGCGGTCGTCAACGTCAGCTGCAACCGGTTGATCCGCGTCGACTTCATCGCCGCCGGCGACCTGCTGAACTGGGTGCTGCAGCGCCGCGCCGAGAACCGCACCGTGGGCTTCTCGGAAGCGCACCGCCTCGTCGCGCTGTTCTTCGGCGCGATGGGCATCAACGAACACGCCAAGGTCAAGGTGAGCACGGTCTGAGGATCGGCTCCCGCAGACTTCGCGACCGCCGTCGGGCTTGAAAGCCCCGGCCCCTTCCCCACCTCGAAAGCCTATGGACACCTGGCACGGCACCACCATCCTCAGCGTGCGGCGCGGTCCGCTCGTCGCCCTCGGCGGCGACGGGCAAGTCACGCTCGGCAACATCGTCGTCAAGGCTTCGGCCCGCAAAGTGCGTAAGCTGTATCGTGAGCAAGTGCTGGCGGGCTTCGCTGGCGCCACAGCAGACGCTTTCACGCTCTTCGAACGTTTCGAGGCCAAGCTCGAAAAACACCAGGGCAACCTGGTGCGCGCGGCCATCGAGCTGACCAAGGACTGGCGCACCGATCGCGTGCTGCGCCGCCTCGAAGCGATGCTCGCGGTGGCCGACAAGGACGCCTCGCTGATCATCACCGGCAACGGCGACGTGCTCGAACCGGAGCAAGGCATCGTCGCGATCGGCTCGGGCGGCGCCTATGCGCAGGCCTCGGCGCGCGCCTTGCTGGAGCACACGCAGATGGCGCCGGCCGAGATCGTCAAGCGCTCGCTCGAGATCGCCGGCGACTTGTGCATCTACACCAACCAGAACCACACGATCGAGACGCTCGGCGGCTGACCATGTCAATGACTCCCCAGGAAATCGTCTCCGAGCTCGATCGCCACATCGTCGGCCAGGGCAAGGCCAAGCGCGCGGTCGCGATCGCGATGCGCAACCGCTGGCGGCGCCAGCAGGTCGACGAGAAGCTGCGCAGCGAGATCACGCCGAAGAACATCCTGATGATCGGCCCGACCGGGGTCGGCAAGACCGAGATCGCGCGCCGGCTGGCGCGGCTCGCCGATGCGCCGTTCATCAAGGTCGAGGCGACCAAGTTCACCGAGGTCGGCTACGTCGGCAAGGACGTCGATTCGATCGTCCGCGACCTGGTCGACATGGCCGTCAAGCAGGAACGCGAAACGCAGATGCGCCGCCAGCGCACCCGCGCCGAAGATGCCGCGGAAGAGCGCGTGCTCGACATCCTGGTGCCGCCGCCGCGCAATTCCGGCAGCGAATTCGGCCTGATCCCGAGCGGCGGAGCAAGCCCGGACAATACCGCCCGGCAAGTGATGCGCAAACGCCTGCGCGAGGGCACGATGGACGATCGGGAGATCGAGATCGACCTGATCGAACCGAAGGCCTCGCTCGAGATCATGAGTCCGCCCGGCATGGAAGAGATGACCGAGCAGCTGAAGGGCCTGTTCGCCAACATGGGGCAGAGCAAGAAGCGGGTGCGCAAGGTCAAGATCGGCGAAGCGCTGAAGCTGCTCGCCGACGAAGAGGCGGCCAAGCTGGTCAACGAGGAAGAGCTGCGCAGCACCGCGCTGCACAACGCCGAACAGAACGGCATCGTCTTCATCGACGAGATCGACAAGGTCACCTCGCGCTCCGACAGCGGCAACGCCGAGGTTTCGCGCCAGGGCGTGCAGCGCGACCTGCTGCCCCTGGTCGAAGGCACCACGGTGAACACCAAACACGGCATGGTGAAGACGGATCACATCCTCTTCATCGCGTCGGGCGCTTTTCACCTGAGCAAGCCGAGCGACCTGATCCCGGAGCTGCAGGGGCGTTTCCCGATCCGCGTCGAGCTCGGCTCGCTGTCGGTCGAGGATTTCGAAGCCATCCTGACGCAGACGCAGGCCAGCCTGGTCACGCAATACCAGGCCTTGCTCGCGACCGAAGGCGTCACGCTCGAGATCACGCCGGACGGCATCCGGCGTCTCGCGCAGATGGCCTTCGACGTCAACGAGCGCACCGAGAACATCGGCGCGCGGCGCCTGTCGACGGTGATGGAGCGGCTGCTCGACGAAGTCAGCTTCGATGCGCCGAACCGCTCCGGCTCGACGGTGACGATCGACGCCAAGACGGTCGACGAGCGGCTCGGCGACCTGGTGAAGGACGAGGACCTGTCGCGCTACATCCTCTGAACGAGGACGCCGGGCGCTTCAGAGCGCCAGGCGGTGCGACTGGATCTGCAGCAGCCCGTCGAAAATCAGCGTATCGACGGTTTCGAACGGCAGGTCCACGATCGGCGCGAGCTTGACCGCCGCGCCGCCCGTCATCACCAGCATCGGCGCGCGGCCAGTGCGCCGCACCAGCTGCCGTTGCATGCGCTCGATCGCACCCGCCAGCGCGTGCGCGCCGCCGCTCATCAGCGCATCGCTGGTGTTGGTCGGGAAGTCGACCACCTCGCCGGTCGGCACCTTGAGCCCGGCCGTGCCCATCTCCAGCGCACGCAGCATCAGGCCGAAGCCGGGCAGGATCAGGCCGCCGAGGAAATGCCCCTCGGCATCGAGCGCATCGACCGTCACCGCGGTGCCGACCATCACCACCAGCGCCGGCCGCGCCGCTCCGGCGGCCAGCACGCGCTGGCGCGCACCGATCAGCGCCACCCAGCGATCGGCGCCGAGCCGGCTGGGATGGTCATAACCGTTGGTGACGCCGCCGTCATGCTCCGACGACACCGCCCAGCGCGGTTCGATATCCCACAGCTCGAGCTGCTCCTCGACGCGGCGTTTCACCGCCTCGCCGGCGACCACGCAGCCGAGCATGCTCGACGGCGCGGGCAGGCGCTTCCACTCCTTGTCGGCCAGGTGGTCGATGGTCTCGAGGAACACCGCGCCGTGCGCCTTCAGCGCTGCGCCGGGCTGCGGCTTGGCATACAAGGCCCACTTCAGCCGGGTGTTGCCGATGTCGATGGCGAGGAACATGGCGCGGGCTCTTGCTGACTACGGAGATCGCGATTGTGCCGACTCCCGCCGATCGCTGTTTCGGGCTCAAGCCGGCCGCCGTTGCGCCGATGATCGACTCATCACCGATGGCTCGAGTTGCGGCAGTATCGAGCGTTGGAGAATCCTCACCGGCGCGACAGATCGACGGTCGCGTCGGTAAGATCGTCACGTCATGGAAAAGTCCGCCAATCGCACTTCCAAGAAGAGACCTCTGCTGGATCGCGCCTATTGGTTGTCGCGCCCGATCGAGGAGCGGTTCGCTGCGGTTCAAGAGCTCCCTCGCAGAGGCCGCCCGCGAGCTCAGCGCGACCGCAGCGGCCTGATCAGCGTCGCCAGCCTGCTCAACTCCACCGACATCGAATACATGGTCATCGGCGGCTATGCGCTGGCGGCACACGGCCTGCCGCGGATCACCGCGGAGCTCGACATCTGGATCGAATCCTCGCGCGGCAACGTCTATTTTCTGCTGCAGGCCCTGAGCACCTTCGGCTTCGGCAGCCTGGACCTGACCGAGTCGCATCTTTCGTCCGCCGAGACGTACAGCCGGCTCGACGAGCTCGGCCAGCCGCCGGTGCGCATCGATCTGCTGACCGCGCTCGACGGCGTGCACTTTGCCGACTGCTACCCGCGCCGGGCCGTGATGGTGATGAGCGGCGTGAGCCTGCCGATCATCGAACTCGAAGACTTGCGCATCAGCAAACGCGCCTCGCGCCGGCCGCGCGATCTGGCCGATCTCGAAAGCATCGACGAAGCCGTCGCCGCCTGAATCCCGGCGCGAGGAAAGCCCCGGCCTGTACGCGGCGGCGCGCTTGGGCGTCCAATGCCCCGAACCTGCTCCACTGGCTGCCCATGACCGTCCGCTACGACATCACCCACACCACGATCTACCGCTACAAGTCCCCGGTGACTTTCGGCGAGCACCGCGTGATGTTCCGCCCGCGGGACAGCCACGATCTGCGCGTGCTGGCGACGGACCTGAAAGTCAGCCCGGAGGCGATGATCCGCCTGATCCAGGACCCGCATTCCAACTCGGTCGCGCTGGTGCAGCCGCTCGGCCCGGCGACCGAGCTGAAGATTGTCTGCACCTTCAGCATCGAACATGCGCAATCGAACAACCTCGAATTGCCGCTCTCGCCGACCGCGGTGATCTTCCCCTTCGCCTACAGCGTCGAGGAGCGATTCGACCTCGAGCAGTACCTGCGCCCGCACTACGACGACCCGGACGGCCGGCTCACCTACTGGGCGCGCCAGTTCCTGCGCACCGACGGGCCGACCGGCACGCGCGAAATGCTGGTGCAAATGAATCAGCACATCCGCGAGCACTTCACCTATGTCGCGCGCGAGGAAGAAGGCACCCAGGCCCCCACCGAAACGCTGACCCAGGCCGGCGGCAGCTGCCGCGACTTCGCGCTGTTGATGATGGAAGCCTGCCGCCGCCTGGGCATTGCAACGCGCTTCGTCTCGGGCTACCTGTACGACCCGGCGCTCGACGCCGCGACCGCCGGCGGCAAAGACACGGACCCGGCCTCGGCTACCGTCGGCGCCGGCAGCACGCATGCCTGGCTGCAGGCCTACCTGCCCGGCGCCGGCTGGGTGCCGTTCGATCCGACGAACAACCTGCTGGGCGGCAACCAGCTGATCCGGGTCGGCGTGGCGCGCGATCCGAAACAGGCCGCGCCGATCGCCGGCAGCTGGTACGGCGATGCCGAGGCCTATCTCGGCATGAGCGCGATCGTCCAGGTGCGCAAGATCGAACCGCGCGCCTGAGACGGGCCAGGCGGCGGCCCGGCTCTTGCTTTTTGGGTCCTCCGGCTGTCGGGGAAGTGCTTAGCTGCCCTGTCGAGAATACCGATTGCACCAAATTGGATTTCCGATACCCTGCGCCGCGTGCCAGGTCAACGGGGCCTGGGCGCTTCGGTCATCACTCAAGAGGGTTTCAGGGAATGAAGAAAAAACTGCCGCCGGCGGCCAGTATTCTGATCGCGATGGTGCTGGGCATCATCATCGGCTACATGATCTTCGTCGAGTTTCCCGACAAGAAGGTCGCCGCGCAGATCGCCGGCTACATCTCGATCATGTCGGACGTGTTCCTGCGGCTGATCAAGATGCTGATCGCACCGCTGGTGTTCTCGACCCTCGTCGTCGGCATCGCGCACATGGGCGACGCGGCCTCCGTCGGCCGGGTCTTCGCGAAGGCGCTGGGCTGGTTCATCACCGCCTCGCTGGTCTCGCTGGTGCTGGGCCTGATTCTCGCCAACCTGCTGCAGCCGGGCCACAACATCGGCCTGCCGCTGCCGGACATCGGCGCCTCCGCCAACCTGGCAACCTCGAAGTTCACCTTGAAGGACTTCGTCAGCCACCTGGTGCCGAAATCCTTCGCCGAGGCCATGGCGAACAACGAAATCCTGCAGATCGTCGTGTTCTCGATGTTCTTCGGCGTCGCGCTGGCCGCCCTCGGCGAAAAGGGCAAGACCCTCGTCAAGTCGATCGACGAGCTCTCGCACGTGATGCTGAAGATCACCGGCTACGTGATGAAGCTGGCGCCGCTCGCGGTGCTCGCCGCGATGGCCGCCACGGTGGCGGTCAACGGCCTCGAGATCCTGCTGAAGTTCGCTGTCTTCATGGGCGACTTCTACATCGGCCTGTTCCTGCTGTGGGGCCTGCTGATCCTGGCCGGCTTCCTCGTGCTGGGCCCGCGCGTGTTCAAGCTGCTGGTGCTGATCAAGGAAGCCTTCCTGCTCTCCTTCGCGACCGCCAGCTCCGAAGCCGCGTATCCGAAGATCCTCGACGCGCTCGACCGCTTCGGCGTC
>Ga0105239_10000293_pt1 | contig 73660 bp, 67 predicted proteins | sample KBSC44metaG_FD_92761 | JGI IMG/M metagenome (GOLD analysis project Ga0105239, IMG submission 92761) | Corn rhizosphere microbial communities from Kellogg Biological Station, Michigan, USA - KBS C4-4 metaG | ecosystem: Host-associated > Plants > Roots > Rhizosphere > Soil | place: Michigan, USA...
ATTTCACATCACTTTTCAGCATGCGTTCATAAGCGTTATTAATATCTTGGATTTTAATGACCTAGATATCCGACGTAATGTAGTGCATGTCCTAAACTACCCAGTAACCCGACTAAAACTAACATTCCATTTAACGCCAAGGTTGGGACGTAAGGATTGAGATCATGATCGTAGGGTACTGTATCGATAATTAAATCGAATTTGTTCGCAACAGAAGTCATCTGGGCATCATCGCTTGAGAAGACAATGTTAAATGGCTTTAAATCCTCTGTGGCAGATTGCGCGGCATAGCTTTTAACCATTGTAGTCATTTATTTTTCTCCAATTTAAATAGCTTGAACCACTCCTATGAACTCAAAATTGAGTTCATAGGAGACTAAGAAACGTTGGTTGAAAGTTCTTAACGGCTAAGCATCTGCATTAAGCCGCACTTGTAAGCGTGTTTAAGAAATTCTATCTTCTTGCAGTATAGGCGCTATAAGCTCTTCTTTTTTGCCTAAAACTCCAAAATCCATGCCAAAAACTCCACACATTCCATTACCCTCTAACCTGCACATTATGAGCAAAAGCGCCTATTGGAAGGGGGGATACGGATTAACGAATAGGATAGCTTTACAAAATCAAGGCCTATAGGCAATTCAGTTTTATTTATTGTTTTTTAATATTTATATTGTTTTAATCCTGAACTTCTATTTTGGGGCATGTATGCTGAATAACAATTTCTCATATCGTACTGGTTATACGGGTAACCCCTACTCATTAAGCACCACTACTGTGCCAACAGCGAACAATGCCATTTCTTTTGATCAAACTCCAACACCGACTCTCAATAGCAATTCATTGAATTATGGCGGCTCGCAGGATATATCTACAGTCCTGACAAGCCTTATTTCCATGTTAATGAGCATTATTCAGCAATTAAGCCAAGGCAATACCAGTAACCCTGTAAGCGGGTCAGAAGATCAAGTTAATGATGCACCAGCACCGGAGAAGACCGGTGGTTGTGGCGGTGGCAAGCCGAAACCTGCTATTAATCAGGAAGAAGATACCTCAACAGCCCCGGCCCCTGCAAAAAAAGAAGACGTTAAGAAAAATGAAGGTACTCAAAGCGTCTCAGGAACAGGTGACAGTGAACAACAAGAATTCCTGGCCTTAATGAATGCGGAACGTGCTAAGCATGGCTTAAAACCAGTCAAGTTAAACAACGAGCTGAATAAAGCGGCAAAAGATTATTCCGTATTATTAAACACAACCAATCAATTTAAACATGATGCCGATGGTTCACCGGGCGATCGCGCAAAGAAAGCAGGTTATCCCAGTACCTATGTGGGTGAAAATATCGCAAAAGGCTCCCATAATGCCAAAGATACCTTTGAAATGTGGATGAATAGCCCCGGACATCGAGCCAACATATTGAAGCCCGAATACACTGAAATAGGACTTGGTAGAGATGGTGACGTCTGGACACAGACATTAGGTAACCCTTAATCACCTGTATTTTATAAATTCAACTTAATTTTTCACTCGATTTGTATCAACAGGACCCTGGGCTTGAACCAGACCACCCGACCAGGTGTTTGTTCTAAACACTTGGAAATAATCGGGATCAAAATGCTTCAAAAGGGCCGGTCGGATTTCATCACGCATTTGAATGGAATCAACTGGAATAAAGCCAGCGACTGCCGCTCCACTACCGCATAGGAAAGGACGTCGAACACCAACCTGTTTCAATTTTCGAACAATCTCCTCCATAACAGGAAATTGAGGATAAATCACCGACTCAAAATCGTTCAAAATTAGTTGATCCCAGGTAAACAAAGCGTCTGGATTTTGAGCCCGCTTCCTGGCATCCTTAAGCATCTGTTCACGCAGTGGCTGTGGCGATTCTTGACGATAAGCCTGCCGAGAAGCGAGAAGACGATAAGCAGAAGCCGTATCCGAATCAATATTGCGAGGTTTCACAATAATTAAAGGCCAACCGCTATTATCCATTGGTAAAGGTTCTATTACTTCACCCCGACCAGTCGCCCAAGAGAGGCCGCCGGTAATAAAGAAGGGAACATCGGAACCCAAGGCTGCCGCCATATGCCGTAAACGTTCCGTACCCAAGTGCGTATGAGCCAAATGATCTAAGATCACGAGCATGGCAGCCGCATCAGAACTTCCACCACCTAAACCCGCCTGTAGAGGAATACTTTTCTCCAGATACACATTTAAAGGCAGCGGAGGTAAGCCTACTTCTTTCCAAAAATGATAATATGCCTGCACAACCAAGTTCGTATACACATCCCGCTCTAAAGCAGGCCAGTTGCAACGAAATCGAATCGGACTTTCGGAACCATCTTTCTTCAATCTGGGGCTTATATCGAGCCGATCCCAAAGTCCAATCGCCTGCATTAAGGAATACACTTGATGAAAACCATCTTCCCGGCGACCCAAAACATTGAGGAATAGATTAATTTTAGCCGGGGTGTATACCGAAAGCATCGGTGAGAGCTCCAAATTCTTGAATAGAGAGGGCTTCTGCTCGACTTCTTGGATCAATACCGCTTTGCACAAATGCGGCATCAATTTGTTCGGGAGTAGCGAATTTTCGAAGTAACAATGAATTTTTGAGGGTTTTGCGCTTGGCGGCAAAGGCGGCTTGAACAAGTTTAGAGAATGCAACTATTTTTTCAGAAGGAATAAGGGATTCTTCTCTGGGAGTTAAAGTGATAATTGCAGAATCAACCTTTGGAGCCGGGTAAAAGTCACGAGAGGGAACGATGAACTCTAAACGAGCATGGCAGCGCATCTGCATCGCAATAGAAAGGTTATTATAAGCCTTTTCTCCAGGCTTCGCCGTAATCCGTTCCGCGACCTCTTTTTGCACCATAAAGGTTAATTGACTAATCCGAGAGCGCCAAGCATGATCCACATCCTCAAGCTCTCCTATTAATTTAAATAGAATTTTTGAGGTAATACCATACGGCAAATTACCGACAACTTTAAATCGCTCTGGACATTGGCCTAAAGAAGAGGTAGCCGAACCTGTCGTTGGGATTTCCATAACGGATGGCTCCAGCTTCAGGAAGTCTCCCTCCACTAAACGAAAGCTAGGTTCAATACGTCCTTCCAGAGGAGAGTCAGGCAGTAAGCCCAACTGGTTTTGAAATTTCTTTTTCAGATACCAGCACATGCCGCTATCTAACTCAACAGCCGTAACTTTAGCTCCGGTTTGCAGAAGAGCATCCGTTAAAAAACCTGAGCCCGCCCCAATTTCAAGCACCGTATCATCCGGTTGCAAGTCTTGAAGCATTGCAATTTTCTTTAATACCGTTGTATTAATCAAAAAGTTTTGACTAAATCGGCGCTTCAGGCGAAGTTGCCGCGCTTCCTGCATTAACGGTGAATCCGGTACAAAGGCTTTTACAGGCTGCGAAGGCTTCCACGCTTTATGGGAGCGGGAAGAAATATAATCGGAACGGTTATCAAAGCGTTTTTTGGCTTTATCCGATGAATTATCTTGATTCATTGAGAGCTAATGTTTTCGAATTACTCTTTAAATGTTCCATGGCCAAGCATGCTGCACCAATAATACCAGCGTAATTGCCTAGAGTTGCAGGCAACAGTTGGAAAGAATTACTAATTGAACGTTCCCGTGTACGTTCTGTTAACAAGGCAAAATCTACAAACTTTGCAAGACCACCACCCACTACGATCATATCAGGGTCCATGACGTTAATCAGGCTACCTAAGCCCACGGAAATATGATGATGCCACTCATCGACAATTTGTAATCCAAGGTGGTTATTAGCTTTAGAAGCTGCAATAACCGCGTATGTGGTTACAACATCATCCGTACAGTACTTGGTTAAGAATTCGCGACGGCTGCTTTCAGGTGCAGCTGTCACTAAACGCTCGGCAGTGGTTTGAAGTCCGCGACCGGAGGCAAATGCTTCCCAACAATCCCAGCGTCCGCATGTACATTGGCGTTTACGATGGTAGTCAATGGCAATATGACCACCCTCACCGGCAAAGAAGTGAGAACCACGGTAAAGCTGACCTTCAAATACAATGCCCATACCCACACCGGTGCCCAATGTAACAGCAAACATATTGCGAGAACCTTCACCCGCACCACAGCTCCATTCACCATAGGCTGCAGCATTCGCATCATTCTCGATATGGATTGGAATATTCAGCCCCTTACTTGCTAATTGACGCGCCAGACTTTCCTGTAAATTGCTTAAATCCCGAAGTGCTGGCATATTACCCGTAGAACCCAAAATGCGTCCTTGTTGGGAGTCAACAACACCGGCAGTCGCAATCCCAATAGCGGCAACATCACGACCTTTGGCCAACTTTTCAATCATGTTGGTGACTGTATCAAGGAACAATCCGCTCTGAGCCGGCGTAGGGGAATTCATTAGAAAGGTTGCAGGAATTTCTTCTTCATTGGATTCCTGCCAGTATTTACGGGTTTCCTTACTCACGAGAGCCGCATTGATCTTGGTTCCACCGATATCAATTCCGATGGAAGCAGGTGCATTGTCTGCCCAAATGCTGTCTGTTTTATTCTGGCTCGTCATGGCAAGGGTTCCTATTGTGCTCGTTTTTTAGCAATACACTATCTTAAGACAAAGTCATGTCTACATGCACCCGCCACACTCTATTTGTAAACAGTCAAATAGTTTTCAATTATGAAACGCTTCAAAAAAGGCTATACCGGTGCAGTCGTTTCTTCCACCAAATTATCGTAGACAGAAATCAGCTCTCGGGCAGTCGTCGGCCAGTTATGCTTGGTAACGACTGCCAAATGACCGTGTTTACCCATCTCGCGACGCAGCTCAGGCTGTTGATACATCATCCGGATTTTATCGGCCAGCTGAGCGGCATTTCCGGAATCAAAAATCAAACCGCCCTGTGTACTTTTAATATAGCGTTGCAAGGGTTTTGCGCTACTAACAATAATGGGCTTTTTAAACAGATGGTACAAATAAACTTTATTCGGGAAGGTTGCTTGAGTTTGATCATTGGCTAAGTGAGGACATAAGCAAACGTCGCTGGCCTCAATATAAGTTGCAAACTGTTCTTCATCAAGACGATCGGTAAACGTAACCATATCTTCAAGGCCATGTTCTTCAATCAATTCATCCAATTGTTTTTTATAGGCAGGGCGCAAAGCACCGGCTCCGATGAAACGAAGTCCGGGGATCTCTCCTTTTAAAAGTGCCAAGGCTTCTAAAACCGTTTGAATACCGCGGTGCACATCATTAAGGTGACCCACATAGCACAGTACAAATTCAGGTTTAAAACGTCGTGTAATCTCGGCATCAATCGGAGCATTCAGGAATTTATCCACATCCACCGTATTCGCAATAACCTGGATTTTTTCAGGGGGTAAGCCTTTGGCAATTAAACGAATTTTAGCTTCTTCAGTAACGACCAAGGTTTGGGCTGCCCGCAAGACACCTTCAGACTCCACGTCATCCCATAATTCACGCTGCCGATACCCTCTTTCGATATCGTGACGGCCCTTCATCATCTGCATTAAAGCAGGATAATTTTCATGCAAATCAGAAACAACGGGCAAATGCCAACGCTTTCCAACAGCCAAACCCGTATTCAATAAACGAAGATCGTGGATGTGAAGAATGTCGAGTCCATAATCCCTGACAAAACTATCAATTAAGGTATACCAGAGGGTATCGATTGTTTTCCACTGCCAGACGGTATTCCGGACAAAACCCAAATAGGGCAAACGGGTTTCTAAACGAAAAAATGGAAGTTGCCATTTAACCTTACCGGGAGTGACCCGATGAATGTAAATTCCACGGTAAGCCACTTCAGTGAGCTGTTCAGGCGACTGATGCATACATAAAAGATGAACTTCATAACCGCTTTGCACTAAGGCAGTGGCTTCACGTTCAACCCGTGCATCAGGTGGAAAGCCTTGATCGAGAACCATCCCAATACGAATACGGCGACCTTGTTCGGCCATCGTGTGTTCCGACATGCGTCCGGTAAAATCCGCTAAGTTAACCTTGGAAGGAGCGATTGGTAGCATTCCTCTAGCATCCTGATTTGCGAGTTTATGGTAAACCGCTCCAGAACCATTCGTCCAGCCTTTTCTTTAATTTTTTCAGACAGTTCGGGTGATTCATAGAGAGTTTTTAAGCCCAGAGCAAGCACTTTAGCTTGGCCAGGTGGATACAGTAAGCCCGTTTCTCCCTGCTCAATGAGCTCAGGAGCACCACCTGAGTTGGCAGCAATACAGGGAATTTGATTGGCCATAGCCTCGATAATGACCCTACCAAAGGGTTCATTAGCAGATGGAACAGCCAAAACATCCAACTGTTTTAAGAAAGAAGCAGCATCTTCCTGATATCCCCAAAACCGAACTTTTTCACTTAAATTCAGTTGAAGTATCTGTTGAGAAATCCGCCTTTCATAGGCATTATCCACAAAAGAGCCCACCACATGCAATTCAATACTAAGATTCTCTTCCACTAAATAAGACATGGCTTCTAATAACTCGTGTAACCCCTTCCCCTCAGAAATTCTTCCTAAGTAACCCATTTTAAAAATATCATGTTGAGATTTTGATCGGGGTTTTAAGCTGACTGTTTCAGGCTCAAGGGCATTGTAAATTAATGGAAATTGTTGGGGACTTACTTCTTGATAGGGGCCAAATTGATTTTGAACGGCTTTGGAAATACAGATAATTCGATGCGATAGGGAAGCAATAATCAATCGACTCAACTTACATCCCAGCATCAAGTGAAACTTAGGAGAGGGCTCCATGAATAATTCCCTTATATGCCAAACATGGGGAACGCCTGCCATCGCAGATCCCAAGGCTCCTTCAAGTGAAACTGTGGAATTAGTATGGACTAAGTCGATATTATGCTGTTTTATTAGCTTCTGAACCCCTTTTGCTCTGGAAAAAGCGTTAAAGAGTAAAGTAAAAACATCGCCTACTTTCTGAAGCGCATTCCGTTTATCATGCTTAGCCCATTGCAAACGCTTATGATGTAACACAGTGACATTGGGCAACTGAGCCAAACGTTTTTCTAAGGGACCCGGACGTGCAACCGAAACAAAGCATTGATAGTGAACTGAAGAAAGATATTTTAAAATGAGCTCTAAGCTTCGTTGAGAACCATATAAAGCAGCATCGTGGCAAATAAAGAGAATTTTACGGGTATTATGCATCATCTGGGGGAGGAAATTTTAAAATTAGAGACCATTCAAACGATTCCTCTTTACTGAACCCTTTGTTACACTGAGCATTAAGGATTGTGAGTCCTGTAAAGCGTGTTTGAGTCATTATCAGTGAAAGCCACAGTTTTAAAAAGTGGTTTATTGCTGCGTTTGAAAATGACAGTGGTATGTCATGAAAAATAAACCCTCCAAACTCAATAAGGTCGAACCATGTCCAGCCCAACTTATGAAATTGACTCCAACAGCAATCGCGCCGTAAAAGCTCGCCCTACTTTTATGCGCTTTCAGCGAAGCCTACGCCGTATAAAAGGCATAGTCTCCGATTTTATTTATCATCTATTCCTTTAAGAAACTGATCCTATTTTTTAGGACTAATCGGCTTCTTAGGCTTTTCAAACCCTTTGGGCTGAGCAGGCGCGACGGATGGAATCGCTTTTGCGCTCGGATCTTTCAGCTTATCTTTTCCCGTTACAGGAGAAGGCTGTGATGGCTGCACAGCGATATACTCGCTAATAACATCCTTAACCGTTTTGCCTTTAATCATTTCCTGTAGAACTGAAACAGCCTTATTGAGTTGAGCATCCTTGCGATTTTTAATCTCAGTATCCGTCAGCTCAACCGTAATATCAGGCTCAATCCCTTTTTTGTTGATATCGGTATCATTTGGCGTCAAATAGCGCTGGGTTGTAATGTTGACACCAGAACCGCCGGGTAATTGGTTGATTTCCTGAACCAAGCCTTTACCAAAGCTTCTTTCACCAACCAACAGAGCCCGCTTGTTATCTTTTAACGCGCCACTCAAAATTTCACTGGCACTGGCACTTCCCCCATTGATCAGCAAAACCAATGGCTTATGGGTCAATACGGAAGGGTTGGCATAACGAACTTCTTTGTAGCCATCCCGATCAACAGTACTAACAATACCGCCATCTTCCTGGAAAAAGTCAGCAATACGAATCGCATTGGCCAGCAACCCACCTGGGTTAGAACGCAAGTCAAGAATGTATCCGCTTTTATTGCCTTCTTCTTTGAGGGCATTTTGAACTTCCTGGGCTGCATTACTGCTTAAAAAGGTTGATAGCTTAATGTAACCGACGTTACCAGGAATCGGATTACTGAAAGGGTTCGTCAATGAAACCGACTTCAGCTTAATTTCATCTCTGGCAATATCATAGTAACGAACCGGTTTCTCAGCACGTTTTATGAGCAGGTGAACCTTGGTTCCTTTTTGGCCACGAATAAGATCCGCAGCTTCCTTGACGGACATACCCTTGGTATTTTTACCGTCAATTTCTTGAATTTCATCATTGGCTTTTAAGCCGGCTCTATCCGCAGGAGTATCATCGATCGGAGCGATAACAACCAACTTGTCATCACGGACACCGATTTGAATACCAATCCCGTAGAGAGTCGCTTTAATAGAACGACCTTCTTCGGCAAATTCATCTTTATCAAGGAAACGAGTATAACGATCGTTTAAACTCGCCAACATTGTTTCAATAGCAACACCGGCATCTTGGTCGTCTTTCATCACGCTATCAAAGCGATGACGCCAAATCCGCCAATCCTGACCGTTTTTGTCTTCATTCACAAAACGGGTATTGATCAGCTTCCAAACCTCATCATAAAGTGATTGAGGCGTATACGCAAAACCTTGCTGAACGGTGATAAACAATGATATTGGGAGCAACACAGCTCCAAGAAGTCTACATTTTCTCATTAAGCTTCCCATCTAATGTTCTTCTCTGTCAGCAGTTCGACACCGTGGAGGGCAGCCTCTGGAATCGTAAAGCAGCTGTCGCACGATCCAATCTCTTCAACAATTGAGTACCATTATAGCGTAAAACTGCCAAAGTCCGGTTCCTCTTCCAACCGGATCCCGATTCTCAAAAAAACGTTATTTTAAGAATAAGCTCTAAGAGCGGGTATCAACACTTCCCACCCGCAACTCAATCCGATCGATTTTAATTCCGGTTTGCGGAGCATAGGTATTCAATGTTTGAAGCAAGCCGGGTGTATAAAAGGAAATTTCGGAAGCCATAGGCGCACTCGACACCATAACGTGCAAAACAGTTTTGCCTGCCGCTTTTCGTAATTTCACAGCCTGAGTCTGCATCGCAATATCAGCGCCTAAAACGCCAGTGAGAGCCTGAGGCCATAAGCTGAGCACCGCAAACTCATCCACCTTTTTATCCATATCCAAATTTTGATAAACAGCTGGTATAACATCTCCTAAGCTCATCAAGGAACCCGTTCGTTGCGGCTTCTTGGGAGGATATTTACTCATGTCCAAACACCGATCCAATCAGCATTTCCTGTTCCTGCAAAACAGCCTCATTTCTATCAAAAACCGCCAGTTTTTCAGGTGGAATATTTTCAACGTGTCCACGCGTCACCTTAAAAATCTCAGTTCCACTCCAAATAGTCTCTGGCTTTGAAGAAACCGCATGTTGTAAACGCTCCCACCAACTGGTATTCGAATGCGTAGTCGTTAAAAACATCTGACTACCCGGTTGAATATGCTCCAATAACAGGCGTTGCCGTTTAGGATCCAGCTCCGCCATCACGTCATCCATTAACAAAATGGGCGCTTCGCCCAGTTTTTCACTTAAACGAATCAATTCAGCCAGCTTGAGTGCTAAAACAATGCCTCGTTGCTGCCCCTGGCTGCCGTATGCATCCGCGGACAGAGTATCCAGGAAAAAGGAAATATCATCGCGGTGCGGACCCACAAGACAGGTTCCGCGTCGAATTTCATCCTGCATCCGATCATTGAGATGCTGATGCAAAAGCTCATGGAGTTCTTCCATAGTCGGCAACGAATCAATCCCCAGTTTTAAAGCCTCGCCACAAACATTGGTTTTGTAGGCAATGGATAAGCTTTCAGCCCCGTCACTCAAAGAGCGATACTGATTGGCTGCCAATTCCGCGATGCTGGAGAGATAACTGAGACGAGACGCAATCACTCGGGCTGCGGATAAGGCAAACTGAGTGTTCCAGACTTTTAAGTGCTCCGGATTCGGCTGTTCAAAATAAGCTTTCAGCAAACGACTTTTTTGTTGCCTGATTTTTAAAAACTCCGTCAACAAAGGCAAATGATTGGGATCATATTGAACAATCGCCGCATCTAACCAACGACGACGATCTTCTGGAGTGCCGCGTAATAGCAAGAGGTCTGGCAAGAAAAAAGACACTGTCGGAACATGGCCTAAAACGGCCGAACGACTTTTTAAAGTGACCCCGTTCCAGACAAATCCTGTTTTTAAACGGCCTGCCGCATCAATCCGAATTCGAGCTTCCAGCACACCTTCACCCAGCCCGCTATCGCTCCGCAGCATGGCGGTTACTTTAGCCCAACGCTGCTCACTCAATTCTAACCCAGAGGACTCTTCCGACAAGGTATCCACTAATGAGCTGTCGTTTTCTGCTAAGGCCTTAAGGCGTTCTTGCAGTATGAGTTCGCGATCGTCGCTACTACGGTGAGAGCGAGCATGGCTCATCAAGTAAATTGCTTCCAGCAAGTTGGTTTTGCCTTGCCCGTTGTCACCCAAAATCAGATTTTGCGCAGGCGAAAAGCGAATAGCAGCTTGCTTATAGTTTCGGAAGTTTTCTAAATGAAGTGACTCAACCCACATCAGTGGTTACCCATTCCAAATTACGTAATGCTGATTTTTGAAATGGGTATTATTTTACTTGCACTGGCATAACCAGACAGAGGTAGCCATTTTCTTCACGCGCTTTGAATAAAGTAGGTGCTAAGGGACCATTGGTTTCCATCCGCACATCGTCCGACTCAATCACCTTCAACGCATCCAAAACGTATTTGTAGTTAAACGCAATATTGAGTGGTTCACCGTCATAGTGAATTGAAAGCGTATCTTTAGAATCACCCACATCCGGGGTTTGAGCGGCCAAGCTCAAGAGGTTACCCTCCAACATCATTTTCACGATATTGGTACGCTCATTGGCCATAACGGCCGTCCGTTCCAAACACTCAATAAACTCTTTGCGATTGGCGTAGGCAATCACTTTGTTTTCTTGAGGAATCAGTTGATTGTATTTGGGATACTGTCCATCCAAAAGACGTGAAAGCACGTAGTAGCGGGATGTTCGAAATGAAATCTGACCATTGTAAATGGCAATTTTAACCGTCGGATTACCACTATCAGAAGCCGAAAGCTTCAAGAATTCCTGCAGGGTACGTGCGGGAATAATCGCGGAAACAGGGCCTAAAGAAACGGACTGAACCGCTTCAACACGACGGGCTAATCGAGAGCCATCAGTTGCTGCCATTTCCAAGCCATCCGCATTGATTTGGAAGTAAACACCGCCAAGTACGTTGTTCGCATCGTAGCTGGCGGCAGCAAATGTGGTTTGGTTAATCGCACGAGCCAGTGCTTTCGCATCAACTTCTAAAACACCGCCCACACCGGAGTCTGCATCGGCGACGGTTTCATCCAAAGCTGGAACAATAGGAAAATCATCGGACGGGAGTGTACGCATATCAAAAATGGCTGTACCTGATTGAATTCGAGCCATTTGAGTTTTATGGTCAATATCGAACTCGACTTCCCGGCTGTTGGGAAGTTTTCCAAGAATCTCTGACAGTTTTTTCGCTGAAAGCGTGCTTTGACCTGCAATAACAATATGCGCAGGAATGCTCGTTTCAATCGCGAAATCGAGATCAGTCGCTGAAAGCTTAAGCTTTTCATTATCAGCAATAATCAGGATATTCGACAAAATAGGTTGAATAACGCGCGTCGCGGTTGCGCGCTGAACGGCAGCAACTGCCTGGTGAATATCTTCTCGCTGAACTGAAAATTTCATAGAGAGCTCCTGCAATCCGTATCCAAAAACTGCCAGTGCCAGTAAAACTGATTATGCATTTATTCTAAGACTACACAAATTCCAGGGGCATCGACAAGTGATTGACACAAATTTTGACCTGCGGACTTCAAATGCTCCAGATTTCCTAAAGGACTGATCGTTAATGATCTTAAATTTATAATTCATCATCATATTAGAGGGGGCTTTGATCTGTTCAAAACTATCTGAACTGCTTTTATAATCAGCCTTTTAGGATGTTCATAATCTGTTCTAAACGTGTCAGAACTTTTACTGTTTTAGACAGATCAGACCCTTATGAACAGGGCTAGCCGATCTTTTGTGAATCGAGTGCATTGGTTTTAAACAAGTTTTGAACAGGTTTTCTGTTCAAAAGTAACGAATTGATCTTTTTTATCTCTGAATGTGAATGATTTTGCCTCTAAAAAAGTTTTACAAAGCTCAGTTTTGTAGTTTTCTACAGCTTTATGATCCGTTGCATAAATTTTTTAAGCCTTGCTAAGCGTGCCTTTAGGGCATGCAATAGGCTTGTAAACAGCCCTGAAAACTCCAACCTGTTCAAAACCTGTAGAGAAAAAAAGTAGAAAAGATAAAAAAACCGAACAGCATAGGCTTTTACCTGTAGAAAACAGAGTTCGTGATTTCAAGTGACTATTTTGATAGCGGATTAAACGCTTGACTCTGACAATCCATTCGAAAGCGGCTGCTGTAAAAACCTTCTTTGTATAAAAATTGATTGCAAATAATTAGCATCTGTTATATCTCTTATTGAGAATAATTCTTAATAAGTTTTCGGTTCAGAAATGTAAGTTGTTGATTAAGTGGAGGTTATCTCCCGTGAGAAATGCCGTTGAGGCAGTTTCTTGGGCTGCTTCTTTTTCGTTGGCCTGTTCTATGATTTTACCTGTTTTGGGATTTACGGAAGAGATTGGTCCTTCCGCTCCAAGCTTGCCTTCGTCCAAAGAATCCAAAGAAATTGCATCGAAATTAGAAACAGTCGAAGTTGATACCCGAAGACCTGTGATTCCATTAGAAGCTGTTCGCCGTCTGGATGTTTCAAGTATGTCTCTGCAGGAAACACGAGAGGCGTTAAGAGCCTTGGTGGTTGCACAACAAAAAATGGCCCAGCAAATGCAACAGCTGGAAGCTAATATTGTTCAAAGCCAAGTGGAAGAGGCTAATCACCAAAAACAACTGCAAACAATTATGACGCAGCAAAATGCGCATGCGGGTATGCTGACATCGCTTGCAAATAGGACCTACTTGACGGGATATGTTGAGTCTGGATGGCGGGCTTATAATCACGCCCCGCGCACGGAAGAGTTTTTGGATGCGAATGGTAAGCGTGGAAATTCTTTTGATTTACGCAAAACTATCATCCGTCCTCACATGAACTTTACCGATAAAGCCACATGGTATACCGAACTGGAAATTGAAGATGCTTTTCATGAAGTGACGATAGAAGAGTCTATCTTTAACTATGCCTATAAGCCCTGGTTGAATATGAAAACCGGGATGATGGTTCTTCCTTATACTCAAACGGCCTATAACCACGATGGCCCTCTTCGCTTACTGGTGGATCGACCCTTGGTGGATCAATTTGTGATTCCTTCAACCTACTATGATTTGGGGGCCGGTATTACGGGGATGATCCCCTTGTTGAAACATGGTGGGATTAACTACGAAGTGGATGTTGTGAATGGGATGACAGATGCTATTTTTGCGGATCCAAGTAATAGCTCATGGAAATCTCATGTCTCAAATTCCCTCGATTTTCAGGGTTTGCGAGCGATGAGGCCAGGTGAAGGCATTGTTACGGACAATTTCCGAGATAATAATAGTAATAAAACGATTTTTTCTAAATTGGGATTTTCGCCTTTTCCAGGCTTGATGATGAATGTCAGTGCCTCTCACGGCAAAATTGACCAGAATAACCACGTTGGTTTAACCATGATGGCTGGGGATCTCCAATATCGACATAAGCGATTTTCTTTTTTAGGGGAAGCGGCTGCATCCAAGTTTAATAATAAGGCGGGTGTGAGTAGCCAGGGTATTCCATTTAAACAATTCCCAAATGCGATTCGGGGTTACTTTCTACAAGCGGCTTATGATATCACTCCTAAATTGACGGCGATAGGGGCTTATAACTTCGTCAATATGGATTCGAGCACCAGTAATAACAAAATGCAGCGCTATTCGACAGGGCTCAGGTATAATCCTTTTAATAATGTGTATTTAAAGACGGAATATCAACATACTATCCCCCGGGGAATTTTTAGCGGTGTAGAAAAGTCGAGTGATGCTCTTTTAACGCAGTTAACGTTCTATTATAGGTAGATTTTTTTAATGATTCTTAATCTAAAAGCTTTTGCAATATTTTTATTGAGTGTGGGAGTTTGCGTTAGTTTTTACGCTGGCGCATCAGCTTATTCGAAAGATTCAGCCGGTACGCAGTCCAAAGATCAGCCAGAACAAACGGGCGATTTGTCTCATAATCCGCTCAAAAAACATAAACCTAAAAAAGAAAAGCAGCTTATTACGGATCCGATTGCCCAGGGAAAAGAGTTGTTGGCAAGCCGTTGTAGTACCTGTCATACGGCACCAGCACCAACCGTTCACGCTTTATCGGATTGGCCTGCTGTTTTGAATCGTATGGCCCCTCGTGCCTTCCTGAGCCCGGATGAAGAAAAGCTGATCATGCAGTACTTTCAATCCGTGCTTCAAGCCAAGAATTGAGAGCGTTTTTTCTTAAAAGAGAAGGAAGGTCGGTTCTCAGTTGTAAAAATTAAACCGAATGACAGTTTCGGCTCTTTTTTAATTTTTGAGATAAGAGGGAATATACAGAAATTGTTCCCACTCTTTGAATTGGGGTTTGTTATCCAAATAGAGTTTTTTAGCCATTTGTGGATTTTCGGGAGGCCGGTAGCTTGTAAAAAGATGGTAAATCCGGCCACGCTGTTTTATGAATATGGATGTCCAGCAATTCCGCTTTTGTAAGTCCTTGTCCTGAACGTCCGATGGGTTGTGCTTGTGAGTTACGATGTGACAGTAACCTGTCTGTAAAGTCGCTGATTAAAGTGAGATCAACAGGCGTTCCTGACGATGCGTTATGCATAGACTGGAGCAGTTTATCGGAATAGTGTTTCAGCTGGTTTGCATCACCCATATGCTCGCTTAGCTCCAGTGCTTCTTCTTTAATTTTGGATTGAATAAAGGCTTCATTCGCGGGGCCGCCTTTAATTCCCAAATGGGTTTTAAGGATGTGGTCTGCTAACAGCGTGGCCAGGAACGAGGTGCTGATTCTCTGGTTTTCTTCAGTACGAGGCATTTTAAAAAGTGTCATAAAGGTATTCACTTTTTCGGCTGTAATGGCCTTTTTACAGTGAGCCAGGACGGCATCGTAGTCAAAGGGAGTTCCTGGCAGGTTTTTTTTAAGGTGTAAATCGCAAGCCGTAGAAATTTGTCGGCCGAGTTCTTTATAGTTCAACAGATTAGAACTAAGGATCATCCCGGCTGCACAAAATAGTGCACAATCGGCTTTTTCCTCTACAATTCCGGCAAGTTTTCTTTTGGATTCTTCCGTCAAAACAGAAGGGTGCACAGAGCCATAAACGGGTGCGATAGCTTTTTGAATATCGTGTGGCCATTGCTCGTAAGGTAATGGATTGACAGCTACCTTACCTTCGGAAGAACTTCCCGAAATTTGTGAGAGAGCTTGTCGGTAATCATTCAGGTTATAACGCGTTTGACTCGTTACAGGTTTTTTGAATGCTGAAGTACTTTGGGGTAGAAAGTTTCGGTTAAGGACTCGTGTTGTGAGCATTATCAAATTTATACTTCTATATTTGATTGAATTTCGCATGAAATTTTGATCTGTTTATGGACAGATCTCTTTTCAATATGCTGACGCTTCTCTATAAGACGAAGCTGAAGTTCTTATTTGTAAAAAAGAATTTGGTGTCCGGAATTACCGGTTGGTGCTACCCACGTATTCGGGTTCCTGAATCGCTAAAGGAGCCGAGTGAACCACTGAGCGGATTTTAAGCAAGGTTTCCAGTAACGGTTCAACCCAGTCTAAAGGCATCATATTGCTGGCATCACTTAACCCTTTTTCAGGGTGAGGATGCGTTTCAATAAACAGACCATCGCAACCCGCAGCAACCGCAGCGCGTGCCAGAATAGGCGCAAATTCACGGTTTCCAGCGGTCGTTTCTCCGGCACCACCGGGGAGTTGAACACTGTGAGTGGCATCAAAAATAATGGGCAAGCCCAGGGAATGCGTCAGGGGGATCGACCGCATGTCCACAACCAGGTTGTTATAACCGAAGGAACTGCCGCGTTCCGTAATGTAAATTTCTTTGTTGCCGGTGCTTTCTACTTTTTTAGCGGCATGGCGCATATCGAGCGGAGCCACAAACTGTCCTTTTTTGATATTAACCGGTACACCGCTGCGACCGGCCTCTAACAGCAAATCGGTTTGCCGACACAAAAAGGCGGGAATCTGAAGCATATCAATGACATCGGCGCAGGGCATAATTTGCTCAATGCTGTGAACATCCGTCAGGATAGGGACGCCGACTTCCTTTTTAATGGCGCTGAGAATTTCAAGACCCTCTTTTAAGCCGGGGCCCCGGTAAGAATTAATCGAGGAGCGATTGGCTTTATCAAAGGAGCTTTTGAAGTAAAACTTCAACTCAGGAAATTTAGAGGTGATGGCTTTTAGCTTTTTGGCCACTTCAAGATTCAACGCACCTTTGTTTTCTTCAAGAACGCATGGGCCTGCGATGAAGATGAACGGCTTTTTTTCGTTGGGCTGTGAGGTCATTGGGATACCCTCCGCGAAGAATCAAAAAGGAAACATCCAAAAGCATTTGAGTCAAAAAGCTTTGGAAAATCACTCTATGATACCTGGAAGCATGGAAATATCCCAGCACGCAAGGAAAACGGCTCGTGAGAAAAGTTTCTGAAATGACATGGTCTTACTAGCACTCTATTGTCATGCTGCGCGCAGTCGCAGTATCCAGAAAGATCGGCTATACCTGGATTCCGCGACTAACGCGCGGAATGACGAGAAAAGGTGAAGAAATTCCGTGAACTTTTCTAAAAAACTATAAAACCTGTGCATGGTGAGATTGAGAGAAGCACGTGCTTTCAACGATTTCCATCACCTGAGCGTGCAGGGTTTCAATACTGTGCGTGGCATCCAGGCGTTTAACGCGTTGCGTTTCCTTCTGGGCGACTGCGAGATAACCTTCTCGTACACGGATTCTAAAGTTCAGGGATTCCGCTTCCATGCGATCACTCGCACCGCGTTTGGAAACGCGCTGGGCTAAAACGGCGGGCTCACCATCAAAGAGAAACGTTAAATGGGGTGCCAAGCCTTGGGTCGCAATCTGGTTGAGCTGAAGTATCGTTTCTTGTGGAATTCCCCGACCGTAGCCTTGATACGCCATGGTGGAATCACTATAGCGATCGCAGAGCACAATTTTTCCTTCTGCCAGTGCGGGCAAAATCACTTGCTCCCGGTGCTGGGCGCGATCGGCCATAAAAAGCATCAGCTCCGCAATCGGATCAACCGCATAGCTACTGTGCAACAGAATCTGACGTAATTCCTGCCCGAAATCAGTACCACCCGGATTACGCGTCACCAGGATGGATTGCCCGTTTTTTTCAAGCGCATCCGCACAGAGTTGAAGCTGGGTACTTTTGCCGGAACCATCGATTCCTTCGAAGCTGATAAAGAGACCATTGTGTTTCAAGAGTCAAAATCCTCGTCGGGATTCTCTAGTATAGACTCAAAATCCGTTTCAAACTCGGGGGGAGGACTCGATTTTTTCGGCGGCAAAATTTTGAGCCGTCGATTGGGTTCATCCCCAATGCTGATGCTGCTGAGTAAATGCTTATCCACCAACTCATGCTGTACGCGTCGAATATAGGAGCGGCGCGGCGCAAGCTCTTGGGCGGTATGCTCCTGCAGCACGATGTCGATGGCCTTTTGCGCTTCCTGTAACGAAGACTCGATCTCACCCTCATAGGGGTCCATCGCCAGGCGCAGAGCGAAGGCACCGGGGTCGGCATCCAATCCCTCTCTGAGGGCGCGTTGAATTTGAGGCATGCTGTTAATTTTGGTGTAAAACACGGGGACTTCATAATCCTGTGCGAGTTGCAGCATTTTCGAGCCCGGTCGGGCGTTGCTTTTGAGGGCAATCACAAAGTTGGCGTCGTAAATGTTTCGTGTGACACGCACTTGATGCAAGTTGAGTCGTTCTACAATGCGATCAAAGAAAGACTTGCTGATGCCGTACAGGAAAACGCGGATTTCATCCTTGCTACCGGCGGGTAAGGGAGCATCGTCCCGTTCGCTGTCGGCTTTCGACGTGTTGACATCCAAAGCCGGATTCAGCTCGGTGGCCTCGGCCATTAAGCTTGCGGGCAGCACTTCAAAATTGGTTTTAAGAACCCGTGTTGCACCGGTTTCGGAATCGATGCGACGGAGTTCAGGAAAGAGTGTCCAGCCGCGTAAAAGATGATCGACCGCTTCGGCGACATCGGGATAAACGGCTAAGGTGTGTCGATCCCGAATTTCAATACAGATATCGAAGGTGGGTTTTTGGGCACGCTCCTGGATGGTTTTTTGAGAGGAACGACGACGCGCCTCATCATCGCCGAGCGTGACGGTTTGAATGCCGCCCGCCAAATCCGATAGCATCGGGTTTTTAATCAGGTTTTCAAGCGTATGACCATGCGCCGTTGCAATCAATACAACACCGCGCTCCGCAATCGTTCTGGCTGCAAGCGCTTCATCGGTGGTGCCGATTTCATCAATCACGATGACCTCGGGCGTATGATTTTGCACCGCTTCAATCATCGTATTTTTTTGTTGATCCCGATCCGGCACTTGCATGCGGCGCGCTCGCCCGACGGCCGGGTGAGGGATATCCCCATCGCCCGCAATTTCATTGGAGGTATCGACGATCACGACGCGTTTTTTTAATTCCCCTGCCAGCAGCATGGCGATTTCACGCAGTCGCGATGTTTTACCGACCCCGGGGCGTCCTAATAACAGAACGCTTCGGTTGGAGGCAATAATATCGCGGATGGGTTCCACGGTGCCGGTAATGGCTTTACCCACGCGGCAGGTTAATCCGATAATTGTCCCCTGACGATTTCGCATCGCACTGATCCGGTGCAGCGTTCGCGGAATTCCGCCGCGATTATCACTGCTGAAGAAGCCGACTTGGGCAACCACATGATCGATTTCTTCAGAGGACACCTGATCGCTGCCCAGCTCTAAAATATCGCCTTCCGTAAACCGGGCTTCCGGAAGTCTCCCCAAATCGAGGACGATTTCGATGAGTTCTCGCTCGCTCGTATCGAGTGCGTTTTGTTGGTTCAAGCTGGTTTGAACCCGCTCTGGAAGGATGTCTAGGAGTAGTTGCAGATCGTCAGTGGTAGAAATCTTGCAAGCCCTCTCTTCTCTATTACTAACATCGAAGTTCCATGATCTGAGCTGATTGACGCTTTGCCCCCCAGGGTATAAATCCTTTAAAAGGAAAAGGAACCGAAACACGCTGTCTTTTCAGACTTCATTGTATCAAATTGCAGCATATTTGGCGTAGTTTCCAATAAGGCTAAGCTTGTTCCGAGTCTAAAGGTGCCAACTGAAGTTGATGCCATGCATCTTTATAGGGGTCTAGCCATCCTTGAAAATAAGGATTCTCGACTGTTCTATAAAGATTGTCGTAGTGATATCTGAACCGACGCATCTTGTTATCATTATGAGCTTGCCCCTTCCTTCCCGGAAGTTTTAACCACACTTGATGCGTTTCAATTAACGTTTTACTGACAATGGCACTTGGTACGACAAATACTTTGGGAGGGGGCGGGTTTGCATCGCAATTACCAAGATCAACAAAGCAGTAAAACATGGCGGGCTGGATGAGGTCTTCGTGTTTTTTACTCATGTGCCAGCCTTCATCGGTTCCCTTTGCCTGCCGTGTTTTAACTTGCAGAGAACAGAGTTGCTTGCCTTTTGTATCACTCACCAAAATATCGATATTGGGAGCGCCTTGGGGTGCCAGTGCCGCGATAAAGCCTCTTCTTAGCAGCTCACTCATTACAAAGTATTCACCGGCAGCACCGGTTAAGGTCGTATTAGTTAAAGGCTTATTCGTAGGCATAATCATGAAACTCTAGAGCAGGACATAAGCAATTTATGATGACATCTAAAGAACCCTATGTATACTTGAGTTTTGGAGTGGATGTTTACAATAGGTGTGTGTTTTCAAGAGCTTGTCAGTGCCTTAAATTTTCCGTCGGATTTAATATGTTTCTACAAGTGTAAGTGGGTGCCATTTGAGCTATGAGTATTGGCTAAAAACAGACATGATAATAACCGAGGATAGGCCAAGCTTGTATCTTTGTGGGCTATGCTATAACACTGAACACATCAGCTAAAATGTGATGCCACTTATTTAATGATGCCTCCTATAGATCAAATTAAACTCTTTCATATCACTTCTTATAAAAATTTGAGGTCGATAATCTTTGAGCATCAAGCACTTCTGTGCAAACAGACGATGATTGAAAAGCGAATCGGGCATATCGATATTGCGTACGATACGGTCCAATGCCGACGCGCGGAAACAACAGTTCCTTTGCCACCTTATGGCAATTTACATGACTATGTTCCTTTTTCCTTTTGCCCAAGACCTGTAATGTTGTTACCGATCAAAAATGGAAAAATAGAGCAATACCAGGATGGACAAGACGAAATTATCTATTTAATAACAGACTTTCCAACCGTTAATGTTTTAAACAATTCCTGGGTTTTCACGGATGGACATGCCATTATGCGGCTTACCGACTTTTACAATGACACGGCAGATTTTAGTGAGGTCGATTGGGAGATTCTTGGAAGTAACAGCTGGGGTGATACGGAAGACGATAACGACCGTAAACGGAGAAAGCAGGCTGAGTTTTTGATTCATCGCGCCTTTCCATGGACTGGAGTAAAATGGATTGTAAGCATCAATGAAGAGGTTAAAGTCCGGGTCGAAAGCCTACTTCAGAATGCATTGCATAAGCCTAAGATTTTCGTGAAACGAAACTACTATTATTAATGGTGAAAAAATGATTGAGTTTACTCAAGGCAATCTTTTTGAATCGAGTGCTGAAGCTCTTGTTAACACAGTTAATTGTGTTGGCGTTATGGGCAAAGGTGTTGCCTTGCAATTTAAAAAAGCTTATCCGGCTAACTTCAAAGCTTATGAACAAGCTTGCAAAGATAATTTGGTTGTTCCTGGCAAAATGTTTATCTTTGACAACGGGTTGTTATTTAATCCGAAATATATCATTAACTTTCCAACCAAGCGTCACTGGAAAGGACAATCAAAGCTGGAAGATATTGAAGCTGGGCTTCAGGCACTGCGGGAGGATATTCAACGATTAGGGATACAATCGATAGCGGTTCCTCCCTTAGGTTGCGGTTATGGTGGGTTGAATTGGCAAGAAGTTAAAGCCCTGATTCAAAACTATTTACAGAATCTCGATACTGTGAAAGTCCTTGTATTTGAACCCAGCCAAACAACGTATGCTTTGAAAGTGAGTTCAGAAGAAAAACCGAAACTCACTCGGGCCAGAGCTTTATATCTATTACTGATGGAAACGTATGCGATACCCGGTTATGAGTTAACCATGTTAGAGCTACAAAAATTGGCATACTTTTTACAGGTTGTGGGAGAGCCCTTGCGCTTACAATTTAAACAGTATCATTATGGCCCTTATGCTGATAATTTATACAAGGTTCTTGAAACATTAGAAGGGCATTACACAGTAGGCTTTACGGGAGATCGTAACCCGAATGTGCAAATACAACTGAAGCCCAATGCGATAGAAGAGGCAAAACATTATTTGCAGTCTAACAATGAAGATTATGAACTTCATATGACTCGGGTTCAAAAGATTATCAGAGGCTTTGAAAACCCCTATGGTATGGAGCTTTTAGCCAGTGTGCACTGGATTATGTTCAACTCGGCTGAAGATACGATCCAAAGTGATGAGGATATTGTGAAAGCATTAGCACAGTGGAATAAACGGAAGCAAAGGCTTTTTCAGGAGAAGCATGTTTACAAGGCGATAGAACAGCTTCGCTCTGCTTTGGGTTAGAAGAAGACGAGCCCCCTCCCCTGCTAATGCTTCTACCCTGAGTTCATGTGTCATTCCCGCGCAGGCGGGAATCTTACCCTTTCAAATCCAAAAATGTGAAGAAGAGAAAGCGATTTACCCTACCCCTTCTCATGAACGTAGCTTGAGTATCAGATGTAATTCCTGTGATAAAAGCGATAGGCGAAGCCTAGGGTAGCTTGCGGATAGGAGGGAATTCCAATTTAATTTTCCCAATAAAAAGCATAGCCAGTAAAAGCATCGGGAGTTTCAAGCTCGAATCTTTCGGTTATCTCCAAAATAACCTGTTTCTTTAAGTAGGTTTCCCTTAGCTCGGGCGTTTCTCCTAAGGCCAGATAAGATTCCTCTAGAGGATTAGCATCTTCAAGCTCCCTGAATTTATCTCGTGCATCAGTCACTTTGATTTTAAAGTGCTCAAACAAGTTGTCTATAGAGTCATCCTTCTTTAGCGGATTGGAATAAACGAGAGCGCCAATCATGTCTTTTTCTAAAATCAACATAAATGGCATTGTTTTATCCTGCCGATCATCCGGTGTCATCATAATTTGATGAATTTCTATTTGCGTTCGTTCGTTATCCGATTTAATAAAAATATTACCTGAAATAATGTCGAGTCCGATTTGCGGTTGGGATTCCAAGAAATCATATCGGCCTCTAACTGTAACAAAAACGATGGGGTCTTTTTGGGTTTTAACCATATCATTTAGAACACTAATCCAATTCTCTCTTGATTCAGGGTTACATTCTGTGGCAAGTATTTTGAAGAGTTTGGAATTTTCGCTTAATGCGACTTGCCAACCCATGTCGGCATAGTTCGTAATGATATTTGTGTCGTCAATAAATTGGTCTCTTGGAACAAATGCATAAATTCCAAATGAATTGGAGGTTTCATCGGAAGGCTGTTCTATCCTGCAAAAAGGTGGTTTCAAATACTTTTGCAAAAGTCCATTGTTTTTATAATATCCTTCCCAAAACTCTTTTTTCATTTCCTGGATTTTGCTTTCGCTAATGGGTGCTTCTACTTCCCTTCGGTCTATCTCATCCTGAAAGTCTTTGCAAAGCTTTTCTGAAAATGCATCAAGCTTTTTAAATAACTCTTCGTGATTAGTATCAATTCTATTTTTTTGAATCTGATTGTTATTTTGCTCTGTAATATTAAATGATGCTTTTTTACTATTCAATATTGTTAAGGCTTCCGAATTATTCTTGACAGCTTCAATAGGAACTTTCCAAGAGATTCGAAGCTCTGTGTTCCACGAATAAATGAAATCTCTCAACTTGTAGGTTTCTACAACTTTTATTTTGCTGAAATGAGGGAATTCTGTTTTTTGAAGTACTCTCAACAGCAATAGAATAAAATATTCTTTAGCATGGGGTACATGACTCAATGGATTTCCAAAATAAAAAGTCTCATCTATAACATTGGGGTATATGAAAAACCAGTACATTAATAACAGTTCATCGATTGTTTCAGGATGAATACTTCCACCCGTGTAGATTACCCCCGCATTATTGTAGTCATCTCTGGCATGCCATAGTTGCGAAATTGCACTGTAGTTTTGACGTGCATAGTAGAAGCATTCAATCTTGAAGACAACCGTCTGGAGTGCATAATATCGATAAGCCTTAGAGGCGTAATCTTGGGCTCGGAAATGATATTGTTTTTCACATGCCTCCAGATCAATTTCATTATTAACAATAAAAGTGTCAAAGGCATTTTTCCATTGCATCATGTTGTCGAAAGTGTAAAGAGTATTAGCCTTAGCGCTTAAATCTAAACTCTCCTTTCTTGCAGCAGGAGTTGTAGTGCAGCAGACCAAGCACTCTAACTCTCCCTTGTGATTAATAAAAAGAGCGTTAGGTAACCAACGTGCCAAGTCTTGAGGAAGCGTTTTGTTTTCTAGTTGAGACTCGACAATAAAAAACAATAAATCATTCAGGAAATCCATTAATTCTAAAGGCACATCTTTAGAAATAAAAAAACAGGAATTGTAAAAGCTGATGTAGCGACTTGAAAAAAGTGCTTTGGATTGGGCACGAAGTTTATGAAAGTTATTTTTCTGTGAAAAAAGTAGGTCTTTTAAAAAAGTCGATCGATTTTCTTCTTTTAAAATACTATCAATAGTGGTAAGGGTATCAGGTTGAAAATAGAGTTTAAGGCAATTCCATAAATAGTGGCTCACAATTTCATTGGCGTTTGAAGTTCGGTCATTTTGTGTAGCAATATCCAAGGCATTAAAGAATGGGACTACAAGGGTATCCGTAATTTTCAAGAGAACTATTAAACGTGCGTTACTGTCAATATTTTGTTTCTCTTCAAAGTAATCGTCTAGCATATCAGCCAGTTTTTCAGGACTAAGATCAAGCAGTTTTTTTAGAGTGCCGCAAAAGAGAGTCATAGCTCCAGATAAGGCTGAAAATTGATTAGAGACAGCTTCTTCTTCAAAAATGGTTTGAGCAATCGAGAGTCTCTCAAAAATTCCAAATAGCTGCGCAGGTCTTTTTTTTCTTGTTACCAACCATTTAAAATATAAGAAGCCTTTAGGCATCATTGCCTTTGTGAAAGCAATTTTACTATTGCTCATCTATAATCCTTTCAATTTCTTTCTCAAGGACTTTTAGAAATTCTTGGTTGGAGTTGGAATATAAATAGACATTATGGAAAAAACGTCCTGTAGCAAAGAGCGTTATTACAAAACTCGCTACGATTAAGCTCAAATAAAGCAATTCAAATGTTGTTGGAAAAAAGTCTTGTAATAAGTATAAAACGCCTATTCCTTTGAAAAATTTTGGTGTTATTAAAGCAAAGATAAAAAAGAGTAAGAAATAAGGAAAATTCTTGGCAGTAAAATTAGGAACCCATGAAATTAACTTTGTATTAAAAAACCTCTGCCTAAGAAGCGGTGAGTTACCTTTTGAAGTAATGACATCTAATGATATGGGGATTAAAAAAGCCATAATACCAATCAATAGACCCAAAATTTCATAATTTAACCCACTATTTTCAACAAAATGATGAAAAACACTATGAGTTTCAGCTGAAAGAATTGATAGAAAAGAATCCCAAACTGTGGGTTGACTTGTATAATTCATCGGGTTGGATATGGTATCCAAACAAAAACAGTGCATATAATCTAAATGAAGACTTGAAAAGTATGGGAGACAGTAATCAATAGGTTGCGAAAGCAAGTTGGAAGTAAGATTGATTTTCTGTATTAAAGGCATTTATACCTTCTCTCTGAATACGAGATCAATGTATTGAATTTCATTATTTTTCGACTGGAAGCTCTTCAATAGAGTTTACATGTCTTTTTAAATTAAAGCACTACTTTATGCAAGATAGTAGCCCCCTTGAATTTGAGGTGAAGGGAATTTGCTATATGCATGTTGTCCCTAATAGGACACCCAAAGGTAAGTAATGGTTGGCGTCTTTAATCAATTTTACTTTCCAAGCTCTGTTCCATTTTTTAATTTGTCTTTATGAGTAAGATTCCCGCTTTCGCGGGAATGACATTTGCAACCCATTTTAAATCTCGGCAAAATTTCTTATTTGCAGCTTTTATCCGCCTCTTGCATTTGGAGCGATGGGGATTTACTGTAAACATGTTGCCTCAATAGGGCAGCCGAGGCGTTGAAACCTTGCATAAGCTGGTCTGCATCTGACCAGAACCAGATGCCGTTTTCCGGACTTTTTTGGCCGGGGGACGGCACAATATGTCCAAGCTCCGGCTAAAATGTGCCGTGGCCGTGCTTATGCGGTTTTTCAAACTCCCGGCTGTCCTTCTGGACACCTCATCTGATGATTTTGAAACTTACTCAAAGTTTTCGAAGCCCGGCTGGAGTGTCCAACAAGGGGCGGCTTTTTTGTTGAGTAAGCCGGAGACACACGCCCATGAGTACTTTTACGTTTGAGGAATTTGGATTTAATACGGAGGACTACCAGGAATTCACCTACAGCACCGAGCAAAACCGATTAATCGAGGATCTCCTTAAAACCCTGCCACCTACTCTCACCGTGGAAACCAAGGTATTTATTAAAGCCATCCTGGAACTGGAACGGCAGGAGGAGATCAAAGGCTACCGCATGCTCACCGTCATTCGGGATATGGCCATGCAAGTGGAGATCCTCAAGGGGCTCTTTTTCTCCCCCGCTCCTCTCTGTGCTAAATCCCGGCTGTATCACCTTTTTCTGCCCACGGAGGCCTGGGGTCGCCTGTTTACGGAAGAGTTCATCCAACAATGGCAGTCGGAAGCGGAAAGCTAAAAAGGGGGTTAAAACTTGGATTTGAATGTGATAAAGTAAAATTACCTGGAACTTGAAATAAGGGGAGTGGGCCGCCCTGCAAAGATGACCCACTCAAAGCCCCTACCTGCTAATCAAAAGCAGGAGAATGATGATCGCCTGTAAGACTTCAATCATTCTATCCATTAGCACTCACCTCCTTTCTCGTTAAGATTTGAGAGGTGGTAGCACAGTGGATAAGGAGCTGACCCTTATTTCAGGTTTCAATCAGCTCTGGACTATGATTATAGCGAAAACCCAGCCGTTCGGTTGGGTTTTTTGCTTTCTGGAGCGGCTGGCAGCTCTATCTAATGGATATGCCTCAGGATTGACGCCAGTCTGTTGAATACTGCTGTGTGAAAAGGCTCATGCCTTCCGAATTTCTGCCTCTTTAAAAAGAAAAAGGTGCCGATTGACTATGCAGTCAAGGCACCTTGTAATTCATCAGGGGAAAGAGAGAGATGTGGATTGATAATTGACTTATCGTTCCATGGACTACGTCTCTGCATACACCCGATAGGGGATTTAATAGACAGAGTTGTAATTTCAGTTCGTAGTGGCTTTCAATTAATCAGAATTTACCGTAGGGGAGTCCCTTGTGGGCTCCCGTATGATGTCTTTGGAATTGGGGGAACGGTGATCGAGATGAGAATGAGTATTCAGGAAATGAACAGTGTTGTATCAGCTGCAAACCGTCATTCCTGCGAAAGCAGGAATCTTTCCCTTTCAAAATCGAAGATTGTTGTCATTGAAGATAACTTTGCTGGGGAAATCGATCTATCAGTGGCACATAATGCCATAGAAGAATGACAGCCCCCCAAAAAGAGAAGATATGAAAGTTAAAGATTCCTGCTTTCGCAGGAATGACAGTTTGCTCTGGTTAACGGAAGGTGGATGATTTCTCCCACAATAAAAACGGGAGGGCACAAGACCCTCCCCTACGAAGAATCTAATTCTGAATTTTTATGCCTTGAACCCTTGCAGTAAGGCAACTTTACATAAAATCGTTTTAAAGTGGAAAGGGATGCTAGCATGCATGTATGAGCCAATTTAAGGATGATTTTGCATTGAATTGTGGTTTTCAACATCAAGGAGGGGCGATGTCGACTATAGCCTCAGCGGTGCTGGAAACAAAATTCCAATTCTCCGACACTCATCCGGGCTCATCGTTTTTTGGTTTGTTTTTGGCAAAACAAATCCTGTCTTTGGGCGGACGGTTAAGCACGCCATGGGTGCAGCTCAATTCTTCATCCCCAAACAATAAAGAAGGGGAGCAAAACATCACGCTTCTAAAATCCAATGCTAAAAGGAAAAAAGAAGGGTTGGTGAGGGTCACTAATCAAAAACAGCAAAAAAGGAAAGAAAGGCATCAGGCTTTAATTCGCGCTGGGTTGTTTGGGATACGCTCGTCTCACTCAAACGGAGAGGACAGGGACGGGGTATCCAAGAAAACAACACAAACGAATTTGGATCGTCGGGAAAAGGAATGCAAAGCTTTTCCCCATAGGTCAGGCCGGGCCTTTTTTCTTTTTTAATTTATCGGAGGAATAACGGTTGTGTCAGTTTTCTTTTCTCCAGCACTGAAAAAATCAGGAAGGGCAGCAATAACCCTGCTGTGGTCCCGATGATTTCGTGACTCAGTCCATTGTCAATATGGAACACTTTTTGCAACGCCATACGGGTTGCGGAAATAATCAGCGTGTGCAGAATGAAGATCGAAAGCGAATGTTCTCCGAGACGTTTAATGAAGGGCAAAATCTGGAAGTGACTCATCAGCATTGAAATTTGCAGAATTGTAAAAATACCAGCCAGTGCCGTCAGCAAGGGAATGGTGATACCGAACTGAATCGACAGATAGGCGCAAAACGCGATGACTAGAATCGGGCAATAGCTGAGCGGGTTGAGGTAGGAGCGATATTTCGTGCACAATTCAAACTCATTGTATTGCGTGCATAACCAACCGGCGACCACATAAATATAATTGAGCAAGGGATTGGCGAGCGGGTAGTCAAGGCCCGCGTAAGCTCCGATTCCCCAAAAAACAAAACCAATTCCGAGCAGGGTTTTCCAGGAGAAACGTTTGGTCAGAAAGAAAAGAACTTGGATCAGAACAAGTGCATGTAAAAACCAGAATTGATCGAGGGGATAAAGCCAGAAAAAGGCCAGGCGATGCATATCCTTACTGCTATTCGTCATGCTGTTCAGTATGACACTCAGGGAGCCCTGAATCAGCGACCAGAGCAAAAACGGATAGAGAACGCGGGATAGTTTTTTCTGGTAAAAGTCTTTAAATCCATGGCCCATATTTTTCCCGAGAAACAATCCCGACAGCCAAAAGAATGCGGGCATGTGGAAGCTATAGATGAGGGTATCCATGAGTTTTTCATTGTCAATAGGAATATGTGCGCCGTGTAACCCTCGTAAAACATGCCCAAAGACAACCAGAATAATTAAAAGTCCCTTGGCATAATCAATCCAGTTAATTCTGTCTTGAGTTGTTTGGATAGATGAAACTGTATTGTGATTGTAAGAGGGTCGCAGAAAAACGGACGACGCAATAGAGGAAAAACTCATGTGAAAACAGGCACCTTAAAATTTTCAGGTTGAATTCTCCTTAAACGAAAGGAGTCATAGCTAATTCTTTATGAGGGTAACGTTGCTTGTATCAACGGTCTCTGAAATGCAATGGCTGCAAAGTGGAGTAGACTCCATGGTTTTCCAACCACTTATTCCGAACCGCGTTGGTATGAATGACCAAAAAGTGACCAAACGAATGCGCTATCAACAAGCGCAAGTTACTAAGGTTATCGCTTTAATCTTCCCTGACTATCACCCGGTTGGGTAGGTTACTCATCATTTAAAGGCATGCAGGGTCATGCAACTGGAGGGTTAATGTGCCAGCTGTTCAAGAATAATGCGGCTTTTGCACAATGTTTCTAGCTTGTACTGTTGAGTAATCGCTTTTTCCACCGAATTTGCCAAAATGAGCGGAGTTTCTTTTCCTGAAAAAATACATGGGATGGATTGACCGTCTTGAAGTCTTTTTTTGACCTCAGAGAGCATTTTAGGGATATCTTTTAAATCGGAAATGAAGAGCGGATGAAAATTAGTGAGATCCTCGCAGCGCTCCCGGGTGTGGTTTTTTTGAGCCCATTGTCCCCAGGCAAGCGCGTAAGGCGTTAAACAGTGAAGAATCACATTCGCTTCCTCTATATGTAAGAGAAGTTGAAGATCGGTTTCCCAGTGTTTGTGAGGCAGCTTTTCCGGATGGGTGATTAAAGGGGCCGCATTTTGGAGGGCAGGGTTCACCGTGAAAACGTTGAGTTTGTCACTATTGAGCTGAGAGAAAAAAGTATTTTCGGCAGTAACCCATAGTAATTGTTCGTTTTCATCAAAAGCGGTTAGCTGGCAATTGTTTCCTACGGACATTCCGGCACGACTCAACTCCTGGCCTGCATGAATCAGGCGTCGCGCAAACGGGTGTAGATCTAAACGCTGCATCTTATAAAATCACTACTGCGATTTACTGTTTTTATCGACATAAGTGTAATCAATGAAAGAAATCGGCTTTTTAACGTGAATCGCTCTGAAACCGGTTTTATGGCTTTCTGCCTGCATGGTTAAAACAACCGCAGTGGCGCAAACACCCAGAAAACTCAGAATAATTGCCGCATAGGTGCAGCGGGCATACAACTGGGAGCGACGATGTTTTTCCGGATTCGAAAGCCGGGATTTGCTTCGAGCGTATAACGGCATTTCCGAGTTGGGGGCAAAACCCGGGCTCGCTGTTTCACGAGGAAGAGGCGATTCTCCCGGTTGCCGAGGCGGCACAAACTGAGTGACGTGGCGTTTGTACCACTCTTCTTCCGTAAGCTTTTCCGCCGTTTCGGGCTCGTTTTCTGAAAGTCGATTGAGTGTTTCTTCAGACATCGCGCTTTAGACTTCCTAAAATAGAAACATGACTGATATTAAGATAATAAAGGTTTTGCCACTGAGTCTCAGAATTAATTTTACGATAGCTGTTGGTTTGCGAGTTGTCCACAGGCGGCAGCAATATCGGCCCCCCGCTCAACTCGAATCGTTGTTTTTTTACCATATTCGGAAACAATAGCGCAAAAGCGGAAAATTGAATTGCGAGACGGGCGCTTATAATGATCCGCCGCTTGAATCGGATTATACGGAATCAAGTTGACATTACATTTCAGGTCTTCCAGCAATTCTCCCAACGCGTGGGCGTGTTGGGGTTGATCGTTTACTCCGGCCAGCAAAATGTATTCAACGGTTAATCGTTTACCGGTGCTGGCAACATAATTGTGCAAAGCAGGCATCAGTTTTTCCAACGGCCACTTTTTATTGATCGGCATAAAGCCTTCGCGGGTTTCATCGTCGGGTGCGTGGAGAGAAATGGCCAATGTCAGCTGGAGATCTTCTTTGGCGAGTCTTTCAATGCCGGAAACAATGCCGGAAGTTGAAATGGTAATGTGGCGCATTCCCACTTCCGCAGACTGATTCAGTAAGCGAATGGCTTTCAAAAGATTATCGTAGTTAAGGAGAGGTTCACCTTGACCCATAAACACGATATTACGAACTTCTTTACCGCTATCACCCTGAACATACAGGTATTGCTCAGCGATTTCTCCAACGGTCAGATTTCTAGAGAATCCTAGCTTCCCTGTGGCACAGAAATCACAGTTAACCGCGCAACCCACTTGGGTACTGATACAAATTGCATAAGTACCACGTTCTTCAAAGTGCATGAGCACTGATTCAACAACCTTGCCGTCGGCTAAGCGAAACAGATACTTTGTCGTTCCGTCCTGGCTGACCTGTTTTTCCGCGATTTCTAAAGAGCCGATCTGATATTGCTCTTGTAACTTATCCCGAAACGAGCGTTTCAGGTTGGTCATCAGTTCCCAATCACGGAAACATTTAACGTAAACCCAATGATGCAGCTGATCGGCCCGAAAGGATGGTTCTCCCATTTCTTTCACCATATCCCGCAAATCAGCCAGAGACATCCCGATTAAAGTAGGGGTGGCTTGAGTTGATAGGTTCGGTGATAGGGGTTTTAAAGTAACGGGCTCGGCTGCAAGCATGCTCATACGGTAACCAATCATTGTAACGCGACTATTTTATATGAAAAACAGAGGACTTAGGTAAAACAAGGGAAGCAGATGTCAATATAATATCCACAGAACATGATAGTGACATCTATTTTCATTGTTTTGCTTAAGTCCTTAAAAAAAGACGGGTTTGAAAATTTCGCCTCGTCTTTATAGAATTAACTGGGCAACAAATTAGTCTTACTGCTTTTTATGTAGATCTAATTACAAGCTTTCATACTTACTTTATGCCTATTTCTACCTCCTCTACAGACTTTGTGATAAAGCCTAAGGTCCTTAATGAAGACTATACATAGATTTACCGCCTTAGATGGCTTACGTGGCCTGGCTGCGCTTATCGTTTTAATTCGCCACACGCCAGAATTCTGGGGCTTTACCGTATTTAGAAGTTATTTGTCCGTCGATCTCTTCTTTTTGTTAAGCGGCTTTGTGATTGCCTACGCCTATGACGATAAATTAAAAGATAAAGCCATTCAGCTAAAAGAGTTTTTTCTGTTGCGGGTGATCCGGCTTTATCCGGTGTTCTTTCTGTCTCTGCTCCTGAGTGGTGTGGTGATGGGTTTCAAGGTTTTTGTGAAACATGAATTTCCATATTCCCTCAATACGGTTCTCAGCTCAATTCTGCTAACCGGCTTATTGATCCCTTATAAATTGCCGAACCACTATACAAACTTTCCTTTGAATCCACCTTACTGGTCGCTGTTTTTCGAGCTAATTGTGAACATGATTTATGCTTTCTTCCGGCCGGTTTTGAAGCTTGAGCACTTGAAATACTATATTCCTGCCTTTGCCTTGATTGTTTTTGGTCTTGGATTTTTCAAGGGTGATTTAGACTTGGGCTGTGTCTGGAGTGCGGCGGATTTTGTTGGCGGCTTATTCAGAGCTTTATTTGGCATCTTTTTTGGGTTGTTCCTGTATAAAAATATCGAGGGTATATCTCAAAAACTGTCAAAATTCTTAAATCCCTGGTTATTTCTGGCTTTGATCGTGACCGCATTGTCTTCACCGGATTTAGGCTCTCTTAATTCAATTGTGGATGCCGTCTGTCTCTTAGTTCTCTTCCCCTTGGGTGTCGTCGCCATTTCTAAAATGAAGGCTCCACTGAAAACTTCCAAACTCGATACCTTTTTTACGGTTCTGGGTTCAGCCAGTTATCCCCTTTATGTACTCCATTACCCACTTTCCAGATTCGCGGCAACCGTATTGCATCACAAGGAAACTCAGTACGCCCCCTTTAGTGGAATCGTCTTTGCAAGCGTCTTAGTGGTGCTGTGTTATCTGCTTGAGCGTTATATTGATACACCTCTTCGCAAGTGGCTTTCAAGCAAGTTGAAACAAAAGAAAAATCAACAACCCGCTCTTACACCACTGAAGGCTATACAATAAAATTAAAAAATAAAAATGAGGCTGCGAAGACGCAAGCCTCAGTCTGAGAAAGTATGTGTGGGATGGATAGAATGTGTGAGAGAAATATCTATAAGAAAAGATGGAATGGTTAAACTTAGTGGGTCATTGTATTGATAATGAAGTAAGGTGCAACGAGTAAGCTACCCAGAGCAACTTCTCTAATAAACAGCCCAATTTGATGCCTTGATAAGCGCATAATAACCTCTTTTTAAGTTTGATTAAGTTTAAATTTTGATACACAACATTGCACTTTGGATTGCAATCAACCCAAGGAATTTAGGGATATATCAATTTTTAGAACAGAATTCAAAACAATTAAACTGAACACACAATTTGAATAAGTTGAAAATAAGAATTAATAAAACTGGTAAATTAGTATCGTCTAAGAACGGCTTCCACCTTGCCTTGAAAATCAACTTCGGTCACATAAATCGGTTCCATTGAAGAATTGGCAGGTTGTAGGCGGATTCGACCTTTTTCTTTGTAGAAGCGTTTTAGCGTTGCAGTTTCACCGTCAATCAGTGCGACAACAACATCGCCTTCCCGAATACGGGCCTTAGGGTTAATGATGACGATGTCTTCATCCATGATGTGATCTTCAATCATGCTGACGCCTCTAACACGGAGTGCGTAGCATCCAGGAGGACAAAGATCGCTGCTGAGATCAAGTTTTTCGACACTATCGGCAATGGTTTGCAGCGGAGACCCTGCGGCAATCGATCCTAAAAGGGGAAGTATGCCGTTGTTCTCACTCTCATGATCCTGATTTTTGATAGGTGTTACTTTACTAAGAGTTCCTTTAGGTTTTTGCTCTGGAGCGCTTTCTTCCTGACTGTCTTCCCATTGCATCCGGATATCATCTCGGACGGTAATAGCACGTTTGCTGGCTGGGTTCCAATCAATGAAGCCTTTTTTGCGAAGCGCGCTTAAGTGAAAGTGGATTGTGGACGTAGAACTGACACCACAAAGGCCACAAAGCTGTTGAATGGAAGGCGGAAATCGATTTTCTTGGGAGAAAATAAGGAGTTGTTCAAGCACTTCCTGCTGCTTTGGGGTTAGTTCATTAATGGCAGAGTTCATACTTAAAAGTCCTTTGATTAAAACTTTCAGAGCTTTTCGATTGAAAATCGAACTCTGTATCGAACGCTTGTTCTATAGAACATAGTTTCTATAATACGCGCATCATTCGAAAATGCAAGAAATTTTTTAAAATGGCTAAATCGCTTTAAATAACTGAATTTTGGCTCTGCCAACTACTTGGAAACAGTGTTAAAAAAGAGTTTTGGGTAAAATAAATCTATAGGCCCTTACTTCATTAAATATGAAATAGACTCTCACCTTGTGAGGTGAGAGTCTAAAAGTTATCTATTTACGAATTGAGGTCTGGTGATAGTATGAATTTCCTGCTCATATGTAGATCGAACTTGTTTTCTCCTGGCTTCTTGATCAACAATCCACTGGCTTACTCCTTGATCATCTTTAAAGTTGCCATAGGGTACGTAATATTTATGGATTTCTTGGATTTCAAATTGAGTACGAGGTTGATAAATCTTTGTTGTGTCAAGCTTGAAACCCGGTGGGGGAGGCGTTTGTGGAGAAACGGGTGGTGCAAATGGGGTTGTTACGATTAGTTGCTGCTGATTGACAGGGGTGGACTGAACTGAAGAAACAGCCGGGTTTAAGGTAGGTTCTTGTTTTACACTCTTATCAAAGGAAACTTTTTTGGCTAAAGATCTTCTTCTCCTGGGTTTTGAAGCCAAGGATCCGGTACTGTTTCCCAGGGCCTCTATGCCGTAATCTTCAGGCTTTGTGCCTATCAGTTCAAATTCTCCTGATTTTCTAGGCTTAAGATTAGGTGATTCCAAGGCGCCAGGGAGAGGTATAACACCGTGATCTTCTGCTGCAGTACCTAACATTACAAACTTATCAACGGAAGCAGTAGATGTACTTGCAGAAGAACTGGGTGTTGGAGAGTGTCGCCCGGCAGTCATATGAGAAGTACTTTTTCTTTTAAGCCCTGAAAGGCTCGACAGCCAACCTGTTCCAGGTTTTTTGGCTTTTCCTGAAAACTGACCTGAAGAGGACAAAATCATTTCTAACCTCTCTATAAATTATTTTATTAATATTATAAAACCTGAAAATACAATAAGAAATTATTGGTATTTTAAGATGAATACTCTTTTTATCAATTTGTGTTTATATTTTCAAAAGTTCTTTTAGCTCCCATAACGGCGTTGTCGGTTGGAAAAATCTTCCAAAGCTTCTTTTAATGCAAAACTATTAAAATCAGGCCAGAGAGTTTCAGTAATATAAATCTCAGCATACGCACATTGCCATAATAAATAATTGCTGAGTCGTGATTCGCCGCCGGTTCGAATGAGTAAATCGGGGTCCGGTAAATCGTTTGTATAGAGCTGTTTTTTGAAATTATCTTCCGTAAAATCCGACAATTGAATTTTACCCGTTTGATAATCTTGCGCTAATTGCTGTGCTGCATGCATAATCTCATGGCGGGCCCCATAATTGGCTGCAATCTGGAGTTTAAGACCTGTATTGTTTTTTGTTAAATTATAAGCATCGGCAATCATCTCTTGAAGCTTCTCGGGCAGGGCGTTTAAATCCCCAATAAAGCGAATTACGACATTGTTTTTTGCCAGTTGTGATAATTCTCGAGATAAAGCTTCAACAAAAAGTCCCATCAGATAGCCAACTTCCGCATCATCCCGTTTCCAGTTTTCGGTGGAAAAGGCATAAACTGTTAGCGCTTCAACGCCTATATCGCTGAGTTCCCGTACGATATTTTTGAGTGCTTCGACACCTTGCCTGTGTCCCATCACGGCCGGTAAATGTTTTTGCTTGGCCCAGCGGCGGTTTCCGTCCATAATAATAGCGATGTGTCGTAATTGACTCGACTGGATGAGGTGATCTGTTGTAGGAAGAATGGTGTCTGGATCGTTCACGGATAGCTCCTTAATGGGTGGTATTCACTGCGCTAATTGTATCGGGAGTGCGGCGTAAACCCAAATGATGGAGCTATTTATTGTTTTTTAACAATAATTTACAAATTAACATCGACATGCTTTCTTACTCTTTTATATGAACAATTCACCTTATATTCTTGCTTTGCGTGCGTCCATAATTACTCTCACCGCCCTTTAATCGGGATTTTTCATGTCGCTAGTCGTTAATCGATTGACTGTTCAGCCGAATTCACGGTCTGTTTCGCAGTCAAACAATTTAACAACATTTGGCACCGGAGCTCAAAATCCACGTGTTGTTCGTTTTGGCTCGGCGACGCATACCACGGTGAATAAGTTTCTCCTTCCAACCTTTCAAAAGCTTACGGAGGTCTTTCTTTGGAGCTTCCTTGGGGTCGATCTTCTGTGCTTGTGGGTTCCTCGGATTACCAATTCTTTGGTTACGGGTGCTATTCCTTATGATTCCCGTCAAGATCCTTCGGCCCAAAATCTTTCTTTTCCTCGTCTTGCAGGTCGCTGGGTTGATCGGAATTTTATGGGCTTGAACTGGAGAAATCTCTATGAAGAGTCGAAGCGTGAAATTGGATCAGGACCTGGAACACTGGCTATTCCTGCTGTTGTATTCCTGGGTGTTCGTCATGTTCTCAATAAACGACACATGGAGCTTTCGTATCACTCTATCGAGGGTTTGTGTCAGGGGCTAGAGCACCATATCTCTAAAAATCCCGCTTCTCAGGTGCATAGTCGAAAAGCTTATACGGAACAGATTGAGTCCTATATCAACTCTATCTTTACAGATCCCGGCTTACGGAAAGCCCCTTTAATAGAGCCTGCTGCCAAGCATGAGCTTGCGGACATTCGGAAAACCTTGATCCATATCCTGGAACACCCGTCCAAACTAACTCACCATGAGTTGGAGCAATTTCAATCTCATCCTCAAGTGAAGGCGATTTTGCTTCGCCATCCGCAATTGGCCAAAGACTTACGAGACTTATTGGCTCCTCAAAAACAAGCCAAAGGTGAATTGTTAAAGCAGCTGAATGAACGTCCGTTTTTTCAGTTGTTACGTGAGCCGGGTGTCGAGCTGCAGACCTATGATGATTATTTGAAACATTGGTCAAAACAGTGGTCCGATGCCGCGATGATTGATCGTAATAATCGCAGTAGTCGTTTATTGCGCCATGAAAAATTGACTGTTCTGCATGAAGACTTACAGGATGTGCTTAAAAACTTTAATTTGCTTCATCGTCGGCAAGGTTATTCCTTAGAAGCTTTGCCGGGAGATGTTAAAGGCAAATTGACTGATAAACAGCCGATCCATAATGTGGATAGGACCTGGATACGCTATACATCCGAGCAGTGGAGTCCTATTGATAAAAAATTCCACGCAAAACCCAGTGTGCAGAAGGATGTTCAGCATTTGACCGGTGATCTGGAGCGTTGGGCTGACTTTGCCAACGATGTTTGGCGTACACAAGGACGGCGCCCTCAAAAAAATATCCCGACTCTGATCGATAGTATGCGTAAGCGCCTCATTGTTCAAAAGTTGGGGCTTTCTGTTTTTTCAACGGTTTTGGCATGTGGCTACATGGTGCATTTGGCTTTCTGGGCTCAGAACTATGGCACCTATCAAGCCAATCGTTTATTAAAGGGGCAACCTTCTAAAACGGCCAAGGGAGAGGGTATCAACGCATGATGCAACCTTCCTCTTCTCATTCGCCTCGTTTTGGACGGCAACAGTCTTCCAATGGCGAATGGTTGTATAGTCAGGTTGCAAAGGTCTATGAGCGCCCTTATAACCTCAAACATCGGGCGGACAGTATCGATAAACAAGTTGAAAAACAAAAGCAAATGGGTGAAATCTCTCTTTTTTCAAGAATGGGTAAGGCGGTTAAAGCCGGTGCTTTCCGGTTTGCGGCACTGTGTGCTGAGCACGATTATGATCGGCAATCTGAAGTAAATCTCGGTAAAATTCGCTTTAAAGTGCCCAACCCCCCTAAGGGCGCTTTAATGTTAATGCTGTACCTGGCTACCATTCCTCCAAGGATGTATCAGGCATACCGACGTGGCAAAAAAGATAATGATTACCGTGAAGTTGGCGATGTTATGCGCCGTGACATCATTAGCGTTACAGTCTTTTTGTTCGGTTTGACCGTCCTCAAAAAGATTTTAGCAAAGCAGTTTCAAAAGCTATTTAAAATTAATTTGCTCGATAAAAAATCCGATAAGGTATTGAGTTATTCTCAATTTGCAAATTATCGAATCAATAGTTTAAGTACCTTAAAAGGGATCCTGGATGAGGGCAATGAAGAAGGCCTCCGTAGAGCAATTAACCGTCTTAATGATCATAAACTGGCTAAATTGACAGGGGATCATCGTTTAAGCAACGCTTTAGAGCAACTGCGGAAAAGAATGTATGAGTTAAGACAAACGCGATTAAATGATTCCAGTAGAGAGGGCCGGATAGAGTCTGTTTATAACGCAATGCAAGAAGCGGAAGCAGTGAGAAAGAAAGTGCGAGCAGATGTTCTGCAATACAAAACAAAACATTCTGTTCGCCTTGCTGATGAGTTGAGTGAACCTATTACGCATGCTTTGGAGGTTTATGCCAAATACGCACGTTTACCCTCGGATATGATTAGCTTTGGTTTTGTTGCCGTATTGTTAGGTTGGTTCCCTGTTTGGTTCAACAAAACCTGGAACCAAATGCAGTATAACCGCAAGGTGGATGCGGAGTCTCACGAACTAGCCAAACAAACTTTATAAATTATTAGGCTATTTAAAGATATTTTTGCCACGCACATTCAAGTATTAAGTCATAAAAGATAATCTAATAAATCTAAGAGCTGTTGCTTCTGGCTTAAGGACAACTTTCAACATCTATTTTAGCTCTGGTTAAATATTCCAGGCTATGTCGCCTGTTCAATAATACTTAAGGATATAGCGCTATAAGTATAAGGAGCCTAGCGGTACTCGACATCTAGACCAATGGAGAGGCTGATAAACGATTGGCACGTTTTGCTCGTTTTTTTGCAGGGTAGTTTTTAATCAGCTTGGCAAGTACTGTTTCCGTTCGTCTATTAATTTTTGCTCGCGTTTCTGGTGAATATAAAGCTCTTGCTGCAAGCGCTACCTCTCTACCGGCCTTATTCACCGCAGCTTTACTTTGTGAAATTTTTGCTTGGTCGTCTTGCCGTTTATTTCTTTCCAATTCTTCAGTTTTAGAGGCCCATCTGTTTTCAGCCTCAAGAATCGTTGGATCATATTTAGTTACAGCAGGTATATCAGGCATATTTGCTGTGGTCTTAAAAGCTCGAAAGGGTGAAGGTGAATGATGGTAGAATGTTCCAGGAACTGGGTTTTCAAGGGCAATAGTATTCGTGACTGGATCTACTACCAATTCAGCTTTACTCGGGTAAAGCTGTTTTCTGATCATAGTAGTTGATTCAGATTGGTATATGTTTGCAGGTTTACGACGCCTCCGACCTATAATAGATACAATATACCCAACTTTCTGGTCATCTGGTCTTACCATCGAATGATATTCTTCAAGCTTTTCATCTGGTACAGGCGGAAAGGTAGCTTGTTGATAGCAAAACCTGTCGAAGTCCGTTGGAGCTGGTGTTCTAAGAATACGATAAGCTGAAACTGAAGAAGGTTTCCATGCAGTGAGCTTTGCTCGCATTGCATTTGGGGTGAGGGCTAGGCCAGGATGGCTAGAGGGTATCGAAGGGAGAGTGCCAGAGGGTAGACGCTCTATCTCTAATAAGCCAACCCGTTTCCCTTCTGCTGGAGGAAGCCCATAACTTATAGCTTTGGCTGCCTGTCGCATTGCATAATCAGAAATATTAAATGGCACTCTAGATAGTGTTGAAGGCATGCTCATCTTATCTACTAATCTTTTTTAACGGAATGTAATATAATATAAAAGTATCCCTGGATGTACTGCCTGCGCTTCGGCGTTCATAGTCTCCAGGGTTTTGTTTTAAAGGGGCTTTCAGATCTTGCTGTTAACCGAAAACCAATTGGTTTTGAGGTTAATTGTCATTCTGCGCGTAGTCGCAGAATCTGGAAAATTGTTGAGATGAGATACTGGATAGACAAGTTTTTATGCACAGACTTGCCAGTTGAAGAAACGGAACGATTTGGCGAGACTTGAGTTTGGATTTTCTGGATTCCGCGACTAAAGCGCGGAATGACTGTAGAAGAAGACCAAATCGAGAAATTCCTAAGACCCTCACTTTGCTACTAAGCGCCGCGCCCTTCGTGGCGAAGAAAGGCTAAGTTACTTCTTGCCTTTTCATGAGTGGGATCAAGCTGTAAAACCTTTTTATAGGTTTTCGTAGCGGCGTTATAGTCCTGCTTCTGTTCCAGGGCGACAGCCAAGTTGTAGTGGGCTTCTACAAATAAAGGATCAAACTTGATCGCTTTTCTGAGATGTTGAATGGATAAATCCAATTTGTTTTGAATGCCATAGAGTGTTCCCAGGGAAAAATGCACTTGTTGCGATTGATCGTTGAGAAGAATATAGCGATTATAAAATTCAATGGCCTCGTTATAACGTCCTCGCGCTTCCTCGATAGTCGCGCTGGCTTCGAGTGCATATAAGTTAATTGGATCGAGGCTTAAGGCTTCTTGAAAAGCGGCAAAGGCATTATTGGTATCGTTTTGTTTTAGATACAGCTTTCCGAGCTTGCAATGAATCTCAGCATTTTTAGGGTTGTAGCGTAAGGCTTCCTGGAGGTTTGATAAAGCGGCCGTTGTAGGCTTGCTTTCATTACCGGATGGAGATACTTCTTCGTCATTTAGAAATTTTTCAGCCACTGTGGATAGTGCGTTAGACAGCATGCTGCCGATGCGGGCTCGGGCTGCTTCAATCTCAGGATTGCCCGGGGCCGGATTCTCTTCGGTAGAGGAAATGGAGGGGAATTTAGTCTCAAGAGCAGTCCAATTTTTACGCAATAAATCAATCGCACTATCAGTCATGGATTGCTCTAGGTAGAGTTCAGCAATTTTTTCCTGAAATTGTAATTCTTCTTCGGGATACTCCTGAGAGAGTTCCTGATAAATCTTCGTCGCATCTTCATAAAGCCCGATTTCTGCGGCGGTATTGGCCCAGGCAACACGGTATTTTTTAGCGTTTGGGCTTACTTTTGAAAGCTGCGATAATACGGAGAGCTGTTCAGTTTTATCATCAAGCTTATTTAGAATTTTAAGCTTCAGTTTTAAGCAGGCTTCATTATTGCTTTCTAAAGCCAGCGCCTGATTAATATGATCTTTTGCGGCAGGGTAGTCTTCTCTGAATTGCGCAATCCGCGCCAGTTCATAATGACCATCAACCAAGTTGGGATTATGCTTTAAGGCCATTTTAAAGGCTTTTATGGCTTTATTCCAATTTTCCAGCTGACTATAGAGTCGACCAATTTTAAAGTGCAGGGAAACATCGAGAGGACTCAAAACCAAAGCGGCTTCAAAGTGCCGTATAGCATCTGTCAAGTTTCCTTGTGTGGCTAGTTTGTTCCCTTCTTGTAGATGCCCTAAAAACCCCAAATCGGGGAAATTAGGGTCTGCGTAGCCTTCTTGGTTTCCACCGGGTTTGCTGGCATTCAGCCAAACCATAATAATTAGCAGAAGAATAACGAGTGCAATGATGATGGGTAAACCCATCTTGGCTAGAGGCATATCGCCCGTCCCAACCATGAACAGGTGGCGTTATTGATAGATGTTAAAACCCTGTTCATTCTATAGTGTTGTCCTAAGCATTCACAAGTCAACAACTCATTTTCGGAAGGAGTGTTTATTATTTGTACATACTCCCAATGCTTTATGAGTGCTACCTGTCAAACTTTGTACTAATCCGATTGCAAAAAACTTCGAGTATAAGTTACATTGGGCAAGGTAGGCGAGCCTGGTACCCAATGAAAACAATTAACACCTCAAATGATTTTACCACGTTACCCTTTGACGTACCGCCAGAAAGCATCTTGATTGTTCGCTTAAGCGCTCATGGAGATGTAATCCATACGCTTCCACTAATCACGGCTATCAAAAATCAATGGCCTGACGTGAAGATTGGCTGGCTTTGCGAGCCGTCATCACTTCCTTTGCTGGAGAGGCACCCGTTGATCGATCGGTTGCATGTGGTAAACCGTCCATTGTGGGTAAAAAAACTTCGAAATCCGCGTTCCTGGCTTCGAATTTTTCAAGAGGTTCAGGCTTTTCTTCAGGAAATTCGAGCTGAGCACTATACGGTTAGTTTGGATGTTCAGGGTTTATTGAAAAGTGCTATTTGGCCTTGGCTTTCAGGTATTCTCAACAGGATAGGATTTAAGGCAACCCGGGAATTTGCGGATCGCTTTTACACGCTTTGTTTGCCCCCGATGAATTTAAGAGATAGGAGCAGACCAGCGATTCATCGCTATCTGGATTTTGCTCGATTATTGGGATGCCAGGTTACCTCTGCTCAGTGTATTTTACCCACACCCTCATTGGATTCTCTCAATAAAGCTCAAAGCCTTCTGAGTCAGTCTCCACAGAGTAGCCCCCTTGTGGCTTTAGCCCCCTTTACCCGTTGGGAAAGCAAGCATTGGATTTTTTCGTATTGGAAAATCCTGATTCAACTTTTAAGACAAGACGGGTATCGTGTTTTACTGCTGGGTGGACCGGATGATGTTGAAAAGGCTAAGCTTCTTCTAAATGAAGAGCCCCCAACCCTTGATCCGCTGCCTACAGAGATTCATATTCGTAAGCTTTCCCGATTAACGGCTGAAAATCCCCCGCAAGGGGAAGGGTATAATAATTCTTCAAAAAAAGCGTTGTGCTCTGACTCCAATATAATAAATGCGGTTGGACAAAGCGATTGGCCAACTATGCAAGCACTTATTCAAACGTGTGATCTGTTGGTCGGTTTGGATAGTGCCCCACTTCATATGGCGGATGCTTTGGGAAAGCCGGTTGTGGCGATTTACGGGCCTACAGCACCCGGACGAACGGGGCCCATCGGTGAAAAAAGTTACGTTTTAACCGCTCAAGTTCCCTGTCACCCGTGTTTTCAAAAGAAGTGTCCGTTGCCGGAAAAAGTTTGTATGACTCAAATTCATCCTGAAGCTGTATTCGCTGCAGTTAAAAATGCCTTTCAGTCTGTAAGGAGCCGTGTGTCCGAATGACGTCAAGCCCGGGATTCAAGAAACTTTTAGTGATTCGACTTGGCGCTTTGGGAGACTTGGTCCACGTTTCAGCGTCTTTAAATGCGATAAAACAGCGTTATCCTGATCTGGAAATTCACTTTTTGAGTCGGGGTATGTATCAAGAGTTAGTTGGAATGATGCCTTTTGTCGATCAATTTTGGGTTTGGCCTCAAAAGCCGGGAATGAAAAATCTGTTTTCTCTGGCTCAACAAATGCGACAGAGTGGTATTGACGGGGTTGTTAACTTACAGCCATCTTTAAAAACTTATTTTTTGACTTCTACTTTGGGTCAGCCAACGGCAGTCTATCGAAAAGAGAAATGTAAGGTTTTTGGAGAGCGCCAACGCAGTGTTTCGCGCTTGCATGCGGTTGAAGATTTTTACCGGCCATTTCAAACGCTCTTGGGGTTAGAGGGTGATTCACAAGAATTGATTCCTCTTTTATCCTTTCCCGTCATTCCGCGCTTTAGTCGCGGAATCCAGAGAGACACCCAGCTTTCTGGATGCTGCGACTCCGCGCAGCATGACAATAGGTTTAACCTCGGTGTGGTTCCGTCTGTCGGTGGCAAGCGTGCGAATCGGGCTTGGCCTTTGGATTATTGGGTTCGTTTACTCTCTGGATTGCTTAAAAGCTACCCTCACTTAGAGTTGTCATTTTTTGGCGGCAAAGAAGATATAGAGCAGGTTGCAAGCCTGATTAACCAAATATCGCTGCAAAATCAAGTGATTGGGCATGTAGAGCGGCTGAAAAACTACTGTGGTAAGCGGGATATTCCGGGTACGGCAGCACTCATGCAGTCGTGTAATTTGGTTATCAGTGGGGATACAGGACCACTCCACTTGGCAGCGGGTATTGGTATTCCTGTTTTAGGGCTTTTTGGACCGACCTCAGTTGATAGAACCGGCCCACGCGGCAAAAACACCGTACTAACGCTCACTCCTTCGTCGGAAAACCCATTCTGGCCTTGTGAAAAACCCTCATGTATATCTCATAGTAGTGATGAGCAGGCTTGCATGAGATCAATTCCGGTAGAAACTGTTCTAGAGGTTATGCGTACTCAATTGCAGGAAAAGATTGGCCTAAGTTGAGGCAACAAAAAATATTGAGGACTTTTCTATGTAAAATCATGTAAATTCTTATCCAGCAAGGAGTTTCTATGCCTGCTATTCGCCAAAGATTTCGATCAACACGACCTAATCCTCAACAATTAGAAAACGTGAGAAAAGCTGCAGGAGTGGCATCCGGAAGAGGTAATGAAGAACCTTTGCCTGCTCCAGGCAAAGCTTTTTTCCAAACTGCACTCTACCCAGAACACTTGCCAGTGCAGAGAGATTCATATGTTGACAAGACTAAGAATAAGTTGCTTAATAGCAGAGCTGGTCGACAAGGAAAGCAAACAAAACATATAATTCATGAAGAATATTCTTCTCCCGCCGCAGCAGAGTTTGTTTTCGATAGCGATTGTAATTTAGACCTGGAACGCGGAATGAGAGAATGCCGCGAGTCTAAAGCGAACTTTCATTTTAAGTCTGATAAGGTGATTCCTCAGACAGGAGACATTTCCCTTAACTGGGAAACTATTCAATATACCCCAAGGACCCCAAGAAGGGGCTTATTCACAAAGCCATCTATTCTCGAAATTAAAAAGACCGTCTTTGTCCCTCATTCTGATGAAAACCCCTCTTCAGTACTAACAACAACTGTTGAGCGTAGAACAAACCCATTGTCCAGCCCGCCGGGAACTTTAAATCCATTTAGAAGGCAATGAAGACTTGTCTCTAACTTATTTAAGGGTTACATGTACCTAATTAATGAATAGTTTCTAAAAAACTGGGATTTTGTGTTTCATCTCCGCTTCTTCCTCTTCATCCGGCTCCGGTTTAATGCGTTGTTTAACCACGGTAATCGGTGTATCAAGCACAACAGTCCAGAATTCGCCGGGCGACTGAATAATATGCTCTCCCACCTTCCATTTTCCGCCATAAACGGTACGGTTGTATTCGCCGGTGTACCAAGCACGTTGAGTGGATGAGTAAGCCTTAGTGCCCCGTGTGGCGTATCCTCCCCAAGTGTGGTCCGCTTCATTTGTTTTCACATGCGCAGAAATGGGGATACTTTCCTGACTATCCTGCAGCAAAATGGAGTTAAAGCGGACTGCCAAAACGCCATCTTTCCCTTCCATGGCTGATTCCATGCGGGTTACCTGACCGAATAGACGGGTTCCGTGAGGAATAAGGAGAGTGGTCCCGACATAAATGTTGTGATTGATGCTCCCTTCAATAGGATCGCCAACCTGGTTGACGTCTGTGCTTATGGGCGTTTGTAATACCACCTGAAGCGCCATGTTTTGGCTCAGAATGTAGGCATCGAAGCGACTATCGAGATGAACAATCTTGACCTCAGGTGAAACGGAATCGGACTTAACAGTGGCAACTGCGGCTGGTGATGCCCAGCCTTTCTGAGGGAAGCTGAGCAGAGCAATCAAACAGAGAAGGGCCGTGCTTTTACAAAGCACGGGAAGGCTTAATTTGATTGGCTTATTATGCATATGATAAAATCCACTATTGAAGCTGTTATAGCTAGTATCGACCTGCATTTTTAAATATTTGAAGAAGCAATGCTGTCAATTTTTAGGATTGAGCCGTATTTCTACAAGTACCCTCTCTTTTACTCAGATAGGATAAGCTGTTGACCTCTTTTACTCTTGAGCTCGCTTTTTGTTCGGTTTGTAAAGTTTTCTAAAATAGTCAACGCCATGTACACCTCCAAACTGAACTTATCTGGTGCAAAATGGTGTACCAAATGCGCAAGCGGGTTACATTTTTCGGTCAAAAATCGACCTTATCATAAGTGATTTGTTATTAACGGAACCTTGTTTTTAATATTCCAATGTCTTTACCCTTGACTGTAAATAAGCTTCCCTTTTTGTCAAATCAGGGGGCAAATGGCTTACAGCAGAACTCCGGTTCTGTTCCTTCCCCTGCTTTCGGTGCGATACCCTGGACATCCGCAGTAGATCCTTCCTGGATTCGGCAAACAGTCACTAATCTACCCATAATGGATACCTCCTGGCTTGCTAATATGGTGGATCCTCAGAGTATTGTGCAGCAACTCGGCAACAATTATGTGAGTTACTCCAATATCCCCACTGATGTGTGGACGTGGCGGCATGCACGACAATTACAATTGTCTCAGGGTCAATCGGTACCAGGGATCTTCAATAATCAACCTGGTACTCAGCAGAATAATCCTCCAGTCAACCAAAATCCGGCTTTAACCATGCAGGCTGCCGATCAAGCCTATGAACACAGCCATTTTCACCATGCGATTGACTTATACAACCAGGTTCTTGTTCACGATCCACAAAATGCAGCTGCCTATAACCGGCGCGGATTGGCCAAGGCTGCCATTCGTGATAACCCCGGGGCCATATCCGATTACACGATGGCGATTGGTGTTGCCCCTAATTTCTACAATGCTTACCTCAACCGAGGTAACTTGTGGATGTATGCCAAAGACTATAATCGAGCTTTGGCAGACTATGGGAAGGCGATTGAGATCAACCCGACTAATCGGGCGGCTTATGAAAACAGAAGCGAATTGTATGTGCTGTTGGGACGTCACGATCTGTCTTTGGCGGATCGAGAAGCTGTTATTCGGCTTGAACAAGCGCGTATGGAGAAACTTCGTCCTAAACCGGCAAGCTATCCTAAGCGTATAGCCTTGGTTTTAGGCAACGATGATTATCCGGGTGAAGCCAACGATTTGCATGGCGGGCCGTTACGAGACGCTCAGCAAGTCACTCAGCAACTTCAAAAGAGCGGCTTTAATGTATTGACGGGCTTTAATTTGACCGGTCCGCAAACGGAAGAAAAAGTTGCTCAGCTTGTTGAGACCTTACGGCAGAATCCGGGTTCGGTTTCGTTGATTTATTACTCGGGCCATGGCGGCGCTATTAACGGAAATAATTATTTAATTCCGGTTGAGTATACGGGCAATAATGCCAATGAAGTTTTAAAAAATGCCGTTTCGGTCGATTATTTGCTTCAGCAGCTTAAATTGGCTCCCAGTGCATTTAACATGATTTTTCTGGATGCTTGCCGAACTCGTCTTGAAAATGGCCTTCCTGGGAATAAAAATGCCTATACGTCACTCACTTTTAAAAGCGTCTTGTCCTCTCCGTCTGGTAGAGGGGGTTTTCAGGGTATTGGGGATGATTATCAACCCGTTTTCAGCTCCCAGAGCAATTCTCCGGCAGTAGAGGATTGGAATGTACAAAATATACCGGTTCAAAATATTGGAACGGCCTCTAAGCGTTGGGAGGTAGAGCCAGGACCGGCGTTAACCAACACGTGGGTTGAATATGCCTCCAGACCGGATACCATCGCCGTGCAAACGGATGGCCAGGGTTTGTATACAAAATATTTATTGAAATATATGGATCAACCGGGTTTAAACCTAGAAGAGGTGTCCATGTACACTAATTACGCATTGGAAAAAGATCCCGATGCCATTGCTCAAAATCAGCATGCACGAACTCAAACAGACTTATCCAAAACAGAGCCTTTAGCGGAATCGTTTTATTTCAAACAGCCTATGGCGTATACGCCAAAAGCTACTTTTAACAAGCAATTTGGTATTTGATTTCGAGTTTTCTTTTCCATAAAGTTACTGTGTAGAGGTTTTGTAAGATAGTAGGTTGAAGCCAGTTTAACTTGGGCTTTGACTTGGAAATTTCGTTGTATTAGGTAAGAAGGTTTAAGTTAAACATGGGTATTGTTTATTCTTCACGTAGTAATGCTGGTTTGTGTTTTGGTTCTATATCTCCACAAGCTGCAGCAGCTTATCATGCCCTATTTAACAGTGACTATAAAAGTTTGACTCCTACTGAGAGGAATAAAAGTCTCAATGTGCCTCAACAGCAACGGATCGAGGCTTGCCAGAGGGTTGATGATTCAAGAATTCAGCAATTACAAAGAGAGACAGCGTTATGGGAGGCAAAACAAGCAAAGAGACTGAAAGAATACATTCATTCTGGTAATGAGGATTCTGCTTCAACGTGGAAAGGTGTAGATTTTACAATTGATGTTATTGAAAAAGAAAAACACAAAAGTCGAGAAAGGAAGAAAAGAGATAAATCGCAAGCTAAAGCTCTAGCCAAAGTTAAAAAAGAGTATTCAAGTTATAGCTATGAAGAGGAGGTTACATCATCATCAAAGATAAAGCGTTCTAAAAAGCATAAAAAGTAAACATCCATGGCTGAAATCTTATTTTTTAATGATTCTTGGGAGGATAGCAGCCTTTGCTAACACGGGTTTGGAGTTCGCTTGCTTCTCCGGCATGATGCGCTTGCAGCCAAGTGAGTTGGGTTTTGGCACGCTCAGCGTGTCCTGCATTGCAATAAGCCATACCCAAGGCAAAGTGAGAGTTTGTTAAATCGGGCTTTAACTCCAGAGATTTTTCATATTCCGAGATCGCCAAATCGTTCTGGTTGGTTTTTTGGTAAGCCCAAGCCAATGTGGCGTGTGCATAAGGGTTTTTCGCATCCAGATCAATAGCTTTTCGGGCTTCTGTTTGCGCGTCATTCCATTGCTCCTGTGCCGCATGAACCCAGGCTAAATTGGCATGCGCACCCGCATTTTCCGGTGAAAGCTGAATCGCTTTTTGAAGGTGAGGTTTGGCTTGATCCCATAATTTTTGCTCGGCATACACCCAGCCGAGTTGAACATGGGCGGCAGCATAGTTGGCGTCTTTGGCAATGACCTGGTTAAAATGCTGAGTGGCAATGCTCCATTGTTTGGATTGGGCCGCTTTATTGCCTGCTGCCATCCATTTTTTAATATCGCCAGGTTCGCTTGCTTTGCTTTGTGTCAGGGGCGATGCACCTGGCTGAGTCGGCAGTGGCGGCAAGTGAATACCCGCACAGCCGCTTGTCAGTAAAAGCGCTGTTAACAGGCCCGTATGGAGCTTATATGAAAGGTTTTTTTTGCTCTGGACAATAATGGAAGTTTTATTTGTCTTTAGGAAGTTAAGCATAATCAAACAGCATCTTTCTATAATTACTGGGCCTTGTTCCCTTTTACTATTTTAATAATGGCACTGATATCAGGGGAAGAGGTTTTCAGGATTCAACATGTCTCACCTTTGATGTAGTCTAATGACACTTAGATTCCTAACGGAGGTTGCCTTCTGTCATGTCCGACTATAATATTCCCGAAGTTATCCGTGTAGCACATAGCCCGGATTCCGATGATGCCTTTATGTTTTGGGCTTTAGCCAAAGGAAAGGTCGATGCAGAAGGGTTAACCTTTGAGCATGTATTGTCCGATATCGAAACGCTGAACCGTGAAGCGATGAAAGGCACCTACGAACTCACTGCAATTTCATACCACGCGTATGCCAAAATTCATGATCGTTATGCCATTTTGAATGTGGGCTCCAGTATTGGTGATAAATACGGTCCCGTGTTGATTGCAAAACGCCCCATGACCAAAGAAGAAGCTAAACAAGTTACGATTGCGATTCCCGGTGAATTGACGACGGCTTACCTGGCACTCAAAATTTGGGAACCTGAATTGAAAACGGTTGTTGTTCCCTTTGATCAAATTATGGAACGTGTTGCCAGCGGTGAATTTGAAGCCGGTTTGATTATTCATGAAGGTCAATTGACCTATGAAAAAGAAGGTTTCACCAAGGTTGTTGACTTGGGTGAGTGGTGGTTTCAAGAAACCAACCTCACATTGCCCTTGGGTGGTAATGCCATTCGTCGCGATTTAGGCCCGGATATGATTGCTAAAATTGGTCGTGTTTTATACCGCAGTGTTAAGGCGGGCTTGGATAACCGGGATGAAGCTTTGGAATATGCGATGAGCTTTTCTCGTGGATTAACCAAAGATTTAACGGATCGCTTTGTGGGTATGTACGTTAATAAAATGACTCTGGATGCGGATGTTGAAATTCGCAAGGCCGTCAAACTTTTATTGTGGCGCGGCCATGGTATTGGTTTGATTGCTGAGAAAATCACGCCGGAATTTATTGATGTAGTTCTTCCTCAGGCGGAATGCGCGGCTGTATAGAGACTTTTAAACAAGCCGGGTGCCTTGTCGCCTTATGGCATTTCTGGAATAATCTAAAAAAGCTTGCAGACACAGCTTTGAATAGGCTTTGATTCGAATGAATTGCAGGGCTTGGATTTTTGGAAATGCCCAAACGTTTGTTGCTCCGTCATAAGATCCCATGCAAGACCATTTATTTTAAATTTCAGAATGTAATGCAGTTTTTAGTCTAGATGAGGAGTTCCTAATTCATGAAACGTATTGCCACATTGGCTATGACCGGTTTGTTGTTAACCGTTGGTGCTGCCCGTGTTTTTGCGGCTGATAGCATTGGTACTGTTGATTACGATCGTTTAGTTCGTTCTTACAATAAAGCGCAAGCTTTTAGCGAAGATATGAAAACGAAAGAAGCCGAGTTGGAAAAAACTCGCAACGAATACGTCAAACAAATCAAAGATACCAAAGCAAAGTCTCCTAATAACCCGGTTGCTGTTGATCAACTTCAGAAAAAACTGGAAGATCAGCTGAATGCGAAAGTCGAAACCTTCCGTACACAGGAAGAAGGACAGGCGAAAGTGATCGAAGCGGAAATGAACGCTGCGATTGAAGGTGCTGCAAAAGCGAAAAGCTTGTCTGTTATTTTGGCCAAACAAACGGTTTTTGTAGGTGGAACTGACATTACAACCGATGTGTTGAGTCGTTTGAATGCTTCAAGCGCTTCTTCAAGCACGAAAAAATAATTGCTGATGTCTACGGCGGAAAATATCCTGTCCTCTAACGAGTCGGTTTTTTCCGCCGATAGCCATTCTTCCTTATATTTGCCTCCTTTACCGAGCTCAGTGAATCAGTCGAACTATCAAACACTGTATTCAGCGAGTATCGATCCGGAAGCAACATCACCCCCGGTCTCTCCTATGATTGCCCAATTTCTGGATGTAAAGCGCCAGTATCCCGGCATCATTTTGTTTTATCGGATGGGGGATTTCTACGAAACATTTCTGGAAGATGCCCTTATTTCCGCGCGTGTTTTGGAAATTACACTGACGGGGCGAGATGCGGGTGGCTTGGGGCGTATACCGATGGCCGGTGTTCCGGTAAAATCGGTCGATGCTTATCTGAGTAAGTTACTGGCTCAGAACTTTAAGGTGGCCATTTGTGAGCAAATTGATGATCCGGCAACTACAAAAGGGCTTTTAAGGCGGCAGGTTGTACGAGTTCTTTCCAGTGGGACGATTACGGAACAAACACTGCTCAATGCGGATGAAAACAATTTTTTGGCCGCATTGGCTATCCGTCCCGGAAGTACTGTTTGTGGGCTGGCGTACTGCGATGTCACTACGGGGCACTTTTATGTCACCGAACTGCCTTCGAAAGATTTGTTCTCTGAATTGGATCGGATTCGTCCGGTAGAAATCCTGGTACGAGGCCGAAAAAAACGTGCCACGTCCGTTCAGGAACTGGATGCCTTTTTGCCGGATGTTTCCTTGGAGTTAACGCAGCGCTTTCGATGCACGGCTTTGCCGGATGATGCTTTTAAAGCGACTGAAACACGGCAAACGTTGCTCAATTTGTTGAAGGTGAATTCCCTGGAAGGCTTTGGTTTGGAAGGGGCCGGTGTTCAGTCTGCGATGTCTATTTCTAAGGCCAAATCTCCTGATACTTTGGCTTTAGAGGCTGCAGGTGTAATCGGATATTACATTCTACGGAACTTCCCGGATCAACCGCCTGCTTTATCGGCCATTCGGCGATACTCACTTCAACAAACCATCACGATGAATGCTGCCGCCCGGCGGAATTTGGAATTGATGGAAACGGTGCGAAGTGGCCAAAGTGACGGTACGCTTTACGCTGTTTTGAATAAAACCGGTACGAGTATGGGTGCTCGTTTACTGCGCCAATGGATTAGTTTGCCGCTAACCGATCGCAATGAGCTTGAGGCTCGACACGAGGCTGTGGAAGAGTTATTTGCGCATCCGGAAATCCGTTCTGATATTCGAGACTGCCTACCCGAAATTTATGATATCGAGCGTCTGAGTACTAAAGTTGCGAGCTTAACGGTTACGCCGCGCGATCTCGTTGCCTTAAAGCTTTCTTTGGCGAGACTGCCGGAATTGTCTAATCGCGTAAAAACGTTTAAATCGTTCTACTTAACCCGCATGCAGGAATTCCCACCGGAAATATTTCGAGTGACGGCTTTAATTGAGCGTGCGATTGATGATGCGCCGGCCTTAAGTTTGAAAGAAGGCGGCTTAATTAAAACGGGCTATCATCAGGAACTGGATAAAATGCGGGATTTGCTCAGTACGCATCAGGATTGGTTAACGCGATATGAGGCTGAACAACGAGAACGGACTGGAATAAAAACCCTGAAAGTTTCGTTCAATAGCGCCTTCGGGTATTTTATTGAAATGAGCCGGGCGAATAGCCATGCGGCCCCTTCCGATTATCATCGTCGCCAAACACTGACGAACGCCGAGCGTTATACAACCGATGTGTTGAAGGCGCATGAAAGTCAGGTTCTGGATGCCCAAACGTGCCAATATGAGTTGGAATACAATTTGTTTATTGAGCTGCGTCAGCAAGTCTCAAGCTTCTCTGATATTCTTTCTGACTGTGCTCAACGGGTTGCCACTCTGGATGTATTGCAATCTTTAGCGACTGTTGCGGTAGAAAACCGTTATGTTCGTCCGATCGTGGATGATTCTCACGAGTTGTTTATTCGTCAGGGACGCCATCCCGTAGTTGAAAAAATGCTGCCTTTGGGTGCTTTTGTTCCGAATGACGCCGGGCTGTCAGGTAACCCGAAAACCAATCAGGTTCCGCAACTGATGATGATTACCGGTCCGAATATGGCCGGTAAATCCACCTACATGCGACAAGTGGCGTTAATTGTTGTTATGGCTCAAATGGGCAGTTTTGTACCGGCAGAGTATGCGCGTATAGGTTTGGTGGATGGTATTTATACACGGGTCGGTGCTGTAGATGATTTGGCCGGTGGGCAATCGACCTTTATGGTTGAAATGAATGAAACCGCGCAGATTTTAAATGAGGCGACCAATCGTTCTTTGGTTCTATTGGACGAAGTCGGTCGGGGTACCAGTACAGGAGACGGTGTTTCCATTGCTCGGGCAGTGGCAGAGCACTTGGTGGATGGGGTTGGATGTCGCGCCTTATTTGCAACGCACTACCATGAGTTGAATACCCTGGAACAAACTCACCCCCGCATTGCGAATTATCGCTTACGGGTTATGGAAATGGATGGAGAAATTGCCTTTCTTCATACGGTGGAGCCCGGGACTGCTCAAAAAAGCTATGGAATTCAAGTGGCTCGTATGGCTGGTATTCCAGCTCGCGTTATTCAACGAGCGGAGCAACTTTTGGATCGTTCGTATCAACAAGAGTCTTTTCGAAGTGAAGGACGACTTGCAAAAAATGCTCTTTCTGAAACCCCGCAACTCAGTTTGTTTTAAATTCTTTAAAGTGGCTATCAATATTTAAACTTGAGTGGTTTTAAAACTTTAATCCCAGTTTGAGTCCTATTCTTCTGGAAGGCTATTAAATGATTAGTCCATTGTATAGCCCCTGATTACCGTAGAGTTTGTCATGCAAAATTTATATAATTCCCTATCTTCTCAATATCGTAATAAATTTTCGACTTACGGTGGTCCTGTTTCGCCGAAATCTCAGACTTTGCCGCAGCAATTGCCCGAACCGTCCCAGGATAGGACCGATTTTAATAAGCCCTTTTCGGTCGATTATATTGCCAAACAAGCTAGCCCCTATAAAGTTTATAGTCAACAAAATCAAGCACTGGTTGCCAGTGTGCTGGATCGTGCGAATAAAGGTAAAGGAGTCCGCTCTTACCTTTTGAATGAAAACTATACAGAAAAAGAGATGTTACAGGGGATTCGTATCCTGGCTCGCTTGTTTGATACTAATTTAAATGTGATTCACCGCACATTAGGGGTTTTGTCGCCCAATACAGTGTCCAATATTCCAAAAATTGAAGAGTATACCGATACAAATCCACTTTTGGCGTCGCATTTTAAAGGAGAAAATTTTCCTGAAAGGCAAATTATTCGCAGTTTAACCCATTTTGTTCAAATGGCAGATTCTCATTTTGAAAGTCTTCATCGGTCTTTGGCTCAACTACAACGTCACGTTGACCAAGTTGCCGGAGCAGCGCCTAGTCCTCTTAATACGCCACCTGAGTATGATGAAGCGATAGCAGAGGCCCTTTTTCAAAGAAAAATGGAAACTTCTTCCCGTTCACACATGTATGCTCGTTTTATTCCTCGTGGTGAAAATTATCCGGAACCCAAAGCGCTTCAAATGATGAAGCTGACGGGCGAATTTTTAATCAGCAATATGGAATATCTTCACTATTGGATGGGAAGACTACAAGAACAGTTGGGAGTGGCGGACTTGCCCGATGCAGTAAAACCTAAAAATCAGGACTTTGCTGAAAAACTGAGAAAAATATCCAATGACAGGAAGTACAATCCTGTCAATTTGCTGGATGAAAATCAGGTAGATAGACGCTTGTTAGAGATGCTAAAGCCCCTTACCTACATTGTTGCTGATAATGTAGAGTATTTGCAGAAGCGCTTAAATGGATCGCTCGGGCTAAAAATCTGGCATTTAATGCAAAGATAGCTGAAGCATTCCTTCATAAGCATGTCATGCGGGAGGGCTTGCGATACAATGAAGGCATGAGTATAGCGGAAGACACGATTGTTGCGATAGCTACTGCCCGGGGGCAGGCTGGCGTTGCTGTGATCCGAATTAGTGGACGAGAAGCCTGGGATATTGCCTGGGAAGTTTTCTCTAAAAAAAATATTACCTTTCAGCATGGCCGTTTTTATCACGGTTGGGTTGTGGATGAAGAGGGTGTCAACGTCGACGAAGTTTTGATGTTGATGTTTCGTGGACCCAAAAGCTATACGGGCGAAGATGTGGTTGAAATTCACTGCCATGGCGGTGATATTATTCCTCAAAAAGTGGTTGCCCTTTGCTGTAAGCAGGGAGCCAGGAGAGCTGATCCGGGTGAGTTTACGAAGCGTGCTTTCGTGAATGGGAAAATGGATTTAACTCAGGCCGAATCCGTTATGGACCTGGTTTCTGCCCGCAGTGAACGCTTACTGACTCAAGCGTCTGCCAATTTGCGGAATCGTTCGCTGGGCCAATATATTGATGATATGAGTCGAGAGTTGTTAGACCTCCAGGCTCGCATTGTTGCCAGTATCGATTTTCCGGATGAAGTGGATGAACCCGATCGGGAATCGATTCGTAAAGCCTTGGTCGATACGATTGGGCATGTTGCTCGTTTACGTGAAAGTGCTTTGCGGGGTCGTCTGGTTCGCGAAGGCGTTAAAGTTGCTTTACTGGGAATGCCTAATTCAGGTAAATCCTCTCTGTTTAATGCACTTTTAGCCTCCGAGCGTTCTATTGTTACGTCTCAAGCCGGTACGACACGGGATGCCGTGAGCGAATCCCTGGAAATAGACGGGATTATGGTAACGCTTATTGATACAGCGGGTATTCGGGAGACACGTCACAGTATTGAGGTGATGGGTATCGAACGCAGCTGGCAAGCAGCCAGTGAAGCAAACTTGGTTTTATATCTGATTGATACCTCGGTTGGCTTGTTGCGTTACGATCATCAAGTACTCTCTCGCTTGAATCCTGATAATATTATTATTGTGGGCAACAAAAAAGACATCAAACGGGCTGATAGCAAGGTTCATCCGGATTGGATCTACATTTCTGCCCGCACGGGTGAAGAGATTCAAAAATTGATGGATGTATTGGCGGAGAAAGTTCGCAATATTACCCATGAGGAAAGCGATTTGGGAATTTCGCTGAACGATCGGCAAATTGCCTGCTGCATGGCCTTGGAAAAATGCCTGCTGCAAGCCTATAAGGCCTTGGATAATGACGGCATGCCGCTTGATATCGTAACCGTTCCGATGACGGATGCTTTGCTGAAGATCGATGAGTTGATGGGTCGCGATACCAGCGAAGAAGTATTGAGTGAAGTTTTCAAACGCTTCTGCGTCGGTAAATAGCAAAACGCGTTTACAATTGTGTCTACTGTGTTGCTGCGGCACAGGGCAGCGTCGTTCCGACGAACTCCTATCTCTAAGCTCTAAAGAGCAAGAGCGTAGGGTTTCACGTATATCTGAATACGCTGCGGGTGCCCTGTACCTAGTGCCGTGTATCCACTAATTGTCTACACGTTTTCCGGGATAAAATCTTTTTAGTGATATGGGATGAGAGAGCTAATCGCTCTGGCAAGAGAGGTTTTTAAGATGGTACATCTGGAAGAAAAAAGCTTATCAAAAGCCTATTTAGCTCTTTCACTTGAAGAGAAGGTTGCGCAGCTTTTCATGATGGGCTATGAAGGCCGTTATTCGGATCTGGGAAAAAACTCCTTCCTTGAGAAATTTTTAAAACTGGGCTTGGGTGGCATTATTTTCTTTCGGGATAATTTTGAACCAAAGCCAGGAGAAGCCCGCAAGCCGGATGGATCGGATTGCCTGAGTGCCGCGGATGTAAAAGCTTTATTGCAGCAATTGAAAGAGTCAATTCCTCAGCATTTGCCTGCACCACTCATGGGGATCGATCAAGAAGGAGGGCAAGTGGAACGCTTGCCGCATACCATTTTCCCGACGGCAGTTACCCCCCAGGCATTGGCACTCACTGAGCATCCTGAGTTTATGGTTAAAAGTGTCATTGGTGAAATGGCACTTCGTTTAAGTGATTTAGGCTTTAACCTGAATTTTGCCCCGACGCTCGATGTGAACCTGCATCCACTCAACCCGATTATCGGGGTTCGCTCGTTCGGTAGTGATCCCAAACAAGTGGGTGATTTGGGCTTGATTGCGATGCAGGCTTATCAAAATGCGGACATTATTCCTGTGGGCAAGCATTTTCCCGGCCATGGCAATGGTACGGTGGATTCTCATGAAGAACTGCCAACCCTGGAATTCAGTGAGGCGGAATTGGAACCGTTTCAACGTGCAATCGAAGCCGGTATTCCGGCGATGTTGATTGCCCATGGATTTTATCCCGCGCTTCAAAAAACACAAGATGAATTTGAGCTACCCTCCTCTGCATCGCCCACCATTATCCAGGGGCTACTACGCAAGCGCTGTGGCTTCAAAGGCGTGTTAATGAGTGATGATATGTGCATGGGTGCTATCACCAAGCATCGAAGCCCGGAGCAGGCGGCAATTGCGTCCGTGAAAGCGGGTGTGGATATTCTGCTTTATCGCACGAGTGGAGAATCGGAATGGCGGATTTACGAGGCTGTTTTGGAAGCGTTCCGTTCCGGTGAAATTCCAATGAGCCAACTCGATGACTCTTTAGAGCGGATAGCTATTTTAAAAAATCAATTTCTTCAGTCTTCAAATGAAGGTAAAAACCTTTTAGCTGATGTCGCTTTGGATTATTCCAAGGAAACTTGTCAGCATTTAGCTGATACTTGGGCGAAAGCAGCATTAACGGAACTTTCCTCGACGACAACGGAAGAAGGTCAATCTTTTCAGCTTTCGAAGCAAGCGTCTATTGTGCTGCTGCATCCGGACCGTATGATTTTAGGCAATTATGCTTGGGATGTGGCAACGTCCCTCAACTTGGATCAAGTGTTTAGAGAGGCGGGTTATACACAGCTGCAAAGTCTGTCTTATTCTCATAACGCGGCAAAAAATGCCATTTCAGAAGTAGATACTCTCGCTTCAGGATTGGTTGATGCCATCGTTTTTGTGGCCTTTAATGCGGTCCGTTTTACGGAGCAACAGGATTTGGCAGAGGCGGTGTGTCAGCGGTATCCACAAGCGGAGCTTTTATTAGTTTCGATTGGTTCTCCAAATGATGAGCAAATGATCACAAACTCAAGCGCCCATTGGGCACTTTGTAGTTACCGACCTGCAAGCATGCTGGCGCTTGTTGAGAAGTTGAGACATTTCGAAATAGAGCCTCTTTAAACTAAGGTAATTATTATTATTTATACTTCCGACGCATTTAAAATAGTTTATTTAATTTTTGAAGTGAAATAATTACTCCCATTGGTGGATTGGTAATACAGCTCATCAATATTTCTTGCTCATATTTTTAATATTTGTTATTATTTTTTTGTGTAAAAGTGGTGTTTATATATAAAAATTATTTAATTGGGAGAAATTCTTTTGAAATTAATTAAGAATAAATCAATGTCTCTTCTGTTGTCTGTATTGGCATTGCTATCTTTTTCTAGCATTGCTTGGGCGGGGACTTTGTATACAACTTTACCGGCAACTAATATTACTAAAACAAGTGCAACCTTAAATGGAAATGCGCAAGCAACACGCTATGCTCCCACGGGAGAGCGTTTTGATTGGGGGTTAACGACCAATTATGGTAATAGCGTTGCATCGAGCCCTCAAGGTGCAGGAAATACAAGTGCCAATATTTCCAATTTAACTTGTGGCACGACCTATCATTATCGTTTTTGGGGTACTCCGGCGAAAAGTGGAACGACAAATGAAGGGGCTGACATGACGTTTACTACGTCTGCATGTGCTCCTCAGCCCACAAATGGATTCCAGGGTTCATTTGCTCCTAATAACTGGCAGGAAGGCTCTAATGCTCCAATTAATTTGATAAATACTTCTGGTGCACCAGCAAGTGTTTTATTAAACAGTTACCCGGTATGGTCGGTGAGTGCTTCGTCTTTTACCTATAAAGCGACTATGTCCGGCACAGTGAGCTTTAGTTATAGTTATGCCTACTCCCCTAAAACGATGTCTTCTCCAAGTCAATGTTCGGCTGCTTTTGTACTCAATGCCAATAATACAATCCTAACAGCGGCTAGTCCTAACAGTCAAAATGGCGCAAAGCAGTTTACAGTTAATGCAGGTGATACATTCGGCTTCTTGCTAGGAGCAAACTCACCGGGTTGTATGTGCAATAACAAAAGCAATCTAGGATTACCACCGTCTACTTTGACTATTTCTAATTTTGTATTTACTCCAACTACTTCAAGTGAGGAGTAACGAAAAATAATAGTTTAATTAAACTAAAATGAGCGATAACTTTTCGTTATTGCTCATTTTGGTATTTAGATTTTATCCGTTGAAGAATTTACAAATGCTTTTCAACCAATTGGATTCTTCGTTCGATAGCGTAGGTGCAATCTGTTCCAGGGTGCGCTCATGATAAGTTTTCAGCCAGGCTTTTTGTTCTGCTGATAAACGACTTTGATCCGTAAGCTTTGGATCGAAAGGAATCCAGGTCAGGCTTTCAAAGCCATACCATGGGGCGTCGCTATGGATTTGATCCAATTGGATGACGCGATAGAGATTCTCTAAGCGAATACCGCCCCAACCGGATTCGTAGAATCCGGGCTCAATGCTGGTAATCATATTGGGTTCAAGCGGAGTAGAGGCTAAACGATGAATCCCATTGGGGCCTTCGTGCACATTTAAATAAGCCCCCACGCCATGGCCAGTTCCGTGACCATAATCCAGTCCGTTTTGCCAGAGGGTGCTTCGGCAAATTCCGTCGAGGCGTGCTCCATCTGTCCCGGAAGGGAACTGTTGCATGGCTACATTCACATGGGCTTTCAAGACTTCGGTATAGCGTAAGCGCTGCTTATCCGTCGCTTTTTCACCCACAAACCAGGTTCGGGTATCATCGGTGGTGCCACCGATTGAAAACTGACAGCCGGAGTCGATAAGGAAAAGCTCACCATTTTCTAACTGTTTTTCAGTACTGGGCGTTCCGTAATGAACAATTGAGCCATTGGCACCGGCACCGGAAATGGTATTAAAGCTGAGGCCTGCAAAATCGGGTTCTTCCGCATAGAATGCTTCAATAACATCTCGAAAGCTGGCTTCGGTAACGGTTTTCTTGTCTGCAATCGCTTTTTCCAGCCAATGCCATGCCCGAATTTTTCCACGACTCGCTCGCAAGTTGGCAGTTTGCATCGCCGAGATTTCAGTTTTGTTTTTAACGGCTTTCATCATCTCAATCGGATGGATTCCGGGAATGCATTGCCCGCCGTTTTGCTGGGTAATTTGCACGGTTAGCTGAGTGGTGTGTCGTGCATCGAGTAGAACAGCTCGCTCACCTTTGACGCGCTCACTGAGTTCTTTTTCATAGGCATTGTACGGGTAGAGTTTGACTGTGCTTTCCAGGGATGATTTCACAGCCGGACTGAAATGCTCTTCGTCGCTGAATAGCAGGAGTTTCTCTTCGTTGGCATCCAGGATTGCATAGGCTATGAAGAGGGGATTGTAGGGAATATCACTGCCGCGCAAGTTTAAAAGCCATGCGATCTGATCGAGGCGCGTAATCGGGAGGAGATCCGTCTTGCTTTTTTTGAGGGAGTCGCGAACCCGATCAAGCTTGTCCTGTGTACTTTCGCCGGTCGCGGAAAGAGGCAAGGCTTTAACAGGGTTGGTTGGAATAGCCGGGGCATCTTTCCATAAGGGATCAATCAGATTTTGCGTGAGAGGAACAAGTTCACCGTTTGCACTGCTAACCAGTTTTTGGAATTTATCCCACATCTGCATAGGCATGCAGCGAATATCGATTCCAAAGCGAAAACGTGGCCCGTTCTCAGATTGTTTTGTTTCCAGCCATTTTGTTAAAATGCCGTCTAAGCTGGGGGCTTCAGGGCGACCGACTTTACTGACCTTGTACAGAGCATCATCGACTTCCAGATCCGCCTGCTCGTGATAACGGGAATCAGCAAAGAGGTACGATTCTTTTAATCCGATCAGGGCGTCGCCAGCCGAACCGGTGAAGTTGGTGAGCCATGCTCGCCGTTGGGCATGATCCGGAACATACTCGTTCAAGTGTTCATCCCCGGCCAAAACCAGATACGCATCCAGGTTCTGTTCTTTCATAGCAGCGTGCAATGCACTCAATCTGTCAGCGAAAGGAGAAAGCTGTTTGGCTGTGGTATCGGATTTGGTTTGGTTCATAGGATCGCTCTCTCTCTTTTTTTAGGCAGGGGATATTACCCATTATAAACCTTGCTTTGATGAGAGCTTTTAAAATAATAAAAGGGTTTAGTGTGACCCAAACCCTTTATTATTTTAAATTGATTTCGTAAGTCTATGTATTTTTATCCATTAAGCATTTGCCTCGAAACGCCTAAGAGCTTCCGCTTTCCAGCCTGAACCTCTTCTCTGGTCAATTGGATCTGGGGAGCTTACAGCTCTGGCTTTTCGCTGTTGTTTCATACCATTTATAACTGTACGTAGAGGAATAGTATATTCATCAGGTCTATTAGCAGTTTTTGGTTGTTGTACTGGCTTATCTTGCAATAGCTTAGTTACTGTACCTGGAGCTGAAGGATATGTTTCTTGTCCAGGTTTAATTCTGGGACGATATAAAGCCGGAGACGATGGTGTGTGTTTAATTCCTGGCATTAATAGGAAACCTTCTAATATCTATCGAGGTTAAAAATATTTCGAAAAAAGTGCCAATTAACATTGTGATGGTATCTTCAACTCCTTAAAGGATTTAAATTATCTGGTAGCACTATTTTGAAAAAATGTTTGAGAGAATTTTCCATTATTATGGGATTTTTGTTTATGAGAAAGCACAGCTTCTGCTGGGTTGGTAACGCCTCCATGGGAAAGCATTTCTAAATTTGACGCCTGAGTGTCGCTATATGGAGTTTGAAATGCATGCCGTAGGCCTGTGCTCTTTTTCGCTAGGGATGATAGCTCGTTAGGGCTTGCTTCGATTGCCGTGGCCGTAACGGGTTCGGTGTTGCTACTAATACTGTCTCTCTCTACTTCTTTATTGGAGTCAAGTTTACTACGGCTATTTTCCGGTAGCTTTTCAGTTTTGTCCGGCGATGAAAACTCTTTGCTGGGTGGGTAAGCAATTGCAGCGTATTTTTCCAAATCCTTTTGAAGGTTCAGTACCATGCGGGCCAATGTCAAAAGTTCCCGTTGAGGAAACTCTTTGGACGAGCTCTTTTTGGTTTCGAGAACCTCTATTTGGAAATCGCAAATTGTAAGCAGTTTTTGTAAACGTCCGACAGCGGCAGTTGCCATAGCTGTCACTTGAGGTGCCGGGTGAAAAATGATTCCCGTATTGCTGATCTCTGAGTGGTACTTTTAGTTTTGCTCATGAGCAATATTCCCCTTTTGAAAAAATGGGATGTATTAATTGATTAAATGAACCTGAAAACTACAATTAAATGCTTAAGCGACAAACTTAAACATAGCGAATTACGTGAGTAAATCCCGTCGATACTTAATAAGAGGGTGCTACCCTCTGTTTTTTATTGTGTTGGAGATGTAAACCTGAAACTTAATTACTATTACTCATGAATAACAGTTTTTTTTGTATCCGTCAAATCATGTTTTTTTGAATTAGAGGACTTATGCAAAATAATGAAAGCAGATATTAATAATAATATGCTTTTTATAATGTTTTGATATCTATTTTCATTATTTTGCATAAGTCCTAAATGGAACGCACTCATCATAATGTCTGCTTTTATTGATTCGTTGCTAAAATAAAATCCCGCCCATATAGAGGTATGGGCGGGATCAATAGAAAAAAATAATTTAGTTAGTATTTAAACGTTTGCGCAAGCAGCCGCTTCGACTTCTCGTAAGTGGTTGGGAATGAGATCCTGCTGAATAATCGTGTCGTAAGTTTCGCGTTGAACGAGAACGTGAGTTTTTCCGTTTTCTACAAGAACCATTGCAGGACGTGGGAAGCGGTTGTAGTTAGACGACATGGAATAGTTATATGCTCCGGTTCCAAATACCGCGAGAATATCGCCAGCTTCTAAAGCGGGGACCTCTAAATTCTTAATGAGTACGTCACCGGATTCACAGTATTTACCGACAATGTTGACAGTTTCTGCAACCGGTTGATTGAGCTTGTTGGCAATAATGGCAGTGTAAGCGGCCTGATATAAAGCAGGGCGAATGTTATCGCCCATACCGCCATCAATGGCAACAAACTTGTTGAAGCCGGGTACTTCCTTCATGCTGCCCACGCGGTATAGTGTCATCCCGGCAGGGGCTGCCATGCTGCGTCCGGGTTCCATCAATAAGCGAGGTAATGGATATTGCAATTTTTGTGCATAGCTGACCAGTTTGTCGGAAATTTGTTGAATGGCTTCCGGTACAGCTGGCGGATCATCCTGACGGCTATACATAATGCCGAGCCCGCCACCGAGATCGAGATCTTCTAAAATCAAGCCATCGTATTGTTCGCGAATATTGTAGTAAATATTCATCATCACTTCGATGAGATCGGTGTAGGGTCGGGTTTCAAAGATTTGAGAACCAATATGGGCGTGAAGGCCTTTTAGGGTAATGGTTTCCTGGTACTCATCCAAAATCATGCCAATCGCCATTGGAAGCTGACTCAGATCGAAACCGAACTTGCTATCGATCTGGCCGGTTTTAATGTAGTCGTGCGTATGGCATTCGATACCAGGGGTGATACGAAGTAAAACATCAGCCTTTTTATGAAGAGCTGTTCCAATTTGATGAATGAGGGATAAATCGTGGAAATTGTCTGCAGAGATGCGGCCAACACCGTGGATTAAAGCCATCTGTATTTCTTCAGCAGTTTTGTTGTTGCCGTTGAATAATACGCGTTCCATCGGGAAGCCGGCTTGGACAGCGGTGTAAATTTCTCCACCGGAAACAACATCCAGGCCCATGCCTTCTTGTTCCATTAGTTTGATCAAGCCCATGTTCATATTGGCTTTGCAGGCGTAAAGGGGCAAGCTTGCGGCGGGATAAACCGAATCTAAAGTTTTGCGGTAGCTTTGTGCGCTGGCACGCAGGGTGGCTTCATCCATAACATATAAGGGTGTGCCGTAATGCTCTACAAGGTCTTTAACGGAGACGCCACCGACACTTGGGGATTGACCGGAATTCTCATTAAAGGTGATGGGTTTGAGATTGGTATTGGGTGAGGCAGGATTAGGAATCGTCATGATCGTCCTTTACGCATGGTTTGGATTTCTACTTTGAGCTTATTATGAAACAAAGGAAATAGGCCTGTAAAATTTACACTTTACAGGCCTCAATATCATGAATTATTAATGTGGTTTAAGGGGCGTCAATGCGATCCATGAGGGCTCTGACATAACGGGCACGTTTTTCAACGGACCAAGTATACCAGCCGTCTGGAACAGTCGGTGTATTTGAGGCTCTGATGGCTTTCAGCCGATGGGCTCTGGCATCGAAATTGGCATCGGCTGCCGCTTGCGATTGACGAATCGACATTTCCGTTTGAGGATCAATGCTGTTCTGAGCAGGTACAGGTACACCGGTATAAGCATTCGGAGTTTGAGTATTCGGCGCAACTGTGGTGGTTACCGTCATCGGAGTTCGATTGGCAGAGCCTGAAACAGTATTGTTGGGTGTTACCGGATTATTATCGAAGTCATTTTGCTGATTGACTTGGCTGGGTGTTGTTACAGCCGTTGGTTGTGCGGGATTAATAACATTGGTCACTGGCTGTAAGGGATTACTGCCTGTGAAGTATCCAACGACAAGAAGAATAATCAATAAGAGTAAAAAATAGCGAAACCCGGTATGAACCCGGGGCATCCAGGGACGCGGACCATAGCCGCCATTGTAATATTCTGGCGGATATTCGCCGGGAAATTCTCCGGGAGGCGGTTGTTGTGGATAAACCATAATTTCCAGGTCCTTTCACGATTTGGACAGAAAAAGCGATTACATTGTTGAGATAGCATAACGAAGCCGAGTATCTGAAAGTATTAGCCAGAGGTGGATATAATAGGGATAGCTTTTCTACTCCAGTGTAGTCCAGCGCTAGCTTTTAATCTAGAGGCATTCGTATGCGAGAACTTTATCCTGCTATTGAAGCGAACCAGACATTTTTCTTACCTGTGGCAGGAGGCCATACCTTATATTGCGAAGAAGCCGGAAATCCGAAAGGAAAGCCTGTTCTTTTTCTGCACGGTGGCCCCGGAGGCGGTATTTCAGTGCGGCATCGCCAACTGTTTGATCCGGAACATTACCGCATTGTTTTATTTGATCAACGCGGTGCCGGTAAAAGTACTCCCCATGCAGGCTTGGAAAATAACACCACTTGGGATTTAGTTTCTGATATCGAAGTTTTAAGAGAAAAACTAGGTATCGAATCCTGGGTTGTTTTCGGTGGTTCTTGGGGAAGCACCCTGGCCTTGGTTTACGCGGAAACTCATCCTGAACGCGTAACCGGACTCATTTTGAGAGGCATTTTTATGTGCCGTCGAGAAGAGATAGAATGGTTCTATCAGCGTGGGGCACATTGGGTTTTTCCTGAGCGTTGGGAACTATTTGAAAAACCGATTTCGATTGAAAAACGGTCGGACATGGTTCGAGCCTATTACGATGTTTTAACGGGTAACGATGAATCCAAAAAACTGGAAGCAGCCGTTGCCTGGAGTGGCTGGGAAGGGGCTTCTCTTAAGCTCATTCCGGAGCCAGATGTGATTGATAAGTTTGAAGAGGCTCATCATGCCTTGGCCATGGCGCGTATAGAGTGCCATTATTTTGTTCATGATAGCTGGCTTAAACCGAACCAGTTGTTAGAAGACGCGCATCGAATTCAGCATATTCCCATAGAGATTATTCACGGACGTTATGATTTAATTTGCCCGGTCAGAAATGCATGGGAACTAGCGCAGGCGCTCCCCCATGCAAAACTGACGATTGTTCCAGATGCCGCCCATGCCTTTGATGAACCGGGTATACTGACCGCATTGTTGAATGCTACCGACCGATTTAGAGATTTTGTATAAATATTAATAATAAAAACTAAAGGTCTTTTAAATCAATATAGTAAGAACTTTTAAATCAAGTCTCACCCTCTAAAATAAATCTGTAAAACTTAATTTATTATTAATTTAGACCTGGTCTGCCAAAAATAAAAGTTATTTCAAGCGGTGTGCTTTGACTGTTTAAAAGAACATAGAGGCTTATCTCATGGGCTTTCAGCTTGCTCAATAAATTCCGTCATGTTAATAGCTATAGTCACTGCTTGTTGTCTTAATTCCGGCACGGCAAGGCTTTCCCATAAAACACCTTTGAGTAAAGGACCCATGGCAAACAAATTGCCCTGCGGCTGTCCTTCAGTATTTAAAACGTGGTTTTGCTCATCTATATTTAATCCGAGTCCTAAACCATCAGTTTGAATTTGATGACTGTCTCGAAGTTGTTTAATGAGAGGATCTTGGTTGTTTGTAATCCCGTCATCTGGTCCAATGCAGTTTATGACCCAGTCGCAATTCAGCTCCTGATTTTTCTTACTGTGTCGATCCCGATATTTGCAAAGAATTCCTTCTGCTTTTTCTTCCATGTTTTCTAACCGTCCGGCAATGATCTTTAACTGTCCAGATGCTTGCAGATCCGATAATCGCCTGGATACAGTGTCGTCAATCATGTGGCGGCGAACATCCCACCAGGCACGGCAATGCCGTAGAAACCGTTTTTTTTCAGTGATCGGCCAATTTTTCCAAATACGTTGAATGGAGGGTCTTAATTTGAGAATAGGGACTCGCCAGTCAGAGTTTTGTTTCGTTTGTTCGCGTAGCCAGTGAAAAAGTTTTCTAGGGGACTCTGTTGCATCTTTTAGTTCAGCGTCTGTCCATGGATCTGTAATGGGATTAAGAGAGGCTGGACTGTGTGCGAAAGGAAGAAGGCCATGCCGGGACAGGGCTGTGATTTTTCCGGTATGGCCAGCAGCTTCCAGTTCCAGAACTTTATCAACCATCGTTAGCCCTGTTCCGATAATCAGGCATGTTGCATCTTGAGGAATGGGGTTGTGATCGATCTGCCAAGGGTTTTTCCAATAGTGTTTGGATGTGTTGAAGAAGTATTTTTCGTTAAGGGGCGGATTTTGAGGTGGGAAATTGCCGAGCGCGAGAAGCACCTGCTTTGCGACTAGCTTTTGTCCGTCTTCGCATTCAAGTTCGTAGAAATTTGCTTCGTTATCTGTTTGAGGCTGAATGGCAATTATTTTGTTTTGGATCAGCTGCAATCGATCAGCGTACTGGGTTTGAGCGTCGCGTAATAAGCTTTGCAGATATTTGCCATAAATTTGTCTTGGTACGAGAGCCGTTTTGTCAAAGCTGTAATTGTTTTGGGCGAGCCAGTACAGGAAATGATTTTTATCGTCCGGAAATGCGCTCATATTCCACGCGGGTACGTTCAATAAGTGCTCAATCTTGCTTGTGCGATAGGCAGCTCCCAAGGCAAATCGAGAATTTTGCTCGATTAGAAGTACTGAATAATCCTTGAACTTTGGCATGCTTGTTTCTAATTGTTTGCAACATTGGATAGCGGTAAGGGTTCCGCTAAAACCTGCACCAATAATGGCAATACGAGGTTTATGGTTATGAGGCATCACTTATAGTCATCCGAATCAAATTCATTTAAAGGAACAGTTTAAGCTGAGAGCTTCTATAAACAGTTAACTAAACCCTGCTTGCTGTGCTGGTTTCACCTTGTTACAATACCCCAAATTTAAAACCATATTAAATATGTTTAGTTTATATAATCACCAGAAAGTCACCTATGCAAGTAATGTTTGGATCCTCTTTCCCTGCTGCGGCAGTTGGGAAGTCAGAAATGGCTGTGAAAAAATTTATTCCTCAATCAGAGAATAAAGTTCCGGCTTTTGCACAAAATAAAGCCAAGCCAGCAGAAGAAACCTGGATTTCCATGTTTAAGCCCGATGCGCTGAAGCGTGCCATTGTCGGTCGGATTCTTACCATTATGGAGGATATGAACTTTAAAATTGTTGATGCCAAAGTGGTTCACTTCAAGGATGATAAAAAATTATTAGAGCAGCATTACGAAGAGCACTTACAAAAACCATTTTTTCCCGCTTTGGCAAATTTTATGAAGAGTGGCCCCAGTTTGGTATTCAAAATGGCAGGGCCCCCAGGGTCTCTTGCCAGACTGCGTGATATGTTAGGTACATCTAAACCCATACCGCCAGGAACAATTCGTGCTCAATTTGCTCAAGATGCAACCGAGAATTGCCTACACGTTTCTGGAAACTTAAAAGAAGCGAAAGAAGAAGTTGCTCGTTTCTTCCCCCAGAAAAAAGCATAAATCTAAACGGGATTCAAGAAATCGAGAAGTGGTTTTGAACTCTTCTCGATTTTTTATTTGAAAAGAAATAATTTAAAATTATTAAAACAATTAAATAAACACTTAAAGAAAAACAGCAAGCCTTTGGAGGTAATCAGAAAGGGCATTGCTGTCTTATTGAAAATTATTCTCAACTGATACCCATTAGAATAATCTATTTGAGAATCATTTGCAACTGGAACTTCTTTTTAAAAAATAAGACATTCAAACTGAAGTAAAGTGAGGAAGTTTGGCCATAAAATAGATATTGATACAGGTATAATGCCACCGTAGAGGTTTCAGAAGTCTTCGTTCTGAATGTTATTAGACCGTTGTGGGATGTCGGGAGCACAACAGTATGGAATAATAAGCTTTGAAAGGTTTAAAGACCTTTTATCGAGTAAGCAAGCAATGGAAGGGATTTTAAAATGACCCATGAAAAAGCCACATTTGCTGCAGGCTGCTTTTGGGGAGTTGAAGAACTTTTTGCACAAGTGCCCGGCGTTATTGCTACTCGTGTAGGATATATTGGCGGTCACCTTGAAGATCCAACCTACAAGCACGTATGCACGGATACGACAGGACATGCCGAAGCGGTTGAAGTTGAGTTTGATCCTGAAAAAGTAAGCTACGAAACCTTGCTTGAGAAGTTTTGGGCAATTCATGATCCCACAACGCTCAACCGTCAGGGCCCGGACGTAGGTAGCCAGTACCGATCGGCAGTCTTTTATCACTCACCTCAGCAGGGTGGAACTGCACAATTGGTAAAAGATCGTCTTGCGGCAACCAAGGACTTTGCAGGACCCATTGTCACAGAGATTGTTGAAGCGGGTCCTTTTTATGAGGCTGAAGAATATCACCAAAAATACAACCAGAAACATGGTCGCCACTGTGGTGTATTTTAATTAAGCAGCTTTTAAACTTAAACAAAATCTCCTCAAGCTTATTACAGCTAGAGGAGATTTTTTATGTGTATGTTCAACCTGGTGGCCACTGGAATGAACGACCACTGAGGACATGGACATGAAGGTGGAATATGCTTTGTCCCGCTTGCTCTCCATTGTTAATAACAAGCCTGTAATCTTTTAATTCCAGTTTTTCGGCTAAAGTGCGGACTCCGGAAAAAAGCTCAGCTAATAGGGTATCGTCGCTTTGTGCAAACTGCGCGCTATGGCGTTTATGGATTGCTAAAATATGTGTTGGTGCTTGTGGGTGCAGGTCTGAAAAGGCAAAGATAGTATCCGTCTCAAAAACAGGTTTGGCAGGGATTTTTCCCTGAACTATCTGACAAAAAATACAGGAATCGTCAGTAGACATATTTAAAGCCCCTTCTCTATAGTCGTAAAGCTATTTATGGGATTATTATCAAGCGAATATAAGCCTCTGAAAAGTTATATTTAGGCAATTCTAAACGGGTTTTACACCAAGGTAGCTCAAAATGGTGCCAATTTCGTAGCCTTTTAACGTCGCCGGTGAGTTGGAAACCTTGGTATCCATACGAACATCAATTCCTTGACTCAGTGCCTGGGCAACGGCTGCCAAATTGGGGTGACTGGCTTCTAAGGCTTTCTTTAAATATTCTTTTGCCTTATCTGAGTTACCGAGTATATCCGTTAAGTTGGAATGCGCATTGGCTATTGTCCAGTTTCCCTCAATTCCTGTTTTACTTTGCATCGTTTTTTGTAAGCTTTCAGCTAATTCCGGTCTATTCAAGCGTATATTGTTGATAATACGCTCTTTTAAAGTTAAAGCGCCAATAGGTATATGGCCGTCACCAAAACCTATAATCAAGAGCTTTGGCTTGGCGATTGAAGGATGGCGTAAAAGTCGTTGAGAGGCATCTTGTATCTCAGTGGCAGAAAATGAGGGTGTCACTATGAGTATTTCACGGGACTCAATCGGATCCTGAGGTAATTTAAACCATGTTTTTTTCGCTAACTCTGAGCCAATTACTTCTCCAGTCAAGTTTTTCTGAAGCAGACGAGGAAGGTTTTTTAGAGTCTCAGCTTGCTTGGAACCCAATAAAGATGCTAGTTTTGCTCTTAAGTGAATAGGTGGAATGCTGTTATTGTTGAAAGGTCCCGCTTTCTGATTGGTGCTTATGCCAAAAATTCCTAGCTCACGCGCTTTTTCCAGGAGTTCATTAAGTTTTTTCTGTTCCGGGTGATGCGTCAATTCGCCCTCTAAAATAGCACCATTGGGTTTCTCTTCCTGGGATAAACGTTTAAACAGGTCTTCAAAAACCTTAAAGGGGGTTTTTTCATTAACTATCAAATGTTCCACATACGCAGGTTTAATCGGTGTTAAGCTTTGAGTTTTTAAATAGTCGGGCTGTTGAGAATAAAGTGTTTCAAGGGTATTTAGCTGATCGTGATTTAGAAAAATCCGGCTTTCCTTGTCAAAATGCCCAATGGGTTGGCCATTAAGGCTTTGAAAATAAGGCTGAGGATTTTGTATTTTGTTTGAAGGCATACTGGGATTCGACTTGGGTGGCGCTAGAGGTCCGGAGCGAACCTTGTTGATTGTTGAACCCAGATGGATATCATCTCCAATGACGACAAAGACGCCTGGAATGTGGAGCATTGAAGCGAGTAACTTAGCGCGTTGGATATTTTGAACTGCATCTGAACCCTGTTTTCCAGCACTGACCCAAGCACCTGTAATGATAATAGGGATGTTTGGACGTTGATAGGACAATAAAGCGGCGGTTTCCATAATCGTATCTGTGCCGTGAGTAAGAACCATGCCACTCACCTTGCCACCATTCGGTTGTGATAGTGCCAGTTTATTGACAATATTGGCTGTCAGCTCACTTTGATGTCCGCGATCGATATTGGAACTGTCAACAGGCTGTTTGAACAAAGGAAAGTGTGCTTGTTCCTTTGTAGCCTCTTTTGATCGAGCCAGAATGCTGCTTTTTCCATTCCTCAGAAAATGAGCTCCTTCCGGACTCACCATCATATCAATGGTTCCACCACTACTGCCGTTTAGTATAATGCCTGATTTTTGAGGTGTTAAAAGGATTAGGTTGTTAGAAGTCTGTCCCAATATTGGCTTAGAAGCTGAAATGAAGCAATCATGACTTTCTTGAGAGTCTTTTGAGTGATGTGAGGTGAAAAAAGACTCTAGCGCTTGCGATTTTGAGGTTATTTTAAGCGGATTGCTACCGTGCAGAAAAAGGGATTTATTTAAAACGGGTCGAATAGAAAGCGAGAAGCGAATAGACATGAAAACCTGGAGGCAAAATAAGGACTGTGTAGGGAAGCGTACACAAAAAACTTGCCCAACTAAAGTCTCTCTCTGCCTTTCGCCTTAAGCAGCTGTGGAAGAGTTCAATTGATTCAATGTCGGAACATAATAATTGGCTTTTTCACGCTGACGTACCAGCTCTGCAACCCGATTAGCAAGGTTGACACCATCGCTGCGAACGGGATGCCCCGGGCTGGATAAAGATAGATCACCATATTTATCTGCAACTCGTCGAACTAAAGCCTGACGGGTTGGATCGGGATCTTCAAAGAAAAGTTTGCTGTAAAGGGCAACACCATTACTAATAAGCGGCGATTTCGATGCAGAGGCGGCATAAGCCGGATCATTAGCAGCATGGTAGCGATAACCCAGGCCGTTTAGGGCCAGACAGTTGATTTCTTCTTGCACAGAGGATTTGTCGTCCCCATTACCTTTTGCGTGGCCGGCTTCATGGTAAATGGCCTCCGACATGGCATATAAATTTTCAAGGCTATTGTCGTTCTTGTATTTCTGGTTAATGACGATGCGGTTTTTATCGGATTGCCACTCGGCGTGGGCGGGACTATCCCCCATATCTCCAAATCCGACCTGGATATTTTTATCGCGGATGACCCTAAGGGCATCTTGTCCATTATTAAACAATGGTGTAATGCCGAGCTTCTGAAGGGTTGCAACGTCTTCAGGACGATTTTGAATTTGTCCTAATCGCTCAAGAGCTTTAGTGAGCATTTGCGCTTCTTGAGCTTTATCTACATCGCCAGAATTGTTTATAGAAGAGGATGAAGCAACATACCCAGTTTGAAACGGAGAGTATGAAGCAGTAAAAGGTGATGAATAGGCGTAATTATGCGGTGAAAAAAGGCTCATTAGGCGTCCAAGTTTGTGATTGATAGTTTACAAAAACGACTGAAGCATAGTTTGTGATACTTTGTTGCCAATAGTTTCCCTTGCCCAACATGGAATTTAGCCACCCCATGACAGACTTATCTACGACGGTTCAATCCAAAGTCAGTGTTTGCGATCATCCTCTTTTACGTCATTACTTAACCATTTTGCGTGATTGTGAAACCAGTGTGGAAATTTTCCGCATGGCGATGAAGCGGGTTTCCCAGTTGGTTTTGATTGAAGCCAGTCGGGATTTACCTCTTTCCCCTCGGAGTGTTAAAACGCCGATTACGGAAACGGTTGGACAAACGTTATCACCGGATGTTCCTCTTCTGATTGTACCAATTCTCCGTGCCGGGTTGGTTATGGGTGAAGAAGCCGCTCAGTTGCTACCCACGGCAAGGGTTTGTCATTTAGGGCTTTATCGGGATGAAGAAACTTATCTGCCTGTAACCTACTATAACAAGCTGCCCGACACCTTAAGCTACGAGAAGGCTCGGATTTTTGTGACCGATCCGATGCTGGCAACCGGTGGATCGGCTGTTGCAGCGGTTGATCTCTTGAAAAAACAAGGTGTTCCCGGGAAAAATATCCGTTTTGCCTGTGTTATTGCTGCGCCTGAGGGTATTGAAAACCTCGTTAAACACCACCCCGATATCTATATTTTCACAGGTGTGGTGGATGAGCGCCTTAATGACCATGCCTACATTGTTCCAGGGCTTGGAGATGCCGGAGATCGAATGTTTGGGACTTTGAAGAACTAATTCAAGCCGCTCTGGACTGTCTGTAGAGAGAACTCTGCAGGTTGTTGAGCGGCATTAAAGGGTTTGAAAATTCTGAGAATGCCGGAACGCTCGACCTTGTTGAACTGAACTTCCGGGTTCAGGTACTCCAGTTCAACCGGATCTTTGCTGAATTTGAATAGATTAATAACTGGCTTCCAGCTGCCTGTATTGAAATAGTAGGCGCTTTCACTCATGGGTGATACGGCTGGAATATGAGTGTGTCCGAAAGCAACCAGTCGATAGCCGTGCCCGCGATAGAGTTTTTGTGCAGCCTTATACTGAACTTTATTGGAATGTCCTTGTTTTGCGATTTTGGAGGTGAGAAAGGATATCACTGGCAGAATCGCA